>TARA_R100000781_G_scaffold10135_3_pt1 | contig 10977 bp, 20 predicted proteins | sample TARA_R100000781 | Tara Oceans TARA_R100000781 (sample SAMEA2623385) | marine metagenome | biome: marine biome (ENVO:00000447); feature: deep chlorophyll maximum layer (ENVO:xxxxxxxx); material: "saline water (ENVO:00002010), including plankton (ENVO:xxxxxxxx)" | depth 60 m | reverse complement strand
TCTGACATGCAGTTTGAAGACGACTTCAACGAGGCGATAGCTGTAGGAGGAGACATAGGAACATTCCTGAGTCAGCAAGATCCAGACTTCGGAAGGTTTGACATAGCTCCACCAACAGTCAGCGAACAAAGGATTGCACAGGCCGTAGAATCTTTAGCAGATCAGATAGGGGCAGAGGCTGCTCAAGAGAACTTACAAGAACAGCTAGATTCTATGATGCAGGATGGTGGATTTGATACTGATCAGACGGCAGCAGTAGCTTTCATGGGCTACAGAGAAGGCTTCTCACAGTACACAGGAATGATTCAAGTTCCTGATGGAGCTAGTTGGTATCTCAGCACGACTATGTATGCTGAAGAAGATGTACAAGACAATAACTTTAGCTTCTATATGATGGCTGGAAAGTCTCAGAAGAAGATAAACGAAATGGTAGACGTTGATTATAATTAAATGACTAAAAGACGTTGGAAAACAAACAGTGTTTCTAATTATATGGCGAAGGAAAATATGACAGAAGTAGAATATAAAGGAATAAAGATTGGTGGAGGTAAGCTGTTATTAATCTTACCACTACTAGGCACACTTTCTGGTGGGTTGTGGGGAGGCTTTGAATTATATACAAGGCTTCTAGACGCAGAAGCGAAGTTATCTGCACTTCAACCAGCAGCTATAACAGCAGAGATTAACAGGCTTGAGACAGTCTATAACATTATACGAGAAGAACTCGTAGCAGACATAGCTGGAGTAGCTAGTGATATTGATACTGTGTCCCGTGACATAGATGAGTCTAATAGGCTTTCAAGAAGCATTGAATCTTCTACTGCTGAAACACAGAGGGAAGTGCGTAATGATATTTATGGTATAGAAAGGTCTATGCAGACACAGTTTCAAGATATGAACGAAGAACTTAGAGGTATGAGAAGTGATCTTGATGATGAGATCCGTACCATAGATGAAAGGCTTAGAGAAATGCGGAGTGACTTAGAAGAAAGGATTGAGCAGATCTTAGAGAATCCGCTGAACGATGTAGAGTGAGGTAAAATAAAATGATTGATAAACTAATAGGTCCAGTAACAAGTATTGTAGATAAGTTTGTAGTCGATAAAGACTTAAAGATGAAGCTACAACATGAACTAGAGACAGCATTACACAGTGCTAACATGGCACAGATAGAAGTCAACAAGGCTGAAGCTGCACATAAGAGTATCTTTGTAGCAGGGTGGAGGCCATTCGTTGGATGGGTCTGTGGTGTTGCACTTAGTTATCATTTTATTCTAGCGCCTCTGCTACAGTTTGGATTTGCTATTGGAGGAATAGATCAAGCACTGCCAGAGTTTGACTTTAGTCAGCTATCCACAGTACTGATGGGTATGCTAGGACTTGGTGGACTTAGGACGTTTGAGAAGATGAAAGGCGTATCAAGAGAGAGTAAATAAGATGGCAAGTAAAAAACTTACTAAGCGTCAAGAGACTACTCTTAAAAAGCATTCAAAGCATCATACTTCTAAGCACATGAAAGCCATGAGAGCGTCTATGCGAAACGGTAAAACCTTCACAGAATCTCATAGACTAGCAATGAAAAAGGTAGGGAAATAATGGCTCAACAAAAAGATCCAAGATTAGCAAGAGCAGGGGTGTCAGGGTTTAACAAGCCTAAGAGAACTCCGGGACATAAAACAAAGTCCCATGTTGTCGTGGCTAAAGAAGGAGACAAAGTAAAAACCATACGTTTTGGTCAACAAGGAAAGACGGGAGACAAGAAGAACACGGCAAGGTCTAGATCTTTTAAGGCACGACACGCCAAGAATATATCTAAGGGTAAAATGTCAGCAGCTTTTTGGTCTAACAAGGTGAAATGGTGATGTGATGATAAACGAAATTTATAACTGGATGGATCAGGTGATTCGACATTCCTTATCTATTTGGTTAGCTATCCTACTACTGACATTCATATGGGCTTCTACTGTATGGGCTGTTACAAAATGGATAGGATGGTTTAAAGCTTATAGCAGCTTTTTAAAAGAAGAAGGGAATAATAATGGAACAGAAAAATAGAATTGATAAAGCGACAGATCTTCAGCCTAAAAAATCTGAATATACTAAAACTTTATTAAAAAATAAGCCGTACTCTAGATATAATATGAGACAGTCTAAGAACGTATCTAATCTTCGACCAGCTAGAAATAAGGGTAGAAGTAGGGTATAGCTTACAGAGCTTCTTAGAAGGGCTTACAGGCGTTCTAAGGGGTATATTAGAGGCTAGTTGTAGATGGCCTCGTAACTTGCTTAAATAAGGAGTAAAATATGACTACTGAAAAATGGTTATTGGATACCAAACATCCAATGTTTTCACACTCGTTTATAGGATTTGATAAGCTTTTTAATATGCTTGCTACTTCACAACTTGATTGTTTAGGTAGGGATCGTAATAAAACTTATCCCCCTTATAATATTCTCAGAGATGAATATACTTATAAAATAGAAATGGCTTTAGCGGGAATGACAGATAAAGATATTGAAGTCGTTCTAGAAGATAAAGTTCTTACTGTCTCCTATAATAAATCTGATAAAGAAAAAACTAATCAAGAAGTACATCGTGGAATAGCTCACCGATCCTTCCGAAGAAGCTTTAATTTAGCGGATGATATAGAGGTTAAAGAAGCCAAACTATCTAATGGACTATTAACTATTACTTTAGAAAGAATAGTACCAGAGGAAAAGAAACCTAAGAAGATAAAGCTAGTAAAATAAAATGATGATAAGCGGCTGCTGAAGTCTACTCATCATTCTAAGGAGATAATATGATAACTAGAATTGCAGCAGCCGTTTCATTTGGAACAGGAATTACGTTTGGTTTATTATTTATAATGCAGCTTCTTATATCTACAGGACAAGAAGCCATAACTGATACTGAAAAGTTTAGGTTAGGAGATTTTGTGCGTGTTGAACGTAATGAAGTTGTAGAAGTAAAGAAAGAAAAGCCTGAAAAGCCACCAGAGCCAGAAGAAATGCCTGAGATGCCAGCCCCTGATATGATGAATAACTTTGATAACTCTATGGCTGTCTCTGTATCTGCTCCTCAAATCACTACAAGTATGCGAGTAGGTGGAGTAGGCTTTGGTATAAGTGATGGAGAATATCTACCTATTGTAAAGGTAGCTCCTGTGTATCCTGCAAGAGCTTTGCAAAGAGGATTGGAAGGCTATGTTATTGTAGAGTTCACAGTAACTAGACAGGGAACAGTAAGAGATGTAGGTGTTGTAGAATCTACAAGTACTTTGTTTGAACGTGCAGCTATGGAAGCTGCTTCAAAGTTTAAGTATAAGCCAAGAGTAATTGATGGTGAAGCTGTTGAAGTTCCGGGTGTAAGAAATAAAATAAGCTTTGCAATAACGGCTTAGTTATAAACTATATTCAAAATTCTGTGTCTCGGCATTAAGACCTACAAGTCTTGCTCCGTTCCTAATATGGTAATGCGTTGCCATTGGAGTAAGAGGAGATAGAGTCACAACCTTTTTAAACTTTTTCTTACTTGCATATTGTAAAACTTCCTCCATTATTTTCTTACCTGCTCCTTTCTTCCTAGACCATACGGTGTAAGCAATAGCTATGCTTGCATTTTTCTCATACTTACTAACCTTACTCATGAGATCTAACTCACGAATCGTGTGAGGTATATCATTTGTGAACGCTAAACAGATAATGGCTAGGATTTCATCACCATGCTCAAGTCCAAATATTTTTCTATCACAGGACTTTCTCCATTCTAAATCTAGTTCGGGCCTGACTGGATCTTCAGAAACATCTATAGTATGTAGTTCAATAAGTCGTGTCTTATTTATCCAGCTAGAATCTATGTAGCTTTTTCTCTTAAACCAGTTGAGTGTTTCTTTAAACACAGTATTTCCCCTATTTATAAAATATATGATTCTCTATGGTAACTATTTCTTGTAAATAATTAGACCATTCAGGTTTCACATAATCTGCATGATACCATAAAGCTCCTTCTGTAATATCAATTAATATCATATTAATCTGAAAATTATTAACTTCTAATATTTCTCTTGCAACTCCCATAGATTGTATCCAAGTATAAGAATCTGTAGGAGTATCAGATTTACCATCACAGAACCAACTAAATTGACATTTACCTATAATTGGAACTTCGTTTCCCATATAATTTGTACGGTATTCGGCTTGATAAATAACATCACATACAGAATCTGGAAATTGAGAACTAACAACTCTATTAATAGTTACAAACGAAACGGCTAATTTACCTGCTAACGGTTGATTACCCGCTTCAAAATAAATATTTTTAGCCATGCATATTAATTCTTCATCAATGTCTTCCGCAACGATTGACCATTGACCAAAAGAATTAGAAGAAAATAAAATTAATATTAAAATAAATAATACTTTTAGTTTATACATATTCTTTCCTCGCGTTTAAAGCTATCTCAATATTTTTATGAACATCATCAAGATTAGCTTTAGCTTCTCTTATAATACTTTTTAATAAATGATAATCTCTCTTTGTAAAAAGATGTTTAATACTTTCTATATCTGAAGAAGTTCTTTCGGTAACTAAATTACCTTTACTATCAAATATAACTTTATAGCTTACTAAAGTAGCTTCCCTTTTTTCTGTACTCATGATTCTATATCTCTGAATTTAAGTTTTCCAGAGTCTCCTCTTAATCCTGCCTTCATATAAGATGTAGCTCTCCCTTCAAAGAAGTTCTGATGCTCTATGCCCATGACTTCATCTAACCAGCCTAGCGGATTTTCCCGCTGATCAAAGTTTGTTTTTAATCCTAGCTGTAACAACCTTCTATCTGCAATGTATCTATTATAAGCATACATATCTTTCTTAGTTAATCCTTGTATGTCTCCCATGTCAAACACTAAGTCTAAGAACTTATCCTCTAGTTTAACCATCTCTCTACATATCTGATACAGTTCTTTCTTAAAGTCGTCTGTCCAGATTTCAATGTTCTCTTGTATAAATTCTCTAAACAACTTAGTCATTGCTTCAACGTGCATAGACTCATCTCGTATAGAGTAAGTAACTATCTGTCCCATACCTTTCATCTTACCGAATCTTGGAAAGTTTAAAAGGATAGCAAAGCTACTGAATAACTGTAGTCCCTCTGTAAAGGCCGAGTAGACTGCTAAAGTTTTAGCAATACTTTCCTTGTTCTTTAGCGTAGGTTTAAAGTCTTTTACATAGTCATGCTTATCAGACATCTCCTCGTATTCAGAAAAGGCTTTATACTCAATCTCAGGCAGTCCTACGGTATCTAGGAGAAGACTGTAAGCATGTTGATGAATAGATTCCATATTTGCAAACGATCCCATCATCATTCTAGCTTCGGGCTTCTTAAAGACCCGCATATATTTATCTATATAACCAGCCCCTACATCTACATCCGACTGTGTAAATAGTCTAAAGATCTGAACTAATAAGTTACGTTCAGTAGGAGATAGATCCTGCCAATCTTTAACATCTGTATGCAGAGGTACTGACTCAGGCATCCAATGCATTTGGTTTTGCAATACATAATAGTCAAACATCCACGGATGATCGAAAGGTTTATAGTAATCTCTTGTTCCTAGTAAGCTCATTCTTATAGATCTCTTTCGTATAAGTTTACAGAGAAATGATTAGTTAAAGAATTTAATTTATCTTCAGCGTTAGCTAATTTAGAAATAAGTAGATCCAATGATTCTATAATGTGAGGATGTTCAGCCACACCTACACTATGTTTTAAATAATTTTCTACGTCTACTTTGTATTCTGCTATTTCTGCCTCGTACTTTAATTTTAAAGCTTGTACCTTTGCTCCTCTATCTGACATCTTGTTCTCCTTGTTCTGTTATATCGTATATCCAATAATCTAAAATCATATCTCTAGGTATGACCATTGCGGTGTTTATCGTCTTCTTATCCTTCTCGTAAAAGTCTGTACATAAAACAATAGCATCGGAGTTTTCTTTTATTAAAAATCCCACAGTAGATCTAACAATAGGTTTTAATTTTCTAGCTTCCTCTAAAGCAAAGTCGTCTGTATCAATCCAAGCATCTCCCCATTTAACTTCTACTACTTTCATGTTATCCCTCACAAGCTAAACATTCTATTTCGTCTAATTTAATTCTTGGTATTTTAACTCCTACATTTTCTGTAGTTCTAGCTGCTTCTGTTCTAAAGTAGTAAAGTGACTTGAGTTTATTTGCCCCATACCAATGAACATCATTAACATATTGCATATAATCATCATGTATTTCTTGATTCTCTGTGGCTTTTGGAAGCGTGAAGAATAAGTTTACACTTTGACTTTGACAAATAAACTCCTGTCTCTTTATCGAATGTTCAATAACCCATAGTTGATTTACCTCCGTTGCTGTTTTAAATACATTCTTTTCGTGTTCTGAAAGAATATCTAAGTGTTGTACCGACCCATTATGTGCTAGTATATCAGCCCATAAGTCTTTTATTTCCTCGTCCAATAATCCTTTTTCTTTAAAAAGATTTTCAAGAAATCTATTTTTAACTTGGTAATTTCCTGTAAGGGTTTTATGCGTAAAAATGTTAGCACGAAAAGGCTCAATAGAAGGAGAAGTCCCACCACAAATAATACTACTACTAGCATTAGGAGCCACAGCAAGTAAGTGAGCGTTCCTATAACCTGACCCATGTACATCAGGAGCTTCACCACGCTCATCAGCCAATCTTTTAGAAACTTTAAGTGCTTCAGCTTTAATATGTTTAAAACATTTATAGTTAAAGCTAGTAGCATAGATACTTTCAAAGTCAATATTTTTACGCTGGAGATAGGCGTGAAATCCCATTGCTCCCAAACCGATTGACCTTTCTCTATAAGCTGAGTAGGCAGCTTTAGTAAATCCTTCTTGGCCTTCTTTAATATAGGTTTTAAATCTTTTAAAATTGGCACTATATTCTCCTAACTGTGTAGTGTCTAAAGCATTTTCTATAAAATGTTGTAATACATTATCTAGCATTGTAATTAAATCTCTAATAAATAAAGAGTTATTCTTCCACTCATCAAAGTATTCTAAGTTTACACTAGACAAACAACACACCGCAGTTCTCTCTTCGTTTGTTGGTAATGTTATTTCAGAACATAGGTTACTTTGTTTGATTTCTAACCCTAGATCTTTCTGTCCTTTAGGTAGATGCTCATTACAAATATCTAGATTAACTATGTAAGGCTCGCCTGTCTCTGCTCTTGCATAGATAATCTGCCACCATAGATCTCTAGCATTTATAATCTTAACAGCTTCATTAGTTTTAGGATCTACTAATCTCCAATCTAAATCTTCTTTGACTGCCTTTAAGAATTCGTTATTAAGTGTGATACCGTTGTGAAGATTCAAACACTTTCTATTAATATCTCCTCCAGATTCTTTTCTAATATTAATAAACTCTTCTATTTCTGGATGGCTAACATCCATATATGCAGCGTAGCTACCTCGTCTTGTAGTGCCTTGATTAAAGGCGAGCATCTGAGAATCTACGACATGCATGAAAGGGATAGAACCAGTAGAACGACTGCCGTGAGCAGTAGGTATACCATTACTCCTAACATCTCCCCAAAATCCACCAATGCCTCCACCTGAGCTTGCCAACCAAATGTTCTCGTCATAATGATCAGACAAACCGCCCCTACTATCAGGGACATAATTAAGGAAGCAGCTAATAGGTAAGCCACGACTTGTTCCCCCGTTACTAAGAATAGGAGTGCTAAACATGAACCAACAATCGGAACTGTAGTTATAAAGTCTTTGAGCCAATTCATAGTCTGTTATTCCTTTGTATGTAGCTCCGAATACAGATGCTCTCGCAAATGCTTCTTGAGCGTGAGTTTCTTCTTCCCAAAAATATCTATCCTTTAAACTATTCAAACTAAAATCATTTAGTTTTTTATCTTTATCATAGTCTATTTTAATTCCTAAATATTCTTTAGGACCAACTTTATCTTCAATCATTTGGGTACGCCTTTTTCTGACTCCATAAATGTATAGCTATAATAGCATAATGTATAATCTTTAACAGATCCCCTTGATTTTTCAGATCTCCACTAACAGGATCAGGCTTTTTACCATAGCGCATGGCGTACTTCATAATGTTTCCCATACAAAATCCTTCACCATGTTCTGCATCTATAATCACATCTGTTGCTTGGTACTTACCATTAGCGTAGTGCCTTTCATAAGTACTATCTATATATCTTTTTATTTGTTTAATCGTATTGTCTTCGTTAAATTTATATTCCATGTTAAATACCATCCCTAAAATAATCTGTTAAAAAACTTTTAATATTTCTTGCCTGATAATAAGAGTCACTATACGTTCCGTCACTACGTGCTCCATGCCACTTTCCCTTACCTATTATATATTCATAAACATATTGTCTTTTATATCCCTTACCATCAAGTCTAGGTATAGCTTTACTAGTTATAGTAACTACATCTTTTTCTATTTCATAGTCTATCTTATACTTATCTAAAAGTTTCTTAACGCTTTCAATAGTTTCATTTTTAACGATGTATTCTTTTTTATTTCTTACTTCAGAGAATACAAATCTTTCCATGAAGTCTTTTATATTTATAGAGCTATAGTGCTTACTAGGTAATCCTTCCTCTACCCAAGGCGACCACCGTCCAGTAGTATAATAATAAGCATATCTCTTTCCCGAATAATTCACCCAAAGCATTGTCGCACCTTCTCTTAGAGAATATTTAACTCCTTCTAAAGAATCTAAATATTCTAAAACATCGTCAAGGGTTTCTTCTACATCATGCTTAAATTTTGGTTCTCCTTTTGAATTCACACCAGAAAAACTCCATTTGTATTTTTGCTTAGTATTGTTATCCATCATTACTACCTCCATAATTTAGGTAAATTCTCTTCACTAAACCATCTAAAATTATTCTTCTCAGCCCATTCTGCATGACTCCTTTTAGTCCCATCCTTTCTTTTTTTAGCTGCTGGCATAGGAGCCTGTGGTTTCTGAAATAAGAATACAAGTTCTGTATTTTTAGGTAAACTTTTACGAATCCATATATATTTGCTATATTCTGCGTGATCCCAAAACCTACCTTTAGCTTCTAATAAAATTAATTTAGATCCAATCTTACGAATGAAATCTACTTCATATGTTTTTTCTATTATATAATTTATTAAGTCTCCTCTAAGTTTCCAATTTTGTAATACATCTTTATGTAAAGTATATTCCCAAGAACTATCGTAACCCTTTGGAACATTTTTTTCTTTAGGTCTAACTTTTCTAGGTTTTCTTCTCATAAGATATTACCAAAAGAATTACTTCTTTTTACATTACGATTCTCAGAATATGCTTTAATATCTTCTAATAACATATTATTAATATTAATATTTTTTTCTTTTATTAATTTTTTAATTTTTTTAATTATCCATCTATATGAATAGGCTGATAATATAATTTTATTTCCTGTATATAAATGAGTATCGGGAGGCATAAATTTTATAACATTTGTTATATTAATTTTTCTTGCTTCTTCCTCCGGTACTTGTAATTGTATCCATTCTACAAGAATTTGTAAAGCTTTTTTTCTTATTTTTTTAGATAATCTATTATTCATTTAATTATCTCCAATACCTTTGGCTCCTTCTCAATGTGTGTAAAATATACTGGACCTTTAGCGTAATCAAATACTCTTAACCCTTTACCATCATTAGAATTTTTATGACATTTAAATTTATGAGGACAATAATTACACTCCTTAGCTAATTTTAAATTACCAGATAGTCCTTCTGGCACAGGGTCATAACAAAACTTAGGAGGAGTCTTTCTTTTTACAATCTTTTTAATATTTTTTATCCTAACTTTTATATTAGGCTTATCAAATTCTTGAGGTATATATAGTGCTATCTCTCCTGTCTCTTTATTAAGAGCTAAGAAACCTCCGTTGGATGTACCCATAGCCTCTTCATAGGCTGCTAGTTGAGCTAAGTAACCGAAGGTATCATTCTCTGGTAAAGTTTTATTCTTAAACTTCTTAAAGGCGTAACCAGAGGCTGTCTTTACATCTACTACTTCTCCATCTATAACACAATCCATGTGACCAACAATGCCATCAACCTTAACTTCTTTTTGTTCTGATTCAACCTTATGTCCTGAGAGCCTAACAAAGAATAATAGTAATACTTCTAACAGGTGACCATAAAGAAATTTAATATACAGGCTCTCTGGAATAGATCCAGAAGTCTTTTCAGAATTTAAATCAAACCATAGTTGTCTATCAGGCTTACCTAAATTTGACATTCTTAGGGTAGGATTTAAATTAGAATCACTGCTTCTAGGAGTAGCCCATTCTTTTAAGGCATCAGTCATATCATTTCCAAAATCTTTAAGTAGATTATCTGGAATAGATATAGATTCACCTTCTGATAATACAGAAATCTTTTTGTATATATCAGGAACTAATGTTTCTAAATTTTTAGTCATATTGCTTCTATGGTTTTAATAGCTTTTGATATAGATATATTAAACCATTCTCCTTTTTGGTTACTTGAAATACCTTTCAATTTTTTATGGGCTTTATATTCTGCGACCTTTCTATCCTTAAAAAACCTTTTATATAATAATTTATAATCTCTGAGAGGACTACTTGTTTGATATTGTTTACATCTATCTTTAGCATCTAATGCCATACCAACCTTTATCCATCCTTTCCAAGCGGGATTAGTTATTACATATACAAATCCTTCTTTTATAGAAGCATACTCTTTCTCATGCTTTATTCCAAAAAACTTAGCGTATAAAGAAGGAGAGTTCTCCCCCCGTTTTATTCTATTTTCTAAACGCTTGTGATCAAAACATGAAATACATCTATACTCTCTTTTCTTTACTCTAGAAAGATACCAGTTGTCGGGAGTAATTAATACAACTCCACAGGACATACAATTTTCT
>TARA_R100000781_G_scaffold62877_1_pt1 | contig 11057 bp, 12 predicted proteins | sample TARA_R100000781 | Tara Oceans TARA_R100000781 (sample SAMEA2623385) | marine metagenome | biome: marine biome (ENVO:00000447); feature: deep chlorophyll maximum layer (ENVO:xxxxxxxx); material: "saline water (ENVO:00002010), including plankton (ENVO:xxxxxxxx)" | depth 60 m | reverse complement strand
TTCCGTTAATTTATCGGCTCCCTCCGTTCGCAGTCGTTCTAACGCAGGCAAAATATAATCAATTGTGACCTTGCCTTCTTTCGCAAGATCTCTCATCTGACCAACAGGAACACCCATCTCTAAAGCTATCGCTTGAATAATTGCAGGTGTTTGCTCAAAGATGCTATTAAATTCTTCTCCTCTTAAAACGCCTGTTCCTAATGCCTGTGATAACTGTAAGAACGCTCCAGAAGCTTCTGCTGCAGATGTTCCGCTTAATTTCGCTGCCGTATTAAATCCTTCATAAACAGTTCTTATTTCTTTTAATTGCAATCCTATCGGTCTTAAACGTGCATAAATTTGTGCAAATTCTTTATTCGCTTGTGTTTGACTTAATCCAAATTTATTAGCCGCTAAAGATGCAGCATTTTGAACGCTTGCTAAATCATCAAACCCTTGTGAAAGTAATTTTAATCTTCTTTCTGACTCGGCTCTTTGAACAGTGACATTTAAAGCATTCTGAACAATCCTTAACGCCGCATAAGATTTCGCTAATCCATCAACAGTTAAACGTACATTCTTAACCCGTCCAGCCAAACCCTGCATCGAGTTGCCGAGTCTATTAATTGCTTGCTTTCCTATCGTCTTAACCGACAGAAGCATTGAAAACTTAGCTGCCATTATTTCTGCTCCTTATTCATGATTTCAATTGCTCGGATTTCCATTACCTGTAAATCTTCAAGCACCGTCTTGAGGTCATCATACTTGTAAATATTAGCCAAAGCTATTACCGACTCATAGCAAAAACCTGTCACTTGCCCTAGACCGCCAACCCTCCATTGAGTTTGACAACGCATAAATAAATCCAATACGTCCTCATGCTCTGGCCATAATAAAAAATCCTTGTCTTTTTTTTCAGGTAAAATGACACCGAAAGCTTTAGCTGCTGCTTCTAATTCACTTTGATTGTTTTTACTATTTTTAAAAATATAATCAACACAGTCAGTTAGTTTTTTCTTTTAGCTCCCTCTATTGATGCATAAAAAGCCTCTGATATAAACTGTGCAACCCTTGGTACATTTAGCAACTTCTTTTTATTAGTTTCTGAAAATGCCTCCTCATTGCCGTCGTCATCTTCTATCCCCTCCCAACCAACAAGAACCTCTTTGCATAAATCAACTGCAACAAGTTTTCCTTTGGTGATTAATTCATTGATTTCTAAAATACGTGTTTCAGTTAAGCGCTTAAATTCAGCATCAAACTTTGTCTTCTCATATTTACCACCATCGATTGGTATCTGAACAGTTACAGGCCATTTATATGTCCCCGATTGATTTAGCCTTAATCCCATTCATTTAATACGTCTAATTAGCAGGGTAAACCCCTAACTTGATAAAAGCAATATCAATGGAACTTCAATTCAAACTCATCGTTGCCGCTGTTAGGTAACGCACGATATCCAACATCCAACATTTGATAACCTTCGTTCTCTCCCTGGGCAACAGTCTCTAATTGTGTTTGTCCAGCTGTAAACGTGATCTTATTACCTCCTGTTTGCCCGTGTTGATGAGTTAAATTTCCTGTCGCTGTTGAATTAACAATTTCATAAAAGTTCTTTGTTCCTAATCCAACCGATTCAATACTGACACTTCCAGAGCTTGCGCGATCTGTCACCCTTACCTGTTTTGAACTTCCTACTAATTCAGAATAGTAAAGATTATTATTTTGCTCAAAACTAAATGACTGCATTGAACCCGCATACGAATGGAGTTGGAATGCTGTTGTATTTGTGCTGTTGGCAACCTTTGGAGCTAGTTGAGCATAAGTTGGAGTTAATATTGCTGTTGCTGTTGGGGCGTTATATAAACCTAGAAAATTAAATACAAATTTAGGTGTATCGGCTGCCTCGATTTGGTATGTAAAACTTCCTCTTGCCCCTGTCAATTTGTGGAGTGAGCCATCTATATAAACCCCAATTGTCAAACTATCAGCCGTTTCTAAATTCGTCTCTGGAGAAAATACGTTTTGACTTGCAGTAGATGTTTCTATTAGGCCACACCCAAGTAAAAGATCTTTGTAATCTGGCGATTGTCCGGCTGTGCCTGATGGCGTTGCTTCGACCGTTAGATTTAAACTGACATGAGTATTCGTTTGAATAAAGGGTCTAGAGCCGAACTTTCCGTCGATCGTGTTTCGATCTAAAGCATTAGCAGCTACAGGCTCAATAGAAACTTCAGTTGCTAAAACAGCATCAGTCCCTGCCAAGGTTGCTGCCGACGCATAAGAACTTTCTTTTTTTGCCGCTATCAGCGTCTCTTTAGTCTTTAAAACAGCCATCTACAGAATCAAATTACTATGACTACATATTAACTATTTTAAAAATTCGAGACTAAGCCGAAGCCAAATTATTATTTAAAGTCCGATATTTTAATTGATACGAACAAGTTACAACGCCGCCCGCCTGGTCAGCATCGAAATTCTCATTCGTACATCCAGTGGGAATAATATCCATTAAATAGCCCCCAAGAGTTGAATCTGTCATTAATTTCGTATGAAGACTCTCTACTATCGGATCAGCTATCTCATCAGGAGTAGTTCCTCTGACAATCACAGCTACTTGTACGTCTAAAGACCAATCAAGAGTCGCTAGGGATGTGGTTTGAGTTGCCGTATCGTTTGACCAAGAAATAAGCAAACAAGGACTTTCAGCCCTGCTTACTGCTGTCACACGTGACCTGTAGATTTTAGTGCCTACAGAAGTTGTGCCAGCAAGGGCAGCCTTAACAGCATCTAAAATATTCTCTCTTCTTGTTGTCATGTTTTTTGTACGGATAAAACTGTAATCAGGCCATCATCTTCTTGATCTGCCATTCGTACCGTATAAGCCACAGAATTTATAGTGATCTCATCACCACTTTTTAAAGTTCCAAAATCACTGGTTTTGCACCTGAAAGCATAATCGATATATAAAACCTGATCTCCAACAGCAATATTTGTGGGTTGATCTAAATGGCCTAACCCATTTGAATTTCCACTCGTCGCACTTACTGCAGACGAATCACTAAAGAAAACATCTAAATCATCACTCAGGGACATCTGCTGTTTCTACCTTTTTCTTGGTTTTTGGCTTTGGCGCTGGTTCAGGAATTTCTATTGCTTCCTTTGCACGACCAAATTTAATTAAGTCTTTAGCAGCTCCATCAGAAACGTCAAAAGTTTGACCGCTTTCTAAATGCTGACCATCTGCAGAGCAGGTTTTAGTAATTAAAACTTTCATAAAAAAGAAGGGGCCGTTGCCGACCCCTAATCGATATTAAGTAGTGATGTCGGCAATAGTACCGAATGAGACTGGATTTCTTACCGCTACGTCCATGGTTAAGATTCCACGGATTGAAGTAAGAGCCTTGCTGAAGTCATCAGCATCCTCACCGACAGTTATTTCTAAACCGCCGCCCCATGTGCCCATAATGCACTGAGAGAAGTCTCCAAAGACAATCGCAGAACAAACGCCTGAACTAGATCCTTTAGTTAGATTTGATGGGACTTGATTTGATGGAAGAACACCATAGCCATTAAGAACAGCTGGAGTACCACCACGACCAATCGCTGAAAGATCAGAGTTATAAAGGAATGCACCATCACCTGCTGCAGATCCTCCGGCTCTCAATTTCTTGAGTGCTCCCATCACTTTATAATTGGTTAAATAACGCACTGCATTTGGATTTACAGCACCGTTATCTTCCATGACGGCTGTTTCTAGATCGACGATTTTCTCTAATGTGGCAGCACCTCCATTAGTACCAATAGCAACTGAATTAATACCAGAAGTATTCATGATGCCCGTGGGCTGACCTGACGAGCCAGATCCTGCAAGGATCGCGCGATCCATTTCTAGCTGTAGACCATCACGCAAATCTGACCTAATAAGCTCTTCAATTCCAGGAGTACCCTGTAGAAGAACCTGCCTAGAGTGCTTTTGAATTGCTGCTAGGTTTTTAGGAGAAAGCGAGATTTGATCAAACGTACTGTTTGAAAATGTGATCGCCGTTGTGTCATTTGCGAGCCAATAAGTTGATCCAACTCCGCTGCGTCTTGGGATAGCGACATCTCCAACTAAACCATTCATTGTCTTTACACCAGCCTGAAGCATTACAGACTGATTCCTTAAAGCCTCAATGAAATCGCCAGCCAAAAGATCAGTGGCAATTAAATTGCCTCCAACATTCGCAGTTCCGGCCACGTATGTAGCTCTTTCTGAAAGCGCTGTGAAAGGTACAAAGAAGCTTTTTTCTGTTGAACGCTTGTGACCTTTACTTTCTACTTCACGAGATAGCTCGCGAACATAACCCGCTTCTCTACTTGACCAATCGCCAGTTAAAAGAGAACGGATACCAGCAGAAACCTTATAAGCACACTGCTCTTTTTCATTTAGCTCTACAGGAGCAACAGATTCAACAGGCTTTTTAGAAATAGCATCTAATGCCTTTGCACGAGTTTCTTCAATACTCATGCCGCTATCTTCTGCTGCTTTTGCAAGCTCTGGAAGACCATGTGTCGCACATAATTCACGAATAGATGCAACTCTGGCGCGCTCTTTGCTAAGTACAGATTTCTCTGCTTCAGCACGCACCACTTCGAGATCGGGAGTGGTAGACATTTCTACTTTTGTTTCTATAGGAGGACAAGGTGGTGCGACAGTTGTCGCGTCAGCGTTACTTGAACGCTCTTTAGCCATATTAGATGATTTATCCGTGTCAGACGTAGGCTTAGCAGATCGGCCTATTCCAACAGAGGGGTCTGCAGCCAGACTGCAGATGCTGACCTCGTGCGGACACCAGTCAACGGCTCTGTATTGGTTCTCGCCATCTTCTTCAGTTTTTCTTATTGAATACCCAGTAGAAACACCTCTCAGTATGCCTTGCTGGACATCATTGAAAACTTCTGAAGGAAATGGATTATCAGAAAAGCGAACTTTCACATAGCCACGCTTATCTTTTAAATATGCTGATTCGACTACTCCGATGGGTTTATCTCTGTCGTGATTAAACAACAAAGGAGCCGCATCCTTTAAGCGAGTCAGGTCTACGGAACTCTCGCGATGGTCTAGGACTTCAATTCCTAGATAACCACGATCAACTCCTAGTTCCGAGGAAAAGGGAAACTCTACAGTTCGTGCCTCTTTATCGATCTTGAATTTGACCGATTTTGGTTCAGCGCGAATTTCAAGTTTCTCTTCTACATCACGAGCCTCCATTGATTTTAGGTTTAGTTTTCTCTTCTACTTTAACAACTCCGTTTTGCGCAGGGATATCAGGATTACTATCAAAGACCAATTTCAACTGCTCTGCTTGATCAACCTCTACCTTTCTTGCAGTCATTAGTTCCTCAATATCCATGCTTCCCATTTCGCTTATCACCTGTGCCTGTGTTTTAAATCCAGCCTTTACTGCATCTCTTGCAGCAGCAATTTCCTTTTGAGGATCGACGAATGCCCAACCTCTAAAAAGCCATCTAACTTTTTTAAATCTTTCTGGTTCTGCTTCAAAGCTTCCTAACTCTAAATTACCGCTTAAAACAGCTAATTCGAGCCAATTATCAAAGATTGGTTGATAAAAACGTTCTTGTAAGAAACCTTGGATTGTTCTGTAATGATCGCGATCTTCTATAAGGCTTAATCTTGACGACGAATAATTGGTTTGGCTGAAGTCACGACTCACACTTTCATACGAAACTCCGCATCCACTCGCTAACGCACGCAGCATTGCGCGAAGGAACGGTTCAAATTCACCATTAGGCGCATCCATCTGTGGAACATGTACCGACTCCCCTGGAGCGAGATATTTCCAGACTCCTGGCTGAAAGTCTGTCACTCGTTCATCGTCGTAAACATCCTCACCTACTAGTTCGCCTTCTGGACTACTAATAAATCCTTGAATACTCGATGCGGCTCTTGCCCTGATAACGCTGGCTTCCTGAAATCCCGCCAAGTGGTGAAGATCTTGCAGTGCGCTTGCTAACCAACTAACACCTCTTGTTTGGCCAGGTCTATCGGCAATAAATAAATGCAAAATCTCGTCAGCAGGCAAAATCATGTGCTGCGTTTGACCTTGAGGAACAGGGAAAGGACTGTCCCCAGGATGCTGTTTGAAAAATGCATATCTTTTAGCCCTTTGAAACTCATCCCTCTCTATACCCATCCTCCATACATTTTTTTTAGATAGAAGTGAGCCTGTATATTCGTCATCCAGCTGATCGCTTTCTAAAAGCTCAATTCCAAAGGGGGTCGTGCTTCGACCAAAAGGTTTTTTAATACAACGAACAAAAACTTCTCCACTTTCAAATAGCGATTTAACTATTAGACGACTTATATCGTTTAAAGAATCACGCCCATTAGCAGAACAGGAATCATGGCGACACCAATCCTTCCAAGCTTTTTCAATAGCGTCATTTACTTTAGTGTCTAATTTCCCTCCCCTTAATTTTCTTACATCGCACTGAATACGAACACCAGTTCCTATTACGTTCTGAACGATTGACCTTTGTGCTTGGCGAGCATATACGTTATCCCTGCAAACTTGACGAGATCTTTGTCGAAGTTTTTTGTTGCTGGATTTAATCTCACTATCAGCACTTGTACCAGCAGCAAGCCAACTGAAAGTTAAACGAGAAGAATTTGCTCCTGCATAGTTACGTCTTCTTGGTGGATTTAAGAGTGCAGGCTTTTCTATCTCAGAAGTAAATAAGCCTTTCCAAGCATTAATAATTCCCATTAGAAGCGAACAGCGAGATTTCTAGGGTTGCCGAGACCCTGTTTTTGTAATTGTGCTTGTTTATCTCTATTGCAAACAGCTTTTAATTCAGCCAATCGAACCCTTAAGTCATTCATATGAACACGCTTAAATGTTCGATTCCCGATTGTGTATTCTTGAACCCCGTCATTGAATTTCCTTAATGCAATGGCGATATTATCTCGATCAATTTCATTCTGCGTTCGAGTTTCAATAACTCCAACTGTTCCGGTATAACTGAGCGTTTGTTTTACTTCGACATCACCAGATCCGATTTTATATTTATCACTTCCTTTACTTAATATCGCTTCCCATGCCCATCTCCCCTCGTTAAAGCCTGCGCTATCGGCTGCTGAAACAACTAATTCCCATCCACTATTGTGAGCGCTACCCACAATTGTATGAGCACCAGAAACTGAACTTCTAAGGTAATAAGTCAGAGTCCAATCAGTACTAGTTGCTGTTTGATCAAAAGGAACAATTGCCGATGGATCTCTCCATGTGATTGTCGTCCCTGCTGGAAACTCTGACGGTATATCTGAGGACCAAGCCATTTTAAAAACTTACCAACTATGAACAAAACCCTGTTTAGGGGATTGCTTTGATTTTAGAGGTTTTTTATTCGTAGGGTTAGCAGCTTCTTTTAGTCGTTCTTCAAATTGCTGCCATATAGTTCTGCGGTCATAACGCATATATAGGCAATTTAATGCTGCATAAGAATAAACAAGCGTGTCTAAGCTTTCGTTTCTAGCGTTTGGTTTTTTCACCCATTCCCTATGAGCAAAGCCTCCTCGGTTATGTCTCATCACCTGTTTTTCTGCAGTCAGCTGTTCGAAGTATTCATTAGTCGTTGACATGTGAAAGTGCAAATACCCTGGCCCAGGTTCGTTATGTTTTAACCGCGAGAATAAAGTCGTTTTGATGGTGTCACTGCCTACGGGATAAACCAAAGCACCACCTTTAAGAGCTTTTCCTTTGTAATTAATATCTACTTTTGATGCCCGTCCTATTGCTGGTTTATTTCTCTGAGATTGACCTTTAATAGCAATTACTCCCTGCCTTCCTCTTTCCCTTGCGTACTGGTAAACCTCAGAAGTGAAGTGTCCACCAGAATCGACAGCTATCATATCGGGCCTTAATTTCACGCCGGAAGCATGAGGCCACTCCCTTAATACGATTTCATCGAGTTGCTTCCAGAGTTCCGGCCTGCCTGGGTCTCCATAAATCTCTTGATGGTATATCAACCATCCCTCCTCTGAATCAGAAGGACCACGCCATGCAAAGGCAGAAATTGCGAGTCGATTATCTTGCACATCGACCCCAACAGTCAAAGCTAAACTTCCCTCCGGCATCACCCCTGGTTCGTAATGTTCGCAACGCTCCATCAAAGCATTAGCTGAAATCTTGGAGGCATAATCTTCCTCCCATGTCTCACCAAGAATCGTGTTCACCCATACTTTTAACTTGGGTGCGTCATGTTTGCTTTTTAAAAAGTCCTCACATATTTCTTCCCATGACTTCCAACCCAATGGACTGTATAAAGAAGAGAGGTGGAAGCCTGCAGTTTTCCCATCACCCTCTGCCGTAGCTATCCACCTCCCATTACTTAAAAGATCTGTTTTGTGCTCTTCACCAAAGCGCTCTTTGCAATGTTCGCATTCATATTTAACAGTGGAAGGTTTCTCATCTTCCATTTTTAGCTGCGGCCATTTCAACCAATCGAAAACACCACAAAAAGGACAAGCAACGTGAAATCTGCGTTGGTCACTGAGCAAGTACTCAGTCTCAATCCTTGAATAGTCCTTTATGGTCGGCGTGCTTGCCATAAATATTTTTCTTCTTGCAAAGGTTGTCGTTCTGCGTTCTGCCAATGTGCATGGGTCTCCTTCTCCCTCGACATCAGCTGGAAAAGCATCCACCTCATCAAGAAAAATATATTTACAAGGAGTCGAACGAAGCCCAACTGCCGAGTTGGCTCCTGTAAGGAGCATCATGCCTCCGACAAATTCTTTGGAAAATAAAGTATTACCAGAATCTCTAGATCTAGAAGCAGCAATCTTTTCTCTGAGCCTTGGAGTCTCCTCGATCATCGTTTGAAGCCTTTGCTTAGAAAGCCTCTTAGCCATTTCTACAGTTGGTTGGACCACGAGGCAGCTAGAAGGTGCGTGATCCACTATGTAGCCAAGCCAGTTCGATCCGCATTCCGTAGCTCCAAGTTGTGCGCCTTTCATAAAGACGACTCTTTGCGTTGGGTCGTTAGAACTCAAAGCATCCATTATTCCCTGGAGATAAGGAGTTCTGCTCGTGCGCCAAGGTCCGGGTTCTGATGCGGCGCGACTTGAAAGTCGTCTGTATTTATCGGACCACTCACTTACAGTTAAAGCTTTTTCAAAACGTAGAGATTCAAGGCTCTCTTCTAGTAGCTGATCAATAAGAGCTGACACTTAAATCCTCCAATACACCTGAGATTTCATTAAGTAACAATGTGTGAACCTTCGCTTGCTCCGTCTCAGCCGCCAATATTGGAGCTACTCGATCAGGGATTGCCTTTAACGAATCACGCAAACCCATGTGCATTTTTGCAAGCTTTAATCTTAAATCTGCTTTGTCAACTAACTTGGCGCTTTTTTCGCGGTATTCCAATTCACATAATCTCGCAGAGAAAGCTTCTCTTATAGCTCGACTCCTAGCAAATGATGGAACAGCCTTATTATCAGCCTCTTGCCTTCGTAGGTTTTCATCTAAATTTGGAGCGCCACCTTGCCCACCTCTGTCAGGTGATCTTGTTCCAGCAATCTCTCTATCTAACGCTGCTTTGTCAGTAATCATGTATGTTCGGCCATGTTTGCGTAAACTCGGCAACCTTCCTGCCGCAGCCCAACGAATCAGAGTCGTATAAGCAACATCACATTTAGCTGCGTACTCTTTTAATGTCATGCTGCTATCACCTCCATTGGTTCAGTAGATGGCTTACAAATAGCTGTTTTAGACGTATATTCCTCCCATCTTTTTACAATTACGTCGCAATAGCGTGGATCTAGTTCCATTAAGCAAGCTTTACGTCTTGCTCTTTCTGCCGCAATAATTGTCGTTCCTGATCCACCAAAAGAATCTAAAACAACTGCACCCTGAACGGAGGAATTACACATCTGATATTGGAATAGATCGACAGGCTTCATCGTTGGATGTTCTTTGTTTCTACTTGGCCTGTCAAACTCAAGAACTGTTGTTTGTTTTCGATCAGTATTCCATGTATGAGCAGCGCCTTCCTTCCAGCCATATAAACAAGGCTCATGTTTCCAGTGATAATCTTGCCGACCCATAACCATAGTTTGCTTTAACCAAATCAAGCACTGCCTTACCCTCCAACCCATCTCATCTGCTGCACCACGGAAATTAAATCCTTCAGAATCGGCATGCCAAATATAAAAAGGAGCGCCGGGTTTCATTACAGCATCAGCCGCCGTATAAACATCAACAAGAAACTGCCTGAAATCCTGAGCGTTCATTGAGTCGTTTTCAATTATCAACTTGTCTTTTGTTTTACCTTCGTAAGCCACGTTGTAAGGAGGATCAGTAAGCCAAAGATCTGCCTGCTTCCCATCCATCAATCTTTCCAACTGTTCAATACTTGTTGAGTCACCACAAAGAAGTCGATGCTCTCCCAATATCCATAAATCACCAGGCTTAGTAATCGGATCTTCAGGTGGTTCAGGTATCTCTTCCGCTTCACCCTCATAAGCAGGGTCCAACTCCTCCGGCATCAAATCCGATAACTCTTCGTCACTAAACCCAAGCAGGCTTATATCAAAATCATCAACAACTAAATCCTTAACCTCACTGCGTAATAGCTCCATATCCCAACCAGCATTAAGAGCAAGTTGGTTATCAGCCAAAACATAAGCCCTTCTCTGTCTCTCACTTAGGTGATCAAGAACTACCACTGGGACTGTAGATAAATCTAATTGCTGCGCAGCACAGAGACGACCATGACCAGCAATAATTCCATCGCTGCTATCAACCAGAATTGGGTTTGTAAAACCAAACTCAACGATTGAATTTGCTATCTGTGAAACTTGCTCCTTGTCATGTGTTCTTGCATTCTTCTCGTATGGCTTGAGCCTATCTATTGGCCACAGCTCTATTCTTTGAGCCATGTGAATAGATAATTCCTTCCCAATTTCCTCTGGCACAAGCAATGAAAATCACTAAAACCATATTAGACAGTTGAAAACCATCTGATCGGTTCTCATTTTCTCACGCTAAAAAGAATCTGCGCCTTCGGACGAC
>TARA_R100000781_G_scaffold115011_1_pt1 | contig 11127 bp, 27 predicted proteins | sample TARA_R100000781 | Tara Oceans TARA_R100000781 (sample SAMEA2623385) | marine metagenome | biome: marine biome (ENVO:00000447); feature: deep chlorophyll maximum layer (ENVO:xxxxxxxx); material: "saline water (ENVO:00002010), including plankton (ENVO:xxxxxxxx)" | depth 60 m | reverse complement strand
TACCTGAAGAAGATTCTCATTGGGGGTGTTTTGACTACTCTCAACAAGAGCCAAGGCTGACCGTACATTACTCCGTACTCACCCATCAAGAAGGGGCAGAAGACGCCGCGCTAGAATACGCTTTTGAAGACGCCGACTTTCACCAGATTGTAGCGGACATGGCTAATATAAGCCGAAAGGAAGCTAAGATTATTAACCTAGGACTGAGCTATGGTATGGGTAAAGATAAGCTAACTACTCAGTTAGGGATCAGTGCAGAGGAGGCCGAGATACTGTTTGATCAGTACCATGAGAGAGTGCCTTTTATCCGTGGTCTAAGAGACTCTACTTCACGGATGGGTTCTAACAGGGGGTTCGTTAAAACTATTCTGGGCCGTAAATGCCGTTTTAACCTGTACGAACCTTTCGACCGTAGAGAACTTCCACTACCGTTAGAGAAAGCCATGGACGAGTACGGCGGTAAGTTAAAGAGAGCGTTCACCTATAAAGCCATGAACAGATTAATACAAGGGTCTGCTGCAGATATGACTAAGCAGGCAATGCTAGACCTTAGCAAAGAGGGGTTTATAGCCCACACCCAAGTACACGATGAATTAAATATTTCTGTAAACGATAAGAAAGATTGTGAAAAAGCAATGGAAATAATGAGGGACTGTGTTAAGCTGAAAGTACCCAACAAAGTTGATGCCGAAATAGGTAGGAATTGGGGGGACGTTACACACTACGAGGACTACTTCAATGACAAGAAGTGAACTAAAAGGAATATACTTCAATATCTATATGACATACACAAACAGCCATACCACCATGGAAGATATTGGGATAAAATATGAGCTTTCTAAACAAAGAGTTTGGCAAATCATCCGGTATTGTTCTTTAGGCGGTGGCAACTACTACAAAGGTCTAGAAGAATACAATAATGTTTATAAAAGCTACAGGGACGAGTTCCCTGACGCCGATTCAAAAACGCTTAATGGGCTCATGAGGGATTGGCTTAAACTGAAAAATATCAGACTGATAAAGAATAAACAATGGCAAAAATAAACTCAAGGAATAAAGGTGCAAGCTTCGAAAGAGATATTGCGAATAAGCTCAATGTGTTTTTTGAGGAAAAGGGGATTGACTACAAAGTTAAAAGAAACCTAGAGCAGTATCAGGAAAAAGATCTCGGTGACCTCAATATTCCTAACCACACCATAGAATGTAAGAGATACCACACCGGCAATTGGTACAGGGATGTTTGGTGGGAACAAGTGATTGCGGCTTGTGGGGATACAATCCCTGTTCTGATATGGAAGTACAACCACCAACCGATCAGAGTCTGTCTTCCGATGTATGTTTTGACCAACGGCGAAAGGGATCTTGACAAAACTGTTGTAATCACCTTTGAAAACTGGTTAGGCATTGTTGCTAATAATCTTTAAGATTATGCTATACTCTTAAATAAACCAATATATCATAGGCGTATATTTAATAGTTACTAGGAAAAGCATACAGCTAACCGCTATTAAATAAAGAAAGGAGAAACCTATGGTTGCTGCTGTAGAAACAATGGCTTACGCTGGGGAAGTACCTTGGCACGGCCTTGGTGTTAAAGTTGAAGATAACCTAACACCAGAAGAGATGTTGATTGCTGCTGAACTTGATTGGACAGTAAGTAAGCGTCATTTATTTACACACGCGGAGCCCGACGTGAATGCCTCTAACGATATAATCGGTGTAGAGGATTACTACGTGTTAGTCAGGGACAGTGATAACAAAACCTTTGGCCCATGTGGCCCTCGCTTCGTACCTTCTCAAAACAAAGACGCCTTTGAATTTTTTAGAAAGTTTACCGACGCAGGACACATGAAAATGGAAACTGCAGGGTCTCTTAAAGGAGGCGAACAGGTGTGGGGACTGGCTAACGTCAGTAAGGATTTCACCCTTCCTGGTGATGACCGAGTACTTGGCTACCTATTAGTGAGCGTTTCTCATAAGTGGGGTAAGTCTAACGAGATTCGGTTTACACCAATCCGTGTGGTTTGTAACAACACTTTGACCATGGCTTTAGCTGACCGTTCCACCGCTGGTTTTAGAATGCCTCATGTTAAGGCTTTAGACACCGAGGTTTTTGGGGCAGCGGAAGAAGCCCTTGGCCTAGCGGGAGAAAGGATGGCTGAGTTTAAAGAGAGCGCGGAGTTTCTTAGCTCTAAGAAGTTTACTAAAGACTCAGTGGTTACCTACATAGCTGACCTGTTTCAACCGGACTTAATAGAAGCCCAGAAGGAAATAGAAACTATGACCGAAACCAGAGCGATAGCTACCCGTCAGTCTATGGTTGATGAGTTTAAGCGTATCCCCAGCATGGTACATCAAGCCATAGAGGAACAGCCAGGAGCTCATCTCAAGTCGTCTAAAGGTACTTGGTGGGGGGCTATGAATGCAGTTACATTTGTAGTTGACCATAAGTGGGGCCATGACCGAGACGCATCCCTCCATAATGCATGGTTCGGTAACCGTGCAGCCCTCAAGCAAAAAGCTATGAACAAGGCGATAGAGTACGCCGAAGCGGCATAGACTTTTTAAGGAACGGTGTCAATAACCTTGACACTGTTCCTTTACTTTTTTACCCTTCATTTTTAACCTAAGCATAGGTTAAATAAGAAACGAGAGACAAGAATGAACACAAGAGACTTAGTGAAGTTTTTCCATCAAAACACAAACACATTCGGTCCTGAAGAAGATATCTCAAAGATACCTGAGGTTTTCGTAGAGGAGACCAGCCCTGGGAACCAAAATAGAGTTACTATCAAAACTCCAATTAAAGCGGTTGAAATTCGTGAGGGAAAAATATATCTTAGGATTCACAGTAGAATACTACCTAACTAGGATATCTTATGCACGACCCCGTAGAAACTTTAGTCTTTGTTAACAACACACCTGATGGCATCGATTGGACTAGAGTTGTTTTAACCGACAACTCAAGGATAGGTGACCTGATAGCAGGTTCAGCTTACTTTAGTGACCCCGCTAAGTACTCCGCTCCTCCTTGGTTAACTCCAACGAAGGCTACCGAGATTTATGAGCTGCACACAGGCCAAAAAAGAATTTTTGAAACCAAAAAAGAAGCTCACAATATTTTTTGGAATTATTTTAGACCTTTCGTTAAGAAAGCAGAGGAAAAAGATTTTGGCTCACGAGTTACCGTAAGTCGAAAACCTGAAGAAAAAATAGAACACCAAACTGGAGATAAAATGTCTGACACCGTAAAAAAACCCACCCCAACAAAACGTGCTAGAGTCACTATAGAACCTACCGCTAAGATAGGCACAACAGGCAAGCAACCTAAGTCTGAGAAGAACGTTGCTAGGCTTGCTCTTTACAGAAAATCTAAGCTCAGTACGATTTTAGAAAAACACCCTGAAATAACCCTAGCTGATATCAAATACGATATCAAGTGTGGATACGCGGAAATCGTAGCCTAATGCAAGGCCGCTGGACCGTGTTTTTAAGTACCCCTATACTTACCCTACCTAACCCTAAAGAATTTAGTGGAGCGTAAATGCAGCCCTCTCCAACGCCACCCTACCTAGTAAAAAACTTTCTTTTAACTATAAAAGCGGAGTGGATGCTAGATAAAACTACTCTTGAACTCACTAGGGATTCTTTGGATGGCTTAAGAGAGTTCCAAAAAAGTGAAGGTCAGATAGATGTGAAAAATGTATTACAAGAATATGTAACGGATCACGGTCACGACATATACTCTGTGCCTCTGTTCACGGAAGAGTTTTGCTCAACCATGTTAGATGAAATAGAAAACATGAAAACTCAATTCAGTTTTCTGCCTAACACAGAAGAAGATCCTTTAAGACAGATACCAGAGATCATTCTACATGAAAGGTGCCCTGAGATATTTAACTCAATGCTTGGCGTAGTCTTTAATGTAATGAACCCTATCTTTATGTCAGTTTGGCAACGGTACGCTAGTGCAGCTGCGACGATACAAATTGCCAACTATAACATCGAAGATAAGAAGCAGGGAGCTTGGCATCATGACCAGACCGCTGATATCAGTATGGTTGTACCGTTAAATACGGGAAGCTACTCAGGAGGCGGTACTGAGTTTCATGGCCGAACAATAGTGGAACCGTTACCGAATGGTCATGCTTTGTTTTTCCCTAGTTTCACACACATGCACCGTGGACTACCTGTTGAGGAAGACGGTGATCGATATTTATTGGTATTTTGGTTATATGGAGGCGGAGATGAAGCGTAAAACAGAAATAAAGTCTTACGACGGTTACGAAGAGATTCTTGACAGAGTCCGGGGAATAGTCCGGGCTAAGTTAGGAGCGCACAGTAAAACTAAAGAAGTCATTAAAGAGATTAATGCCTTTGAAGATGAAATAAGTGCGATGCTTGATGGCAGGTATGAGGAAATGTCCTCTTGAAAATAGGAATCACCTTTGGCTCTTTTGATCTTTTCCATGCGGGACATGTGTTCATGTTGGAAGAGGCAAAAACCAAGTGTGACTATTTGATTGTAGGTCTACAAAGTGATCCTACAATAGACAGGCCCAACACCAAGCATAGACCTGTTCAGAGTATAGTAGAAAGACAAGTTCAATTAAGAGGTTGTCGATACGTAGACGAAATTATTCTTTACAACAGTGAGGAAGATCTTTTAGATATTTTGAAAACTGTGCGGTGGGATATCCGAATAATCGGTCAAGACTATTCGGGAAAACATTTCACAGGTAAGGAACTCTGCAGCATAGAAGCAGGAACCCTTTATTATAATAAAAGAGAGCATGGCTTCTCCTCTACAGACTTGAGAAAAAGAATAGTTGAAGATCAATACCTAGCATGATAGGCAGGTTTCCTTTACGGAATTTTATAAGTAAACTAAAGTTTACCTTTATATAAATAAGGAGAACCGTGTGCTCAGAGAAAATAGTTTATCCGAAATGAAAAGGTTAGTCTGGGGAGATATTGAAGTGATCCAACAGCTTGCCGAAAAGAAAGGGTTTAACCGACAACTTGACACTAAACGTCTAAAAAGAGACGCTAAAAAGCAAGTAAAATCAATGGGTTATGATGATTTTGAAAAAGTTTATTTTCCAGCGAGAGAGCTGATGATTCATGAGCACAAAGCTGGAAAAGAGTGTGAACCCCACATGAGAATTTCTATCTACCTACCCGATATGCCTACTGTGGTTATTGACTGCGACTGGCACCTTTGGAAGTCTTTTGAAAAAGTCCCCCCAGTAGAAACAAAAAAACCTAATTTAACTTTAGTCACCTAGTTAGTAAGGAGCCCATGAAATTATCATCTATTGAAGAAGGCACAGCGATACCTGAAATTGTACCTAGAAATAATAAGTACAATTTTCATAAAATGGATATCGGTCAGCACTTTACCGTTGAGGAGTGTGAACCAGGAGACGTTCAACGTCTAAGGGTTGCAGCTTGTAACTACGGTAAAAGAAATAACAAAAAATTTGTTACTCGAAAAATAGAGATCCCGCCTAATGACTTTGCGGTGAGGATCTGGAGAAAAGAATGAGTGACAAAAAACTCACCCCCAAGCAAGAAAAGTTTGCACAAAATGTTGCTAAGGGTATGAAGAAAAAAGACGCTGCCCAGCAAGCAGGGTACAGTGAAAAGAATGCTGGTCGCGCGGGTACTGTGTTGTCTAGTGATATGAATCCTGTGGTCAAAAACCGCATACACGAACTGCAAACTAAAGCCGCCGACAAAGCCGAACTGACTCTCGGTACTCACCTAGTGGACCTAAAAGAAATTCGTGACGGAGCCATGCGCAATGGAGCGTGGTCCGCTGCGGTGACTGCTGAAGTTGCGAGGGGTAAGGCAGCGGGTCTTTACGTTAATAGAAGTGAGCTAACGGTTAATAGAGTAGACACTATGTCCAAAGATGAAGTCCTAGCAAGAATGCAAGAACTCTATCAAGAGACAGGAGGGATATTGCCTCCAGGAACCTTAATAGAAGGGGAATACGAAGAGCATTAGCGGATATAACGACTGCCTACAATAACACTGCGATAGGGTTCAAACCCAGGTCCTCCAACCATCACCGAACTCTATCGAAGTTAGACCAAAGAGTGGCTCACTCTTCGGAACAAGTCTAGCCCACTTGTGGTCGAAACGGGCTGTTCCCTACTTTCCTAAACTTTTAATTTACTTTCAAATATGGGCAACCTATGGTTTAGTAATAGCTAAAAAGGAGAGGCTATGCGAGAATTCAAGTACGATAACAACAAAACCTATGAACAAAATTTTAGTATGTGGTTCGTCTTAAACTCGGAAGAAAGAGAAGAGTTTAACCAAGCCCCTTATAGTCTCGAAAAAGGTGGCCAAGTTTTTCACGCAATGTTTAAAGACAAGCTCTCCCATTCCATAAGAGTAAATGCTAAAGGTGTGTTGGAAGAGGTTTTGGTGCTAGAGGATGAGAAGACGGAATGAACCTTATTTGTAGTGCGGTCGTCTTCCTAACGCCACGGTATCTCCAGGTGGCGTATCCAGGTGAAATGTGTGTGACGCTCGACGATCGCGCCCCTGTCTGATGTGGGGTTTTTCATACAAAGGGCTAATTTCACCGCTGGAGTGTTTTAATGCGTGACCCCCTAGATAACGTAGTTAATCACATAAAAACAATGGCCAGAGAGAAAACGACAGAAGGTTATTGGGAGCTAAAACCCTGTGTTAATTGTGGAACTAAGTTTGTCCCTGGAAGCGGTGTCGGGTTTTATTGCTCAAAGACTTGTTACGGTAACTGGTTTACAGAGAGACATAAAAAACCTCGTGGAAAACCCGATGACCATGACTCATGGCCTGAGTATGAAGAGTACGGAGGTATTCACGAGTCTTCCGTACCTCCGGAGATATTAGAAGCAGCCTTGGCCAATGCTGAAGATAGGTATATAGTGGAAGACACATCCCGTATTTATAGAATTTTAGTCGAAGAATCCTCTAAGGGAGATAAAGAATACTTCCGAAGAAAGAAACGAACCTTTGAAAACAATCTAAAAACCTTCGGTATAAAAACCGTAAATGAGTACAACAAACACAGGTACCACATTAATAAACACCTAAACATACCACATGGTAGAAGGATCGATAGAATGAGCAACTGGATCAGGTCTAGCAACTCTCTAAACCCCAACGACTATTGGAGCCTTCGTCCTAGAAAAACACAACGAAAAACCCGCCATCGCTACACTGTTAAGAATAATAAGATCGTTCCTATAGATAAAACCCCAAGCCCTTTAAAGTAGCTATTACTTTTATTAAAAACTAAGGAGCGTTAATGCCTAATCATTGTTTTAATCAATTAGTCATACAGTCCACTGCGGAAGATATCCTAGACATTATGGAGTTTCTTGAAGGTGGTGGTAGTAGGCTAGACTTTAATAAGTTAGTGCCTATGCCGGAAGAGCTCAATGACATTCAGTACATGAGTGCAGGAGAGGATACTTACTACTACTCAGTCGCTAAGTGGCAGAGCTCTGCGGAGTGTAACCTTGATAAAAAGCCTTTTGACTTTCCGCTTTTAGATTGGGTTAAAGCCCACGGTCTAGACTCGTTTACGGTAAAACGGTTTGAGCGTCAGTACGGTACGGCTAAGTGGTACGACTGGTGTGTAAAAAACTGGGGTACTAAGTGGAACGCTTACGAGGTCGAGTATAAACTAAAAGCGGTGGATGAGTTACGCAACGAAATCACCTATAAGTTTATGACTGCTTGGATGGAGCCTAGACCCATAATGAGAGCGTTGATGAATCACCTAGCTCAGCCAGGGTTTGACCAAGACCTGGAGATGCGTTGGCGGTTTGTTGATGAAGACGATAACTTCAACGGTGAGGTGCACCGTGACGATGAAGTTTAACACCTTAAAATTCGACACGTTTGAAGACTTAGATTTTTTCCTTGAGGCATACTTTGAGGAAAGAACATACATAGGCGAGAACGTGTACGAAGTTAGCCCTAGCGGATGGATCATAATATCTGGTAAAACGGTTGCGTTTTTGATGGCCCACAAGTTAGGCGATGCATTTAAAGAAGGAGAAGAAGCATGATCGATGTTTTTTGGTTTGTTGTAGAGCTTCCGTGGATTCTGTTCAAGTGGAGCGTTATTGCGATGGGTTGGTACTTTTTGGGAGCTTTTATCTACGAACACATTCAAGATGCCATTACATACAGGAGGTTTAGGTGAACGACCAAAAGAAACAAGAATTACTGGAGTTCTTAGACGAGCTTCAAGATTCCGGTTCTATAAACATGTTCGGTGCACCTAAAGTATTACAAGAGTATTTCGATCTTAGTCGGCCTAACGCAATCAAGATTTGGGAAGAATGGGTAAAACAGAAAAAGAGGAGAGAAGATGGTTGATTGTGTGGTTTGTGAAGAAAAAGAGTACAGACTTTTTTTGGGTGGGTGGCCGCTGTGTTGGGACTGTGCGGACAAATACACACCCAAAGAGGTGAAAGAAATAGTTACTAAAAGAAATACTTGATCGTGCTTAATTACTAGTTTACTTCACTTTACTTCACTATATACTAGTTTGCAAGGTTACTAATTAAGGTGACCCGTAATAAAGGAAGGTGGTTAGATGACTAAATCTACTACAGCCAAAAAAGCTAGTCCTACGGCGACTGCACCTACCGCTCCTAAAGCGTCTAAATCTCTAGGCGAAATAGCGAGCACCACAACTGCCAAAGTTAAATCTGGCGGTCTTGACCTAGACTCGGTCTTAAAGGATAACCCTGAAAAGACCGCCCGAGCGACGCACAACGCAGAGCGTCATAAGTCACTAGACGGGAAAACAGTGCGCGAAGCACTAGCTACCCGACTGGTTGACTCTCGTGACATTCGTTACGACCTCAAAAAAGGGTTTATGGTTATTGCCTAACCCCCTTGGCCCAGTTGACGTCCCCTAGCGTCCCTGGGCCTTTTTTATACGCATAATAAGCAACCGTGCTAGGGATTAAAAGTGATCGTTAGTAACCTTATATAGTAAATAACTAGGAGCGCGTATGACTGAAATAACGGAAGTTTTAACCTGCTGTTTATGTAAAGGACCAATTGAACATAAACGTAATGCCGAAGGCGAAGTTTACTGGACGCAAGGCAATGACCCTTGGCCCATGGCTGAAGAGGGTCGCTGTTGCGACGTTTGCGTAGACGTAAAGGTTTTACCTATGCGATTTTTGGCCTCTTATCTCAACCGTGGTAGTGGTATCGTCAAGGACGACTCATGAGCTGGTTGTTAAGACGCTTACTCACTATGGCGGTTTTCCTCTCACTAACGGTGGCTGTTACGGCCTCCGCTGCTGGGCTGGTTAATTACTACTTAAATATGGAGACCGATTGGTCTCCTTTAACTATCGTCCTTATCAATTTATCCTTATGGACCGCTTGGTTCTCGGTATTTTTCTGGGAACTGAGGAGCTTAAATAATGGAGATTGATGAAGTGAATGACGGAGGAAAGGTACAAGTAGCGTTTAACATGGATGAGTTAGTACTCATCGCCGACGCCATAATGAATAACACTCTCAAGGTTTTTGACCCCGAATGTGCTCACGACCCTGAAACCTGCTCAGCAGTGCTTGACAGAGTAACGTGTGCCATCGAGGACTTAGACTACACCGAAGTTAAATGGAAAAAAGATGAATGACATAAACTATCCTGAGCTCAGCGACTACGACGCGCGACTACACGAAGACTATAAGCACGTAGCCGTATGGGAAAAGATGAAGGAGAAGTATGGGTTTACCGATAAAACCCCACTCTTATCAATGGCCAAGTCCATGAGCCAAAATGACTGGGTGACTTTACACAACGCTGTTAAGTATCGTCGTTTTAGTCAACAACGGAGGAAATAATATGAAACTTATGAAGCAACATCCACAAAACCTGCTGTTTGAAGGGTGTCGGGTTAAAATCAACTTTTCTGTGGAAGAATTCAAAGAGCGCTACCCTTTTGAAGAATGCGTAGCGGAGGATTACATAGAATTGAGGGAAACAGAAGATGGGGTGTTCGTTGAACAGTTTGTTTTCAAGTTTCCTTCGGGGTTTCCTTCGGGTGCGGGGCAAGAACTTATCTTTAGGAATAACGGGGTCAACACGTATTTCATCATTGAAGATGAGACACCGCGTTATTGGCCCCGCGACATAGGGGTATATTTTGTGCACCGTGGTAAACTGTATAGGGATATTGAACTGTACGAGTTTGTTACGGAGTTTTTTAAATTCATGATAGTGGGGGAATACGACCCTACTGTTAACAATAACTTTTGGGAGCAGTAATGGACTCTGGTGATATTGACAAAGATATCGAAGATTTCTTAAAGAAAGGTGGCAAAATAAAACAAATCCCTGGTGGTGTTAGCACTGAACGATCGCTCAATCAAAAGACAAAAATATTCGGCCTGACCAACAGGAACAGGCAGGGATTTCACAAAAACAAGATTATATTGAACCCAAAAGGAGGTGAATAAACCATGGAACTCACGCTAAATAATATCAATGACGAGGCCGTGGACCGTGTGCTAGGGTTGGCAGACAAGCACGGTTTACGTTCGACTGTAACGTGTTTTTCTGCTAAAGAGTGGGAGAATGACGTATTGCTCAAAGGGTTGCCAGCTTCCATTGATCAGTTTGTCAAAGACTATTACGGTAAACACCCCAATAATAAGAACGGTGCTAAGGATTGAATACGTTCCCCCTTATACTTAGTTAAGTTAAATAACTAAGGGGGCAAAATGCCTGATTACAATAAAAATCCTACTATAAGTATTCCGGAAGCTGTAAAGCTCATAGTAGAAAATCTCACGCCTAACGGTAACGAACAGCTAGAGCATGCTCAAACTGTAGTTATTGAAGCTCTCGGTCTCACTCAAATTGATCAGCCTTTCGGCTTTAAGTATAAGGAATAATAGTATGGAAATCAAAACTGTTGACACTTTCACATGGAGGCCGGTAGTGGTCTCCTCCTACATTGAAGAAACCATCGAGGTCCTCGAAGACCCCTCTCATGAAAATACCCGTGTGGTTAGTTTGCTTGAGGAAATACTCGAAGACGTCGGAGAGGTGGGGTACTACTTTAGCGAATCAGACGGAGTCAT
>TARA_R100000781_G_scaffold49281_1_pt1 | contig 11155 bp, 5 predicted proteins | sample TARA_R100000781 | Tara Oceans TARA_R100000781 (sample SAMEA2623385) | marine metagenome | biome: marine biome (ENVO:00000447); feature: deep chlorophyll maximum layer (ENVO:xxxxxxxx); material: "saline water (ENVO:00002010), including plankton (ENVO:xxxxxxxx)" | depth 60 m | reverse complement strand
TTAATTGTTTACTGTTACTTTTTTGAAGAAGACTGAAAAGCTACTTTTTGTCGTTCTTTTTAGCTTCTTCTATCGCAAATAACTTAGCAGATATAGATTGTTTGGTTGTACCTTTAGATTCAAGTTCTCGAATTTGTGACACTATGTCATCTCCGAAAACATCTACTACTGAATCCTTTTGAATATTATCTAGTTTGGTTTGACTTTCTTCAACCTGTTGTACTTCTGATTGTATTCCGTCTTGTTGTCCAAACTTAACTCCAAATTCTTCGGTAGCAAATTGTTGAATGCTATCTACATCCATCTCTCCCGAGTACAATTTCTCTACTGCTTTGCCAATACCTTGTTCTGTATCAAGACCTGCTTTCTGAAAGGTGTTTATTCTTTCTTTGGCTTCATACACTGCAACTTTTTCTTCTAGTGCCTCATTCTTTTTTCGAATTTCAGCCCAGTTCTTGTCGCTGTTATTAGCTTCTTCTGAGTTTTTAAGCTCTTCTGTCATTATTCACTTGTCCTTACTTCACACGATATTTTTGCAAGAGGTGCATGAGTTACCTCTGTTTTTGCTACTTTTTTTAATTTGACAGGTCTTGTAAGTAGACATCAAGACCGAATACAATCTAGGTCGAGTTTAACCCCCGGACCTAAGTACAGGGTCAATAATAACTATAGCAGGTATATTTGAATGTGTAATGTTTATATCAAGCTGTTTAAACAGGGAGTTATCCCTCAAGTAATCCGGTAACTTCTCCAGTTTGTGTTTGTTTAGCACCTATTTCAGTTGATGATGCTGACTCAGCTCTTGTTGTAATTCCTCTAATTGATTCTAATTCTTCAGAACTTAACCCTGCTAATCCTCTAGCTACTTGTGCATCGGTCACATTCATACCTTGTGCTGCTGCAGAAAATTGAACTCCCGGAGCAACTTGTGCTACTTGGCCAAATAATTCTCTTGATTCTTTTTGAGATAATCCAGCTTTTACAAACTGGTCAACTGCTGACATACCTAAATTTACTCCTGCAACTTCAGCTTCTGCTGATATTGCAGATACTAAAACTCTATTTTCTAATACTGATTCTGCAACAGTAGGAGATATGAACATTGCTATAATAGCTTCATCAGTCAAGTCCATTCCAAATTCTCCTTTATAAATCTCTTTCACTTGTGGGATATTATTAATTATTTGTTCATAACCTAAAGCTACTCTTTCGTTAAACTCTTTAGCACTAACATCTCCTGCTATGGCACTTACTATATCTTCACCAAATACCTCAGGATTTAAATTATATCTTCTTAAAGAATCTTGCATGTAATCTTTTGTTTCAAGATATTCTATTTCAGTCATTCTTAAAGAACCATCAGGTCTTTTAATTCCAGGGAACTCTTTATTAAATTCATCTGATGCTCTTGCTTCTGATATAGCAATACTTATTTCACCAGTTTCAGTCCACACATCTAATATTTTTTGGACAAGGATTTTAGGATAATAAGGATATAAATTTTGCGCTCGGTCTATTGAAGGTATGTAGTCTTCATCAGCTCCTTCAAAAATAGCACTATTAGCTGTAGGAGGATTATACAAGTTATTTTTACCTTGTTCTGCTTGCCATGCTGCTATTAAATCTAATAACTTTTGTTCTGCATCTGTTATGAGGTCAGAGGAACTTCCACCTGATTCTCCACCTGATTCTCCACCTGATTCTCCACCATCGTTGTCTTCATCATTGTCGTCTTCATTATCTTCATCATTATCAAGAACAACATCGTCAACAACTTCAGATTCTGTACCGAAAACCAATCCTGTAGTTTCAACAACATCATCCCATTTTGTTTCTTCAAATGGAGATGCAGATTTAGCTGCTTCAGCAGCAGCTCTAGTTATAGGACCAATGATTCCATCAGCTGTAACACCTAATTCTTTTTGTAATGCAATTATTTCTGCTTTTGTCATCCTCCAAACACTCCTGAATATGATTGTGGTATAGCTCTAGTTAAATCATCCAAGAAACTATTACTGATTCCCGGAGCATCTTGAAACTCTTTCCTTACTAATGCATCAAATTTATTGTAATCTCCGCCAGCATCAACAATTAAATCATTAATTTTTTCTTGGTCCTTTGTTGTTAAAGCTACAACTTGAGAACCTGTTGTTCCATAAAGCATCCTTGATGCTCTATTGCTGAAGTAAGGATTCCAAACGGAAAATGAAGAACCTGCAAATGCCGGATATAAAGTATCGTGTACTTTTTGTAAATCTTCTTGCACCTTATCTCCTTGTCCGTTTCTAACCATTCCTGCAAATTGATTATATTGACCAGTGGACTTATAACCATCTATAGCACCTTTTCCTAACAGCTGTGTTATGTAACTATCTACTGTCGCATAACCATTTCTGTTATTAAACTGTCCTATAAAAGGTCTTAATTCTTCAGGTAACATTTGTTCTCCACCTACTAATTCTAAATACCATTCATCACTTAAATAACTTATATACATATCCACCTCTGCCATATCTGTGTATTTACCTGAAGTTATTCCGAATGCTAACTCTTTTGCTAGTCCTGTTATATCACCTTTAAAATCTGCTGTCCATAATGCTTGGGAGATATCCGAAAGATTTTGAGAAATTTTTTCTTGTACACCTTTAGGGTCAGCATAAAACTCAGAAATAAAATTTCTTTGTGCAGGAGTTGAATTTAAATACCATTGTGTATCAGCCAAGTCATCTTGTGTTACTGGCTTACCAGTAAGAACTGCCGATAGAAATTTAACTTGTACATCAACATCTAACAACCATTCCATACCAGCTTCTTTAGCGTCTTTATTCAACTTAGCTTCTGCTAAATCCATAATGCCTCTATAGTCCTGACCTTCACCTTCTATTTCTATATCTGATACAAGGAAATCAGCATGTCCTCTAAAAACATATCCATACTTAGCTGTGAATGCTTCTAGTGCTTCATCACCACTACCTAAATCTGTAACATTATTTAACGCACCTTCTTGTAAGAATGTATCAGCATCTACTTCAGCTAATATTGGGAAATCACCTAACTCTTCACCTGTATCATAAAATACTACATATAAAACTCCATCAATCCTTATTAACTCTTCAGGTTGAAAATTAAAATTATCCGTTAATATAGCCATTATCTATCTTTCCCAGGTGCTTCAGCTTCTGAAGGACCTACACTTGTTAAATCTTTAAGCAAAGCATAAAAATTCCTTGCTGGACCAAATAAGTTAGAAGCCTTTTCTTTTACTTCATCAACAGCACCATATACTTTGTCTTGTAACCTATCATCAAACTCAGAAAGTTTTCTGTTCGTATCAGGAAACTTATTTATTAAAGCTCCACCTTCTTTAAGAGGGTTTGTTTCTTTAGGTTCGTATGTGTAATAAGTATTGTTTACAAGTTCCTCAGCAACATTCTCTGAAACTTGTTCAGGTTGATTGTATTGATTGTATATAGTTACTGTTTTAGATTCTGTTTGAGGACTTGGAGCTTTAACTTCAGGTTTAGGAATAACAAGCTCTTCTTCTTGAGAGTCAAGACCTGCTCCATAAAAAGCCTTTACATAAGAATTAATACCACCAATCATATCTTCTTGTTGTGCTGCTGCGTTTTCTCCTCTACCTTTTGGTAATTCACCATCTTCTAGGTATGGTTTAACATAAAGTAAATAACCTTCCCATTGTGCAAATGGGTCGTTCCCATTAGCTGCAACATCAGGGAATTGGCTTGTTCCATCTTGTTCTATGTCTTCTTTAATAACATTGTAATAATGTATAGCAAAACTTGTATTGTATTGTGGGTCTTCTAATTCTGTTTCAAATTCTTTAAGAGTTAATTCATTACCACCAAACCAACTCTTAAGAGTATTGTCAGGTTCATCACCGTCATAAAACCTATCCGCATTTATTTGAAATATTCCTAATGCATCAGTATCTTCGTTTTGTGCTACTGAGTCAAAGTTTGATTCGTAATAAGCAGTCATTACCCATGTCGGAATGTCTTTTTCTTCAGCTCCTGCAACTCTTAAATATTCTATAAGTTCTTCAATATTAACTTTTGCCATTATGTTTCTTCACTCCCGTAATTAATACTACTCATTGAATCTTCAAATAATCTTGTAACTTTTTGAATATCTCTCAATGTTTTATTACCTGCAATTTGATTAGATTTTAGATTCGCTAGTTCTTGATTAACCAACTCTTGAGCGCTCACTACTGTAGGTGCTGGTCCTCCTTTAGATTGGGTAAGAAATTCCATAGAAGGTAAAACTAAAGGCATGTTATTTCCTTTAAAAAATCTGTAATTTGTCTCTTCATCTGTATACATGCTTCTAACATCTTTAAATTGTGAACCTAAGATAATATCTCTATCAGTAGGTAAAGAATCTTCAAATTCGTCTTGTAGTTTTCCTTGCTTTTCTAAAGCATTTATTACAACATAAGCATAGTTTACATAATCTCTAGCACTTAACTCCACACCGTTAGTAGCTGCTCCAATATCTAACATTGCTTGAATAGTTGAAGGAGCTACATTTTGTGAAGTTTGTTTTCCGTAACCTGTTTTATTTAATAGATTAATAAAAGATTCCGTAGCAGAATATTCTTCTGCCATAGTTGTAAGTGTTGTCTCCCATCCTTGTAAACCATTTTCTATGTCTCTTCTTGCATCGCCACTGTCTGTAGCTTTTGTAAATAAAGCAGCCATAAAGTTTGCTTCTCTATCTGTCCACATTCCATATTCATCTACTGGTGGAGCTTTCATACCGGCTCTTACCATTTGTTGTTGTAATCTAAATCTTTCAGATTGAGGTAAATCATTAAATAAATACATTTCTGCACCTTTAAAGAATGGTGCTTTTACTGTTCTCTTCTTACCGTCTGCATCAACGATTGTTTGCAAACCATCTGAATCTGTTGTGTAACCCCAAGCAGGAGCTGATGTTCTAACAATTCCATTAGCATCAATGGACCATTCTTGAGCGCCAGCAGCAGCAGTTTTAGCTGCCTGTTCTTCTTCTGTTTGTAACTCTTCCTCAAGTTCTGCGTTAAAATCTCTATCTTTAATACTGTCAGCAAAGAAATCATAAGGAACCCTTGTACCGTCTTCTGTTGCAACAACACCTTTTTTAGTTTCCTTTTTGTTAAATTTAATTTGAAGAGCATGTGGAAAAGAAACTCCAGTTCCTAAAGCATCTCTTTGATTTGCAGCTTCAGTTGTAGTTATATCCTGTTGTCTTTGTTTGGTACCACTAATTAAATGTTGACCAACATCGTATATAAAATCTCCTAATTCTTCTTGAGCATTTTCTGATGGATTAGTTGTTAATTCATTATATTTGTTTATAAGTTCTTCAGATAAGAATCCTGAAAACAAGTCGTCATTAATTAAATCTTTAATAGAATAGAAACTTTCCATAGATGCTACATAATTATCGTAACCACTTCCTGATTCATCTTTAGTTAAATACCCAATTTCAAAGTAATACAAGGGTGTCATTAATGACTGTTGTATTTCCTCTAAAAGAAAAGCAGAATTTGTAACTGAAGGGCTAGGTTTTACTGTATTTACAGAAGGAACTGTATTATCTTCTGTACCATCTAAACCTAGTAACAGTTCCTCTTCCGTTAATTCTTTTTCTTCTTCACCATTGGACATGTTTAATCCTTACTGTTCTGACCATTGTTAGGGCTTAACTCAAAGAATAGCACTTCATTCGCTAGTTGTTGGAAGTTTGTACCTTTTGATTCGTTAATAATATCCAACCATATTTTTTGCATTATTATCCTTGCTTGGTTCTTATAATCACTTGTTCCTGTTAAAAGTCTTGCTTTATATTTATCATTAGGAGGAACATAAAGCTCAGTGTAAGTATTACCCTCATATTCCCATTCAAAATCACCGTAAGAAAAATATCCACCATTAGTAAGTACATCTAATAAAGCATCTCTCCAACCTAGATACTTTTCTACATATTCCCATTCAGGACTATTTTTCATTTGAGGATAATCTTTCCATCTTGCTAATTCAGCCATAGTTGATTTAATACTTACACTTTGAGGCTTTCCTTGAAAGTTAAATAAATCCATACCACCATAATCATCTTCAATTTCTGACTTCAATGTAGATAACCTTCTTAGTTTTTCCTCATCACCTATCGCTTCATCGTCTCTTATGTCTTGTTTTCCTTTTTCATATTCAAAGATTGCTTGGCTATGTCTCATAAAATCTGCTTCTTGTTCAGGAGATAAATCAACTGTTGTCATTTCATAATAAGCTGGATAATATAACTCATCTTCGACTCTATCCGGGAATATATAATAAGCTGTATTAGGTAATGCATCTAATAACTTCTTATTCTCAGATTGATACCAATAAAAATATGAAGTTTCTTTGATAGGTTTTTTACCTACTTTATATTCTCCAGGCTGTTTCAAAGGCATTGGGTTTATTCCAAACTTCTCTATAAAATCTTGTTGTGTTTGAAAGTGGTCATATCCATTTCTAATTAGTAATTCTCCATACTTGTTAACTAAAGTTTGTGTAGCCCACCAAGTACCATTTTTATCTTCTATTTCTATTCTTGGTTGAATAGCTGTTGGTAAAGAAAACTGTGCCATACCTCTAAATGCATAAACAAATCTAGCTTGTTTCATAGATTCCTCTAACCAATGTTGTACTGATAAAGGGTCTTCCTGGTCAACTAATCCTGCAAGAACATAAGCTGTATATAAATCCATTTGTGTTGCTCCAAACATTGATTGAACTTGTTCATTAGAAGAGCCTTCTCCTCCAATAGCTAAAAATTTCTTTGCATAAGCTGGCATTTGGTCAAATGCTGTACCTGAGTTTTCAAAATCACCTAGAACAAATCTTCTTAACCACTTAGGAGAACCCATAGCATTTAATATTCTTCTCATTGGTATTGTAACAACAGGTCCAAATCCTGGAGCAAAACCATTCTGTGCTACTAAGTTAAGTCCTGCAGCATAAGCTGGCATAGTAGCTCTAACATTTGAAGCCTCAAAATCTCCTTCAACTCCAGCATCTCTTAAATCTTCACCAAGCATTATTGTTTGATATGGAGCTTTAATAATGTCAGGTAAATTATCTACGACATCATAATCGTTCATAAGTTTTGATATTAAAGGAATAGTTCCTAAACTTAATACATTAAAGACATCCATATAATTAAACATTAATTTCCCTGTCTTAGGGTCTACGCTTAAGAAACCATTTTCATCATCCCATGGTTTGGCTTCTGTTCCATTGTCTATAGCAATTCTTGCCCTGTTGAATTTCTGTGGATTATCAACTAACAATTTACCCCAAGTTGTTGCAACCTCTGCCCATATTTCAGGGAATGGAATATATTTAGAAAACAAATCTGAAGCAACATGTCTTTTTGATGTTGAATAAAACAAAGATAAAACTTCATTCATAGCTGCAGATTTCAATAGCTTATTAGCTTGTTCTAAACTTGTGACTGTATTCTCTAATGATGGTTCTTTAGCAATCTGTACTAACTCATCCCACATCTTGTCTCCATCCATCCACACTTCTGATTCTTGTATAAACTTTCTCTTAGTTGGTTCATCCATAAATCTAAGAACATCTTTGGCATTGTCATAAAAAGCATATCTAAATAATGGGTCTCTATTTAACCAGTTAGATGGTTTTGATATTAATAATCCATAACCTTTTTCAAGTAAGTTATTGCTTATGCCAAACCAAGCATCTGTTTCAGCTGCCTCCATGAAACCTGCAGCTTTTATTTCTTTACCCGAAATAATAGTTCCTGCTTCGGATACTCTGTTTTTAAGGTCAAACCTTCTTGGAAGTCTCATAGGACCTACATTCTGTTCGTCAATTTCTTTTCTAAATACTTTAATAAACTGCTTAAAGAAATTTTCATTTGCTGTTCCTTTATCTTTAAAACTCTTTACTGTCTGTATGTGTCCTTGGTATCTAATCCAATCTCTACCTTCTATAACACCACCATTTTTAATAAACTGAAATGTTTTAGTATCTGTTCTTACATTCATGTCTGCTACAAACTTTGGATATATTTTTTTACCATTTTTAAAAGTTACTCTTCCTGCTGCTTCAGCAGACAACTCTTTTCCTGTAACTGGGTCTAGTATTTTAGCAGTTGGATTTCCTGTAAGTTTTGCAATTCTATAGTTATAAGATTCTAATAACTCTCTTAAGGCATCATCATCAGTTAAATATAATTTATCTTCAGGATGAAAACTTCTTGCAACAAGTTCTTCAAGGTTTCTCTTTCCTATCTTATTAGTTCTTAAATAAACCATCATTTCATCAATACCAATATTTGCTAACTTTATAACATTAGGGTCAGAAGCTAGTAAGCTCATTTCTTCCCAAAAACCTTCCCAATATCTAGGATTGATTTCTCCATTCTGCAGATACTTGTCAACCATAATGTAAGAATTTTCAGCTACATCTTTTTTTCCACCTAAGAATCCTCCAACAACAGCTTGTTCACCCATAGATGCTTGATAGGCTTCATCTGCAGTAAACAATCCTCCTCCGGGCATTCCTTTAGCAGCACCTTTTACTTCATCAACAGATAATCTTAAAGCATCAAAATTAGATTTATACAGTGCTTCTAAAGCATCTTGAGAAAGAATAGAATCAATATTTATATCTTTAGCAGCTCTACCTTCTACTGATTTATAAACAGTTAGAAATCCTCCTTCATCTACTAAATGTCCAAAACCACTTGCTTCAGCTAAAGCTCGGTTATTTATATAAACAGATTCTTGGAAAGCATTAGCTCCCATGTGTACTGCATTGCTAATTGCATTATCACCTTTTAATCCTATAGAAACATCTATCAAAAGGTTACCTTCCTCATCCATGTAACTTCCTAATACATGGTTGTCTTTTTGTAAAAGTTTTATAGTTTCATCATCCATAAAAATATTGTCTATTTGTGAATCTATATAAGCTGCAGGAGTTATTCCAAGTTCAGCAGCTTTAACTTCAACATCTGCTAATTTTCCAAAAGTATATTCTTTTTCTTTATAAGGTGAAACGAAAGCATCTGCATCTGAAAGTTTTCTTGTTTTTAAATCTACATACCTAGCAGCATCTAAATCTGTTGTGAATCCATCGCCATGAATAAGTGCTTCTCCCATAGAATCATAAGTTTTTTCGTCATAACCTTGGATACTTCCTTTTGCTTTAGCATTTATTGGTTTACTTTTTATATTGAAAGTCTGTTCAGTTAGCTCCATAAATCTCATGTCTCTTAAATCAACATCTTTAATAGCAGCACCAATAACCTCTTCAGATACAACACCTGCAACATTTGTTTCAAGCATAGAATGTTTAAGTATTCGTTGGGCCTTCTCAAAATCTACTGCTTTAAAAGAATCTAAATCATCAACATCTATCATGTTTTTTAAGAACTTCACATCATCAGGTGACATTCTTGTTGATAAGATAAGTTCACCTAAATTGTTCCATGCCTGGAATACCTCAGCATCTCTAACTTCAGGACCAAGAAAACCAAGTTGTTTATTTGAATTTAAAGCTGCTCTCCTAAATGGTGTAGTTATAAAGTTAGTTTTTCCACCGAATGCAGCCCTTACTCCTTCTTCAGGTGCAATTCTTAACATTAAAGCTAGTCTCAGCATCCAAGCAGGTTTTAATACTCTATTCTGAAATTCATCAAGAAAGTTATCTATTGGTCCTTTTGGTTTTAACTGTATTCTATTTGATTTTGCATTTTGCTGTAATGCTCTCCTTGGTATTGCAAATGCTTCTCCCCATTCTCCTGTTAAAAATTCTTTAGGTTTTTTAACCCATTCCCTTAAAAGAGAATCTTCAGGTCCAATTAAACTTTGATGTTTTTTTGTAGCTCTAACTATATCTTTAGGGTCTAAGAGTTGTGCAGAAAAATTGTCAGCAGCTTGTGATAATAAGTGCAAAGAAGGTACAGCTTCTATAACAGTTTGCTTAACACTCTCTTCAGTAACTTCTATACCTACTGATTTCATGTAACCTTCTAAATCTTTAATTAATTTTTCATAACGAATTTTTGTTTTAACTCCATTAAAAGCTAGAGAACCTCCAGTAGTAGATGAAAAAAATTGTCTCAATTCTTCTAGCTCTGCGTTAAATGCATCTTGTTGTGCTATTAAATCTTCAACATCAAATTGTAACTTTGGATTTTGATTTCCTACATTTTTAGCAATTACTTGGTTTATTCTATTTGTAATCTCATTTAGTTCTTTTTGAGTTGTTGCTGATAAAATTTCTCTTTGATACGCTCCTCTAGCTTTTGGACTTGCAAATGACAACTTCAACATATCATCAGCATTTCTTGCTGCTGCATCAAGCTGTAGTATCATCATTGTTGTTTCAGGTCTAAGGCTTAAAGCTCTACCAATATGTTTTGGTAATGAGTGTTTTAATTGTGCGCCTACGCCTAATAGTCTTTTAACTGGTCTACCTTCTATTGCAAACATTCCAACAAATTTTCTTAGTGGAGCAAAATCTATAGGTCCTCCTCCAAGTCCTTTTGATACTACGCCAGCCACAAAATTAAAAAACTCTCCTGTTGTTGTAGGTTTTGCTGGTATTGCATTCAAACCGAAGTTAACATTATTCATACTTAACTCTCTCATTTTGTCTAACTCAACTACTAATTGTTTTCCGTCAGGTCTTCCTTTTACAGAGTTTTTCATTAAGGTAAACATATTATCAAATTCTTTCATTGTTAAATTTCCACCTTTAGCAACTACATCTAATACATTCCATACATCAGTAGGGTTGTCTAGTTCAATTAATACTCTTTTAACAGAAGCAGGTATATTTCTAAATTCAGCTATATCATTAAGAAAAGCTAATCCCTCATCTCCTTTTAAAGCAGCAATAGCTTCACCAAATTTTGTTCCCCATCCAGTAGCTCTTACATCATCAACAGTTCTTCCATAATATAAAGCACGATTATATTTACCAGTTTTTCCCGGCATAAAACCTTTTAACAAAGCAGTCATTTTACCTCCTGCTGTTAATGCTCTTCTATTAGATTGAACTAATGTTCTCATTGCAGTTTTTACACCAGCTCCATACATTAACCCTAAGTTCATAGGGTCTGCAGCTAATCT
>TARA_R100000781_G_scaffold55563_2_pt1 | contig 11279 bp, 20 predicted proteins | sample TARA_R100000781 | Tara Oceans TARA_R100000781 (sample SAMEA2623385) | marine metagenome | biome: marine biome (ENVO:00000447); feature: deep chlorophyll maximum layer (ENVO:xxxxxxxx); material: "saline water (ENVO:00002010), including plankton (ENVO:xxxxxxxx)" | depth 60 m | reverse complement strand
GCTAATCCATAGTAAGCTGTTTCTGCTGCAGTTTGCTCACAAGCCAAACTATCATTTGCATATCCATCAGCACTAACTAAGATGCTTACAGGTGTGTTTGTATTAGTATCACTTATAGTTACACTAATTGATTTTGTTGGACTTATATCGTCAAGTTTAAGAGTGAAAGTTTCATCTCCCTCACTTGTATTATCTGCTACAACAGCAAATGTTCTCCTTGCTTTACCATCTATCACCTCACCATCTATTTCTTCACCTATTATAAAAGCTCCAGTTAGAGTTCCTCTTACTAAATCAGCAGCTTGTACCCCTGTAATAGTAAAAGGCACACTTGTATCATTTGCTATCCCATCAGTCGTTAGTGTAATATCAAAAGTATTTCCCTCATAGACATTAGAAGTTGATCTTGTTAAATAATAAGCTGTTGTTAGGGAAACAGTACCAGTTACAGTTGATGTTACAGTTGCATCAGCACTTCCGATAGTACCTGCAATCGGTGATACTGGTGAAAACGTTAAAGTTGAGTCTACTGTATAACCACTATTAGCAGCCACACTAAAAGCGAAGCTATAAGAAGCACCTGCAACTCCAACTTTTTTTGCTTCCCAATAACCAGTTGTTGAATTAAAAGTTAAACCAGTAAAAGTATAACCAGCACTCGGTCCTACTATACTATTTGTTACTTGCAAAGTAATTTCATATTGAGTTACTGAGTTCCAAGTTACATCTTTAGTCGCAGTATATTGAGTACCATTTGAATCAGTCACTGTACAACCATAGGTTACAATAGTAGATCCACTTCCACTTTCTGTAAACGTAGGAGCTGCAGTTGCATTTCCAGCAATCGCACCACCAGTCCAAGCATAATCTTGAGGTGTAAAGTTTGTTGCGTTAATAGATAATGTTATATCAGTACCATAAGTTCCTTTTGCTGGTCCAGAGATTTCTATTGAAGCATTTTCAATTGTTGATTCCTCAGTTCCTGATGAAACAACATAAAAAGGACTTCTTGTATTAACTTTGTTTATTGACATCTTAGTTTGGTTTTATTTCACCCATTAAATCTAATAAGTAACTTTCTTTTATATCTTGTGTTATTCTATTTCTATATTTTTGATCCACAAAACTTGTAATTTTAGCACCACTATAATTAAACCTTTCTATTGTTCCTTTATCACCAATAGCTTTTGCGATTGACCAAGCAACATCTCTTAATCTATTAACTCTTTTACTTTTTATGTTTGATGATTTCCCTAATCCTTTATCTTGTACCCATTTCATTATTTTTTCTAATGGTGGTCTTTTACCTGGTGATCTACCATCTTCATCAATGTAAGCGAAATAATCTTTACTTGTTATATCTAATCTAATATATTTTGGGCTTTTAGTAATAAAACCTTTAATACTATTTTCTAATCTACCTGTTGCCTTTAAATCTTTACTTGCTATCTGAGATTTAAACTCATTTACAAGATCTACTTTTATTCTTTCTAAAGTTGTTAGGGTTGATTTAAAAATCATTAGCAAAGAGATAATTCGTTAGTAGGAACTTCAATATTTATTGTTACACCCCACCCTGCAAGTTCATTCTCATATTGGTCTAGTATTGGGTTGGCTATTACTGATGTAGTAACTTGAAAATTGTCAGAAAAAGCGTCGCCTCTTCTCATTTCTTGTTGTAATTGATTAACAACTTGTAGTTGAGTGTTTAAAACATCTTGTAAATTGTCATTTCCAAAAAACTCATCTTCATCTTGTTTTAAATTTGTTTCATCTATTACATCTAAACATAAAACTTGAATACTAGCACTCATTATTCTATCGTTAAAGCTGACATCGCCAAATATTATATGAGCAAGAGGATATATAGTGGTCTTGTTAAGATCCACTTGCAATATATCGCCAAAAGTAACATACTTTGTTATTCCATTTGCTCTTAATATGGTTTTTAGCTTATCTAATATTGTATATACTTGCCTCATTTATAGTTTTGTTTTATCATTTTAGCTTCTAATTCGTTTTTCTCTTTCTCAAATTCTAACCAAGTTAAACATTGAAATAGTGGGAGTTTTGTAATTTCTTTAAACTTTGTCGGGTCGCCTTGAGAAAGTCCATATATTGATTGATACCAACCCCATTTTGATCCAAAGTTTGATGAAGCATCGAGTCCCCCTTTTCCACTTTCGTTAAATAATCCATCATAACTTCCGACAACTCTTTCCCTAAATGGTAAAAAAAAACCATAGCACCTAATAAAACACTAACTGGTGCATCTTTCATTACTTCTGAATAAATATCACTACCCTCATAATCCTCTATTAAATATAAATCCTTTTTCTCAAAAGTAATAGGTCTATACAAAACTGCCATAGCTTTGTGCATATTCTCCCAATCACCTATATATTTATCTAAATCTATAAACTCACCCAATGATATATCATCTAACTTAGGTATAAAACCAAATTTTCTTTCTTCACCTTTTGGATCTATCATAGTAAATGTTCTTTCTAATGGTGTTTCTTCTTTAAATAGATCAGATATGTATTTAATAATAAAACTAAACTCATTTAAAGGTAAATTATATGCTTCCTTTAAAGATACTCCACAAAAACACTCTAATAACTTCAAATTTGCAAATTCTATTTGCTCATTAGTTAAATCTTTGTCATTACTATAATCAATCGTCTTAATGTACTCTTGATATTGTTTTAGAGGTATAGCGGATAAACTTTTTGGTATATCGATAGTGAATTTCTTACTCATATCTATATAACTAACAATATTTTATTTGTTGCAATGAAAATGTAAAACAAAACTCAAAAAAATAGTTATATCAAAGATATGAATTGCATATCTACATAGAATATACTATCTTTATAGTACAATACATAGATTTACCATAGTTGTATTATATTTAAAATGTATTTTTCATTATAAATTGGTTATAAACCCGATGTGTTTACTTTAATTAGCTATCATCGGGTTTTTTACTTCCTAGATCTTGCTTGAATTTTTAAAAGAGGGGAATCTACCCATACATAATCCCATTTTGCGTTGAAATGTCTAATTATCTCAAATAATAGGGTAATATCTCAATAAGGAAATTGAATTGAATTTAAAAGCATTTATTACTACATAAAAAAAACTTATGTTGATTATCAACTAAATAAAAAAAAATTATATCTTATTTTAATTAACAATCATTGTAAATAATTCAAATAATTTGACTATATTTGTAATGATAAGGACAAACCTTATTAAGTTCATTGACTTATTGTAAAATTAATTTAAATAAAATGAGTAAAAATCAAATTTATTTAGCCCAATATGATTATAAAATAAAACATAATTTTACTATCACTTCTGATAGTTGGGCAAATGCAAATAAAGTAGTAACAAACTTAATGCACTCCGAAAATTTTAGCGAGTATTTTCATAACTCAGATTCTAATTTTAGCGAAGATATAAAGATATTATCTTCGTTTGATAGTGCAAAAGTAGGCGACTACTTAAGGATAAAAACTTCTGACTATTTAGATCCGAATGCTATAAAATTATTGCTTAATGATAAAGCTACTTATAGGGATTTAAAGAACTTTTTTAAATGGGATTCAAAATAATGGATACAAATTTAATTAAATCGGAAGATCTTGAGTTGATTAAGCTACCAAGATATAAACAAAACCTTTGTTTAATTAATAACAATGTTTATTCTTACAATACAAATGTAGCAAGAATAAAAGGCGACAATCTAATTATCTTAGGTTATTGGTCGCCAACTACTAGCAAACATATCAATTATGTTGCAAAGTATCTTAACTTAAAATTAATTAATAATGAAAAATAAAATAGATTACTTAGATAAATTAAGTTGGTCAATTGTTAAAGTATTAGCAATAATATTATTCTTTATATTCTTTTATCATTTTTTAGTATTATAATTATGAAAGATAAAATAAGACTAATCAAAAAACTATCTCCTAAAGTTAATACAAAGCCATTGAAAAAATTGGCGAAAATGGGGGAAGATAAAAAGAATTTATACATTACTATTATTTGTGCATATGGCACTACTTATATTTTTAACATTACAAAACTAGAAGAAAAATATATATCAAAGGGATATTTTTACGAGTTCCTAGAATCAAAAGGAATAGAAGCCCACACTAATTACGAATGGGCAATTTGTGAAAGTATTAAGATAAATACAATTTAGTTTATTTAGTTTGTAATGTAATCCCCCTTTAATATCAAATATTATTGGGGGTTTTTTTATGCTCTTTTATTATGGATCAAAAATGCTCTTTTTTACACTTAGGATCTAAAATGCTCTTTTTTAGTTTTATGATAAAGGCAAAATTTATAAGGGAAAAAATGGACTCCTACCTATTGCGTTTAATGATTACACTCCTACCTATTGCGTTTAAGAAATCAGATCGCCATACCTATTGCGTTTAACGATAATAAAAAAAATGAGCAAAGGAAAAATCTCCGATGCTCATTTTAGTTTAAGTAAAGAAACATATTTACTCTTGCCAATTTCCACAATCTGAACAATAACTATCCATTATGTATTGATTATAAGTTAACTCTTTACTATTGCAATACTTACATTTCTCCATATATAATTATAATTATAATAGCTATTAGCATATTTAATATTATTTGCCAATCCATATACTTATCTAATTAAGGTTGATACTTTAGTTATCAAGATCAAAACTATATAATAAGTAATGAAATGACCAAAGGAATTACCTCCATTATATAAATCTTTCAATGCCATAAACAAACATATAAAAGCTAGTATTATATTTATTGATATAAATGTTTTATTAAATATATTTTTCATTGTTTTTATTTTTATATAGTTGTGATAATTCTTGTCTATATTTTTCATCAGTCAACCATCTATCCAAAGCCATTTTTTTTACTTTCTTTTGGTGGTGTTTAAATATATCTTTCATTTTATATTATTTAGTTAAGTTATCATTATCTTTCTCGCTTATTCTTTTTTTGAAAGATCCATCAGAAGTTCCAATAAAATACTTATGTTCTTCTTCATAAGTATATAACATTTTTTTTATAGTATTAACAAATCTCATAATTAATAATATATATGATTATCTATAATATCTACTTCTCTAAAAATCTTCCCCATTGCTTCCATAAAAGTTGTAAAGAAAGGAGAAAGTTTAATTGGTTGCTTTGAAATTAAACAACCACTTATTTTAATAATATCATTACCATTAAATGTAAATTTATTACCAAATTCTTTAGCTAAAAGTTCTACATAAGTTAATTGATAGTAAGATCTTTTAAATTCAATTACTAAAAATTCTTGTTCTAAATTGTCAAAAGTTAATATTAATTCTAATTTTTCCATTACTTATCTTTATTAAATATATAATTATCTTTATCAAATATTTCCCCACTATTCATTAATTCATCCATTACTCCATAAAAACAAACTTGTGCTAAACTCGTTGGGTTATCTAAATGTTCCCAAGAATATAAATGTAATTCTTTTACGCACTCTAGTTGATCCTTATAATATATAAATTCACTATCTAAATATTCATACATAAAATTATGAATTTCATCATCAAATATATTTTGGTCATAGTCATCGTTATCACTAATAATTTCTTGGTATGCTTCAATAATATTATCTTCTAAATCTTTAATATAATTTGCTACATTCATAATTGATGATTTTTATTTTTAACATATTCTTCTATTTTAATAGTATCATTATGTTGATCCTTTAAATATTGTTGCATTGTGATATTATTCCAAATTAAAATATTAGGATTATGTTCACTTACTCGTGTATATTCTATATCAATAAAATTTTCATCAGAATATATGACTCCAATATCATTTTTATCTTCGCCAATCCATTGTATGCGACCATTTAAATATATATCATTAGGTATCATATAATTTCTAATAATATAATCTAGCCAACCAATATAATTATAAAACTTTTCATTACCATCCCAAACTAAACTTTGAGTTGAATAAGAGTCGTTAATAATCCATTGATTCCATATACTTGGAAAAGGTCTTTCCATATTTCCACGCAATAATTTGTGATCGTGTCTAGTAGTAGTCAAAACTTCGTTGATTTCTTTGACTTCGTTTTTAGGTAAGGGGTTACTTAACCAAAGTTCCCCCCCAAAATTAGTGGTATATCCCATTAGTTAATAATTAATTGTTCTAATTTATCTATTTTCCAACCATTTTTTAATACATAATAGTATGTATCTAGGTCTTTCTTTTCAAAGGCAATTGTACCATCCCAAGTAGTTTTTTCTTGGTTACTATCTAAAATTAAGTTTACTAATTTATCAATAGATATTTCTTCGCAAAATTGCGAATCAAAACGATCCGAATACTCTTGTTCTAAATCGTTTATATGTAGTGTAAATTTATTATTCATTGTTATATAATTTTAATATTATTCAAATATAGTAATTAACATTTAATAAACAAAACTTTTATACAATTATTTTTTATAAAAAACAAGTCAAGTGAGAAAAATATTTTGTAGTTATATACATATTATTGACAAATGAAAAAGAATATAATTAATTATAAGCCAATAATTTTAGGTTTTGTCTTTACAATTTTGGTTGCTTTTTTTATAGTGGTTTTTACTTTCGCATACATTGGTGCTTTTGTTCAACCAAATTGTGCTTAACCTATTGCGTTTAACGATAATTAGAGATCTACCTACTGCGTTTAAGGATCTACACCTACTGCGTTTATGTACGCACCTACTGCGTTTAAGAAATTATCTGATTACATAAACTCCTTTATTGGAATTTGCTAAAAAGTATTGAGTACAATAACGAAGTGAGTCAATATGGTGATCGAACTTTGATATTGGTTTTCTATTTCTTTCGTGCCAAACATAATTATTTAACTCTTTAATTAATTCAACACTATTTGGATCAACAATCAAATCATAATCTTGTAATAATGCTATGCCCGTTAATATTGAACCTTGTCTTTTTATGGTAGGTTTTATATTACAATACTCTTTTAATTCTTTAATCAATCTTGGTTCTGCACTATCACATATAATAAGATTATCCTCTGCATATCTTCTATTTGACTCGCCTATCTCTTTAGTAGCCATACCTGGCTTACAATACATTGTCTTTACCCATATCTTTTTTAAGTCTTTACTTATCGCTGCTTTAAGTAGAACTGTTGGATCTACACTAAAGCCAAAGTCTTGACCAAAGATATAATCACACTCCTCGTTAAACATCCCTGTCTTCCAATTAGTAAAGATCACACCCTCTGCTTTGTCTAACCAACCACCTAATATTTGATGGTTATATCTATCAGGTCTTCTTCTTCTTATGTCTTCTAGTTGTAATAAAAATGAATCAGATAAATGGTCTATGTTATCTTTAAATGTAGTATGAATATATGTAACATTATCTTTCCAAGTATTTGTAGATGGGTTTACACCTTTCATTGCAAAAAACCTTTGATAGATCCAATGCTCTTTAGTCGCTGGGTTCAATATCATTATAACCCTATTAGGTTTATTCTTTGACCTAACAGATTGATCTATTTTATCAAAGTCTTCTTCGTTTGTCATCTCCTCTGCTTCATCAAGTACCCAAGTCGTAATACCATTTATAGATTTAAGAGCTGCAGTTTGGTTACCAGCACTTGTTCTAATACCTTTAAATATTATAGAACTACCACTACTTAAATTTAAGATCTCATCTTTTGTTATTCTAAAATGTTCTAGTATATCAAATAATCTTAGCTTTTCTAAGAACTCTGGTATGATTGAGTTACCTGCACTAATCATTGTGTATCTTGTAAACAAGATCTTGTGTCCTTTTTCAAAAGATAGGAAAGCAAGGAATGTAGTTATCGCAAAAGACTTACCACTACCTCTTCCACCAGTAATAACAAAATATCTAGCATCATTACCAAGTGCATTGTATTTACTATTAAGTTGTGGTTTCTTCATCTAGATCAATCGTATCTTCTTGGTTGCCTGTAAACAAGTTCTTTATATTTATATTAACCTCTTTTGAATTTTCATTTAGATTGTCGCCTGGATTACCAAACCTATAACTTGCTAATAGTTTTGCGTGGGGAAAAGAACCCCCCTTTGCTTTCTCAGCACAATCAATCCAAAAATTAGTTTCAGATCCATATACTTGCCTTATTGCGTTTAAAGTGGAAAGAGCAACTCTATTTTCTTTTGCTTTGTTTATTGAACTAGGTGTGGCTTTTAATACATCAATATTTCTTACACCTTTCTTTCTACCATTATTCCTCCTACCATCATTATCTTTGACATACTTATATTGTTTTGGTTTCCTCCCCATTTTGATTATAATACAACTCCACTAACTTTAGTTATCTTCTCTAGTAATTCCTCGTGTTCTGCTAATAGTTTTTCATACTTAATCTTGTAGTAAATTTCCTCGTTATACTTCTTTAAACTTTCTTCATTCTCTTTAACAAGATGATCTCTTAGTTTAGTATAAACATTTATTATTGAATCATTATACATTGCAATCATATCAAAAACATTTAAACCGTGGATCACACTTGCGTGTTCTCTACCAACACTTTTACCTATTTCAAATAATGTTGCGTGTGAAAACTCTTTGCACAATTTAAAATATATTGCTCTACCATAAACATAACTTCTATTTCTAGTATTCTTTGAGAGATTTAAACCTAATTCTTTTGATACAGCTAACTTAATTTGGACTATATCTATGCTCGACTTTGTTTTCATAATTTAATAATTCTAATTTAATTTCGTTGTATGTTTTATTTTTTGCTCTTTCAAGTGCTAACTTTATTCCCTCACAAACTTCATACATTTCTTTTCTTTCAAACTCCTTTATATCATCAATTAGATCATTATAAGAAACACCAGTAAGAAGATCTTGTAAAGTTAATACATAGCTTTTTTCAATTTGTTCTTTATAAGATCGATCTTCTAACAAACTCATTTACATTTTTAGTTTTATCATAAAAATAATCCCTATATCGTTGACAAGCTAATTCACACTTTTGCTTACCAATCTCAAGAGTTTCTTGACTAACATCCCACCTCTCAATTTCCGAAGTGCTTTTATCTATAACTAAGAAAGTAAAGTTTTGTATTGAAAATAATTCTGTATATATGTATGCTTGCAGGTCATAGTGCCATTTCTTTTTCGCAGCATAACCCCAACCATCTAAAGAAGAAGTTGTTTTAACATCTATAATTAGATCATTCTTTATATAATCTACTTTCCCACGAAATGGGAAACCAAATATATTACCGACCATCGGTACTTCTGCCAACCCCTCTCTCAATAATTCACTCGCCATATAATTAGCTTCAACCCTTGCAAGAAGATATGACATTTGCTCTAACTCCTTGTTTAACATTATTTCTTTATCTTGATTCTCTAGTTCACACTCCTTAAACTTTTTAGTTGTTCTTGTAGAAGAATCTATAAACATATATCTATCTGCTACCTTTTCATATTCTAATAACAAAGTGTGAAATAACCTGCCATCCCTTAATGCTTTCTCGTTTGATATTGGTTCTATCAAAGATTTTTCATATGCTTGTGGTGATTTAACTAAAGGTTTTATCCTACTGGATGACAAACTAGCTTTGCCAAGATAATCATAATAAAAAGAATCATCATACATTCTATCAATTAGTTCTTTTTCTTCCCATTCCGTGTCGTCTAGTAATTTAATCATAATCTATTCTTATTTGTTTTGTGTAATTTGTAAATCTTTTTAATGCTAATTTATAATATTTTTCGTCAATTTCATAACCATCTAAAGAAAATCCTAAATTATGACAAGCTATCGCTATTGATCCACTACCTAAATGAGTGTCTAATATTATATCATTTTCCTTTGCATAGTTCATTAAAATCCATTCATACAAAGCAGTTGGCTTTTGAGCTGGGTTAATTTTACCTTGCACTTTTTGTTCTCCTTGATGCTTATAAATATTATATGTAAATAGTTTCGCTGGTTTCTTTAATCCCATACTAACCCACGCATATTCTAATGTAGCGAAGTTTGGTAGTGGTTGCTCTTTGTTCCAACATAAAAAGTATTCGCTAGGAGGTAACTCAAAATTATTAGCACCCCATATTATTTGATTCCTTGATACCCTAAACAACTCATCAAAATATTCTTTAGTAGGTTTCTCATTATTCCAATTCTTATCTACATCACCAAATGTAAATACTCTTGAAGTTCCACCATCCTTACGATTAAATCTTCTCAACCCGTAAGGTGGATCAACAATGGCAAGATCATATTGATTGTCTTTCATATCTTTCATAAAGATAAGACAATCTCCATTGTAAAGATTTATCATATTATTCCTCTAATGATTCTAATAGCTTTTCTAAATTAGCTAATGCTCTCCAAGCAACTTTAGCATCGTGATATAATCCATCATCATCTAACTTACCTGCGTCTATTAAATGTCTTACAAGTGCATCTAACTCATCTTGACTTTTAGATCTATCCCAATGTAATGGTTTATCTGGGTGGTGTTGTTGATTACCAGCTAAACTTACTTTAGATATATACTTTAAAGCAAGTGGGAAATATTTTATTACCCCTGAATAGATTGGCATTTCTTTTCTGATCTGATGATTTTTTTTAGCCATTTTGTTTTTATATACATCTAATTTACAAATAATATTTCTGCATCACAAATAGGCAACATAGCTATTTCTTTAGGAATCATATTATTATCATTAAAATCAGTAGTTTTAGGCAAGTCTTTATAAGACCAATCTGGGTAAACATAAAACAAATTCCAACTATAAATGCCCTTTGGTGTTGAATTTATATATATAGGAACATCAAAATTTTCATTAGCTTTTCTAATCATAGCATCAAACTTACCTTTCTCTATAACTAATTCTTCATAATGATTTTTCCTACACTTTAATTCTATTCTATGTTGTCTTTTTTTACTATAACAATCCCATCTACTTATAGGACTTAAACTCATTACTAGATCGGGATATATTTGATTTTTTAAATAGTCAAATAAATCTTTTTCAATCATTATGTTCATATAGTCTTACTTGTTGTTTATGTTTATCAACTCTATCTTTTGCAAGATCAAAGTATTCTTTGTCAATCTCAAAACCATCTAAATCATATCCTAAATTATGACAAGCTATTGCAATACTTCCTGAACCTAAATGAGTGTCTAATATTTTATCACCCTCTTTTGCATAGTTCATTAA
>TARA_R100000781_G_scaffold39794_1_pt1 | contig 11367 bp, 10 predicted proteins | sample TARA_R100000781 | Tara Oceans TARA_R100000781 (sample SAMEA2623385) | marine metagenome | biome: marine biome (ENVO:00000447); feature: deep chlorophyll maximum layer (ENVO:xxxxxxxx); material: "saline water (ENVO:00002010), including plankton (ENVO:xxxxxxxx)" | depth 60 m | reverse complement strand
TTTCACCGACCAGTAGCCTCGTTCAATGCCCTGTTCAATAATATTTACTATACCTATTTCAATAGCACTTTGCAAAGCAATGGATTTGCTTTCGTTCATAGCATTGCCTGTCTCGAACTCCACCAGCTTAGTGCCATCGGCAATATAGCGAAAAAAATCATTAGATAAACCAACCGATAAAATAGTTTTCGTAGTTAAGTTTTCTAGTAAAACTTCACCTGTACTAACTGAAACTATCCGCATAGCGACAATGACAGTATCTTCACGATATTGTTTGCTGTTGCCTATGCCTAGATACCTAGCACCAATACCACCTGACAAGAGGTTAGTGTTGTAGTCAATGATGCCACCCTCAAACAAAATACCTGCAAAGAGTAAAGGCAACTCCTCAGTCTCGTCATCGAACTTCTGTCTAGTGGATCTGATGATTTGACGTTCTCTAGTAATATGATCTATGCCAACCCTCTCTACTACCCTAAAAAATTTAGATTGTTTCAAGGCACGAATCAAGTAAGTTTCTGGCGCTTGGGTCATAGCTGTCGAAAAACTAGCATAGCCATCTATAGATTTACGTTGCCCTGTCAAGTCTTGAAACTTATATACAGCCACTATGGGCTGCACATTTGCTACCCCAACTTTGGTGATGGCATCTGTAATAGGTTCATTAACAAAAGCAGATTTAGAAAAACACTCGGCTTTTCCTATGATAGTTACAACATCTTTATAGTCGTTGTCTGGGTTTGTTAAACAGGGTGAGATGTATTCTCTATGAGTTGCGCAACTAATCAGTAAAACCGAAAGAGTTGACAGGAATAGTAATTTCAGTAGTTGTGCCATCAAGAGTATTATATATGCTTAGAGTGATAAATTGTCCATCGCTATCCCAACTAATCACATTGTCAAACAACACAAACGACCCTGTTAGTTGTGGATCGTCAGAAAATAAAGAATCTGTAATCTGTCTGGAGATGTTTGATAGTATTCTGGATTGCAAGTTGTTTTTCCATCTTTCTAGTAAAGTATTGTTTTTTTCTCTGAGTTGTTCTTCTAGCTTCGCTTCCAGCTCAAGTCTAATAGTTTCGCTTCTGGTGAACTCTTGATTCTCTATTGTGAGATAATGCGCTGACGTGCCTAGGCCACTGAAAGACGGAGACTTGAATTGAAACTTGATTTCGTCAGCGAAGAGGGGCAGTGCTAGTAAAGGGATTAAAAATATCGCACAGCCCATTCGCTTGTGTTTGCTTGTATAGTAATCGTCAATCTTTTCTTTGGTCATCTCTATCTGCCTTGGCTATCTTGTTTGGCTCTATCAGTTGTGGCACACCCAAAATAGTCTTGATTAAAGTGTCCTGTCTTATAATCTCATTGTCAAGACTTCTGATTCTGTCAATCAGAGCTACCAAGATACCATGTTGTGAATCTAGCTTAGTACCCAACCTTTGTTCCATAGCACTAATCTGCTCTGCCACCTTTTCATCTACCACATCTAACTTGCTTTCCATGCCATCTACTATCCGCATGATAAGCTTGTAGATAAAAAAACCTAAACCGACAGCAGCAGCTATCGGAAACCCTAACTGTTGTATAACTAAAACTAGATCTTCCATAACAAGAAAAGGGCTGGTCTCGAGAATATATTTAGGAAATCAATATGAATAAAAGGTTGTACCAGCCCTTTTACTTTTTCTTAGTTTTTACCCTTATTTCCTTGTAAGCCTCATTAACATCAGGTGTTGATTTGTCGTCACCTATATATTGACCTTTGTCGTTTCTAGCACGAACTTTTTTACGATGTGTGCCAGTCATCACGTCTATAAACTTTGCCCACCAACTCATGTTTGCTCCTTTTTCTCCATGACCATCTTTTGCTCAGATTGTGCCTTATCAAGTATGCTTTGTTGTTCTAACATTAAACAACGATTTACATAATAATCAAGCAGTTTGCTACGAGCATCTAAAGTATCTTTTAGCTCTTTGTTGCTTTTTTCAAGCTCTTCGTAAGTAGGTTTTTTATTTTTTTCTTCTGCCATTGGTAACTCCTTTTCTCAATGATAAATAATCTATAAAATCATAAAGCTTGATGTTCCAATTAGCTTTAGGTGTTGGATAAAGTCTGATAATAATGTTAGCTAATCCAACGAAAGCTAACACATAAATTACAATGTCTAAAATCCACATAAGTAAATCATACAACATTAACTGCTGATTGTCTTAACGACAGATGTTGGTGTCACTTTCTCTGCTATTTGGGCATCTATATTAGCTTTCAAAGCAGTCACTTTGGTAGAGCCTATTGCTGCTTCTACCCAAGCTTGAACATCGGCTTGTTTCACGTCAGCAAAAGCTTTGAAGCTGGTGTGATCTGAAACATCTAGGCTTTGTGAGCCGTAAGTTTCTGCTGTGTGGAAGTTGCCCTCGGCATCCTTGTTAGTGTCATCTGTGCCTTTTAAACGCCAGTGGACATTGTAAATAACATCTGATTTGGTATTGCTACCATCTGAATGTGATGGGTAAGTATCGACTGTTGCTACATCCCATGTATATGCTATTGCCATATCAGAATTGTACCCTATTGTTCAGTAATTACCAATGCACCTGCATTACTAACTGTTAATTTGTATTCTGTACCATTTGCTGACAGTAGGTGTATGCCTTGACCCTCTTGATTGACGATTAAACTTCCATTACTAATTAAAACGTCATTCGAAAAGGTCGCAGTATTAGAACTTCTATTCAGATCCAAAATATTTGTAGAACCATCAAAAAAGCTGAAGTTTTCACTTCCTGCACCAGTCATACCTATACGGAATATTTGATTATCACTTTCATCAGTAAAAGCCATTTGTGCTCGACCAGAACTTGAACTACGTTTTATTGTTAGGGCTGTTGCTGTAGTGCTTGAAGCTTTTATTCTAGTATCACCTACAATATCTAACTTAACTGCCGGACTGGTTGTACCGATACCAACATTACCTGCAAAGGTGGCATTATTGTTACTACCTAAAGTTAAAACTGGTGTACCTTCACTTGTTGCTGTCGTGCTTGAAGATTTAGATATAAATAAATCTCTGTCATTACCGAAAACTATATGGGTATCTTTCCCTGACCCTGCTCCACTTAGAAATAAAGTGCCATCATCATCAGATGAAATAGCTGAAATAATCTTATCGCCTGATCCTGATGCTGTTATATCACCTACAACATCTAACTTAACTGCTGGATTGCTTGTGCCGACTCCCAAATTTCCTGAGCTATCAACCCTTAAACGCTCTGTGTCTGCTGTAAATAATTTAATGGTCTTGGATTCCAAGTTGTTAATTAAGAAATCACCATCAGCATCTATACCTAGAACAGTACCATCTCCTGTTGTGTTGCCTGTAGTGTCATTAGAGAATTGTTGATAGACTGCTGTGCTAGTGCCATCTTTCAGATGTAATTTAAAATTAGGACTGTTTGTACCTATACCAACTCTATCTGTACTTGCATCAGCAAAAAAGAGATTATCATCATTTTGTCCAAAGACTTGAAAATCTTGATTAACACCTTCTTGATTAAATCTAACTAAGCTAGTTTGTATTTGAAATCTTGTGCTATTTCCTGTGACAAAACCTATTTGATTAGTGTCAAACTTCATAAATGTATCTGTATCACCAGAATGAATAAGTTTGTTTGTTATGGTTACATCACCATTTACATCTAAAGTTGAAGATGGGCTGGTTGTGCCGATACCTACGTTGTCACCATAAGGATTCAATAGTAAAGGATCAGTTGTACCATTAGATCGACCAGCTTGAATAGCACAAGCATCTGTCGAAGAATTAGCGTAACCCATATACAAACCATATTCATTAGAATGGTTTACAACAGACCTTAAGGTAGCGTTAGATATAAAAGCACTAAAGTCAGATGGTGTTGATGTACTGCCACCTTTAACGTGTAGAGCGGAACTAGGACTGGACGTACCGATCCCCACATCTCCACCATTGAAGAAACTATCACCTGCTGTAGCTATTTGTACTGTTTGTGTAGCTGAAGCGTTTTTAAGCAATAGTGATAAACCTACCGAACCTGATTGGAAAAAACCGCCCCCATCAGTACCATCGTTATAATCTAAATTTACTAGATAACTACCTGAAGAACCGCTCACTATATTTAATTTACCTGTGGGGCTAGTTGTGCCGATTCCAAGACCTGTAGAAGTGAGTCGCATTATTTCAGAGCCGCCTGTAGTGAAGCCTAAAGTATCAGCAGCTGGTCTAAAAAGACCTACATTAGAATCTGAATCAAAACTTAAAATAGGTGATGAAGCACTACCATCAGGTAAATAAATACCATTATTTATATATGCAGAACCATTAACTGCAAATTTATAACTTGTAATGGTTGTGTAACCAATACCTACTCGTTGCGAACTGTCTATAGTTGCAGCAATTTGGTCGTTGGTTCTGAATGACATGCTGTTAGCAGTATGGTCATAAAATATCTCACCACTATTAGGGTCAGCATTATCACCAAAAGCAAGCACTCCGTAGCGTTTACCATTACCCCTTAGTGTAATACCCACACCATCATCTGCTGAGTTACCACCTAAAACAACTAAATCTTCAGCAAAACTATAACCTTGTCCATTAGGGTCAGTAGTATTAATACCTACTCGGCCTGAACTATCTATCGTAACCCTATTAGCACCACCAGTCCTCAAAACAATATTATCGTTAAACCTTTGACCTGATGTAGAACCAATTACAATATCATCAGCATCTAAAACATTTATATTGGCTATAAGATTTATGTCATTTGCATTATCTGAGCTTCTTGCTGTAATAAAACTTTCATTTATTTTTATTGCTCCTGCACCACTACCGACAGTTAAAAGACCGCTTGTAGTTATTGCACCACAGTCAATCGTGCCACCACCTACATCAATACTACCTTGAAACAAAGCATCATTAGTAACTGTCAATTCATCAATAGTAGATGCACCTGATGTCTGTATAGATGGTGTGGTAATTTTATGAGAAAAATCGAACTCGTCATTTGTACTATCCCATAAGATAGTGGCATCAGTAGATGCGCTGACTGCATCTTGGATCGTCAGACCAGCACCATTGGCTGTTGAGCTAGAATCTCCTGTTGAATAGTTCAGGGTTAGGTTGTTGTCTTTAACATTCGTGTTAGTTGTATCAACTGTAGTAGTTGTGCCTGAGACTGTTAGATCGCCACTAACTACGAGGTTTTGATTCAGGTTGAGATTACCTGAAGCATCGAAATTACCATAGTTAGTTGGTGTTGTACCATTAAATCCTTGAAAAGCGATTGCGCCATTAGAAGTATTGTTCCGAGACCTGATTGTCAGTTGTGTCTGACTTTGTTGCAGTGTGCCTATAGCGTTGGTATGTTCAGTTGCTTGTATTTGTAACTCTGCTGGATAACCAGCACTAGCTCCACCTGAAGCTATTTTGACCGCCCCAGAGAAAGTAGTCAGATAATTACTACTAGCTTGATCCGTAGCTGATATTAGATTGTCTAATGTTATACCACCAACCACGATCTTATCAGCAGTGATTGTGTTCTCTACTGTCAAGTTGCCTGAGATATTGAGCGTTGTGCCATTGAAAGACAGCTTATCTTTCAGTGAGAACTGTCCTGAACTATCAATATAGAAGCCTGTGTTGCTGTTGTTGAAAGTACCTGTGCCTTGATAAAGTTTGCCAGATTCTATGGTGATGCCACTAATAGTACCTGTAGTTAAAGTTACTTGACCGCCTGAAGTTGTCAGATCAACAGTACCGGTGTAAGAACTACTAACGCCAGTATTAGTTATATGTCTAACCTTGACATTGTAGGTCGTTGCTGGTTCAACGTAAAAAGAAAAGCTGTTGCTTGGGTAACTGACATCTGCTGCATCGAAGTTAGAATCCGTTGACTTTTTGTAAGCTACCTCTGTCGTAACAATTTTATCATCAACATTATTTGTCCATGTTGCCCTAATAAAATGTAATCTGACTTGTGAATCTTTGACGAACTCAGCAAGTGACAGACCAGTCGGTGAGCCGACAGTATTGTCACCGCTTGGCGGTTCACTTGGCAGTGTAGGGTCTGCAACATAAGTAAAGAAGTCAAAGATAGTCGAGCTGTATTCTTTCAAACTCAAACGTAATGCTAGGTATTGGTCGTTCAAAAACTCGAACGACATACCAATTATTTCAAAATCTTTGCCACTGTAACCTAGTCTATCGTTGTCAAGATTGACAATATCACCCACCTGATGACTGAGAAAATCCAAAGGTACAAGTACACTAAGGGTCTGATCTTGTCTTTCATAATTCAAAGCTATTCGTGCCAGTCTTTGCGCAGTGAAACTTGAATGAGTGTAAGGGAAAGCTAAATCCAAAAAGTTTTCATAATCGGCTGAAGCTTTACCTGTTGGGGTATCTTCTGTTAAGAAAGTACTGTCTTTATAAGGTGTGATTTCACCTGCTATATATTTGTCATCTGGTCTGACATAAGTAGCTTTGACCCCATTGACTAAATCTTTACCAGAAGCTTTGGTTTGTATTTGGATAGGGGCTAAGATCTTATCGTCTGTGATTGTGCCTGATGCTGTTCGACCCTTACCAACGAAGAGTGAGAACTTACCATTGTTGTAGAGCAGTTGTCCTGCACAAGCTGACAACATAGTTTCTAACACACGTTGCGGTTCTTCTGTAGCCACAAACTCACCATTTAAAGTAAATCTACTTTCAGAGCCACCTGTAATACTGACACTATCGTTACAGTCGCTTCTAGCTTGAACGAACCCTGCCCCAGAAGCAGCATCGTTTATTTCATCAGCAACCGCACCGAAGCCATATGTGCTATCCATTAAATAATCCCTGATAATTAAGGCTGGGTTAGTAGAGTAAACAGTAGAGCTAGACACAGGATCAAAGACCTTTTTACCCTCAACCTCAAAACTGAAAGTAGGTATGGCAGTAAACTTTTCACTGTCATAAATACAATTAACATAAACAAAAGCAATACCTAACATTTTGTGATCTGTTGTCCAGTTACTACTTGGTATTTGTGCTACTGCATAGGCATTTGCTGCTGTTTGATCGCCTTTTTCAAATGCTAATTTAATTAGACTACCGCCAGTATAAGCATCAGTGTTATCAGCGTTAACAAAATCAGAATTAGTGCAACGAAAGACTGTGGTGCTGTTTTCAGTAGCTGAGGTAAAATCAGAACTTAAATCTAGTTCTACTGTGCCTTTACCACCATCTATAAAAACCTTTGTGATATTGTTTATTTCGTGTCCAGCGACAGCTATGACGTGGTGTAACACGTTCTGAGATGTCGAACCTGATTTACTGCTAACAGTTCTTTGGACAATAGTACCACCCACTCTGGTCTTACCATAGACTACATTTCTGGGCGCTACTGGGTTTGTGACTGCTGTTTTGATACCTAAGTTTCTTTGTGCGGTATCTTCAGAACCTTTACTTGTAATATAGCTAAGACCGAAATATAAAAAATTTTGTTGTACTGCGCCTATAAAAGTTGATACTACTTTTGTAAGTGGTACAGTACCTAAGACTAAACCTACAAGTGTAGAACCTGCTGCAAATCCAACTACAGCTTCAAAAAAATCTTTTAACTTTCCCATACTAGAATCGTCGTGAAGGTGGTCTATCTCCTGCTGCTCGACCTGTACCGCCCCCTGTCAAACCACCCCAGTTGATAGTTTGTTCTTGTATTTTTGGTACAAACTCTAAGCCTTTGTCGCCTGAATGTAGAAATTCTTGGGTCTCAGGAGTGAAGAATAAATCTTTAGGTCTGGTCAAATCTATTAACTGATTTTCACAAGACACTACTACAGCAAAACTATTGCCTTCTGTGACAGTCAAAGTATCTATTCTGCCTTTGAACAAAATAACTTTATCAACCTCTTGAGTAGTATCAGGATGGAAGAAAAACATATTCAGCGTGACTGGTCTGCTTTGGTAGTTTTCTGTGGCAGCATAGCCAATTATTTTGTTGTTAAGACCTGAAATCGTGATTGTTAGATTGGTTGATGACAGTTCTGCACTTTCTTCGAGATTGGAAATATTTAAAAACTCACCAGCACCAACATAGGTCAAGCCATCGCTACCAGTGAAATCGCCTGTACCTGTCCAGAGATTGACAGCACCAGAATCAAAAGCTAGATTTACTGCAAAAGCTATTTGTTGTTTGTCATTAGTTAATCTATTGGTTATGTCTGTTGGTATATCTCTACTAGCCATTTATCACCTCTATCGCTGTGAAAGATATGCCATATAAACTAGCTTGATTAACAGACCAATTAGCTTCGTTAGAAGCTAATCTGAACTGTCCTTTAGGAGTTGCAAACTTTACATAATGTCCGTTGGTAATATCTTGTCTCAGTTTCGGTTCTGTTCTCACACCATAGTTCGTACTAGTCACAGTTGCATCTTCCACAGCTAATAGATACTGCACAGGATCAGAGGTCGCTGAAGCTGCATTGTGTACCGCTAGATAGTCGCCTTTTTTGATTGTGCCTGTACCACTCGATAATCTGTTAAGTGATAGACCAGTTACACCTTTGACGTTTTGCTGTACCTTACAACTTGCTGTAGATGATTCATCAACTAAAGCACGATCTACCACGACAGCAGTATTAGAAGTTTTTGAGGTAATCTTGAATGTACCATTATTTTCATCATTAGTAGCGCCTGAAACTAAAATAAATGCACCTGCTAAAGCAGAAGTGAAAATACTGTTGGCTGCTGAGATTGTTTTGCTTGAGGCTGTAAATGATAAAGTTTCACTGGTATCTGATATCAAATTGTCAGTTGCTAAAAAGGTTTCGTTGTATGTGCCAGAGTTGCTAGTATGTGATGGATCACCGAGCAAAAAGGTATTCTTTACTCCTTGTAGTCTCGTTAAGAATGTGACCCACTCTACCGCATCTGATCTCTGCAAGGGCGGTAATGTCAGTTGTGCTGTCCAAAAAACCCCATCGTATTCTTGTGTTCTTTGTCTGTTGGTAAATACTGATCTTGAAGCTGCTATGTTTCTGTTCAAGGTGAAAGTTACAGAAGCAAAATTAGTGTTAGTTGGTATATCTATAATCATCGCATAGTTCTCCTAAAACTACCGCCTCTTTGCATAGCTTCTGCCACCGCATTTTTTGATGTTTCTGCAATATCAGGCAACATTTGTAGCACTTCGTTTCTGACTGTATCTTGCACACCTGTGGCAAAGTTCAGTGATTGATTAATAACAACACCACCTGATTGTCCTTGATGATGGTCTATAATGGTTTCGTTAGGGTGGAGTATAGCTGGGAAACCACCCTTACCATCTATACCCCCTGCTCTAGCTCCCATGCCAGTAAAACCACCGCCTTCACCATCAAATCCGAAAAGTGTACCAAGACCATCGAAAAAAGATGAAAAGAAACCCCTACCACTATCTCTATTTGATTTAAAACTTTCGAACATAGGTGTAATAAATTTTTGTCTGATTTCAAATCTTACTAAATCTGATAACAAAGAATCTATGAGGTCTTTGAAATCTAGTTTACCTGTTTTGACGAAATCTACTAAAGCATCTTCTGCTTTCTTAAAAGCATTAACTGCTGTATTTTCAAAATCTTTGGTTCTGGTTTGTGCATTTGTGAGCTGATCTTCATAAACATCTAACGGACTTTGTAAGTCTGTAATACCAGTTTCAATACCAGTAAATAAAGCTTTGTAAGAATCAACTAGGTTTGTAACTTCTTCGTTATTTTCACCTAGTATCTTGACTAATCTTTTTTGTAAGTCATCTGCAAAACCCCTTACAGCATCACCACCAGACACATTTGAATCTGCGAACTTTTGCATAGCTTCATCTGCATCAACAATTCTATGACTTGCTACAAACATTTTGGTAGCTAATTTAGCCATCTCACCTACGTTACCAAGCGCTGCATGAGCCATAAATGCCAAAGCATTACCAGCGGATTCTGCTCTGGTTGCCATGTTTGTTAAGTTAGCCTCAAGACCTACTAAACGTATTCTGAACTGATGGAAGCTATCTAGTATGTCGGCAATGCTTCTAAGAAAAGCATCAAACATATTTAACACTTTGTCTCTTATGTTCTCACCAAACTTCATAACACCAGCATCACCAGCTACAGTCGCGGCTGTCAATTCTTTGAAAGCTGTAGCTAGATGTTGCAAGATGGGTAAAAAAGCTATGGATATTGCTGCTGTAGCAGTTTTAAATTGCCTGTTTATAAAAGCTAAGGTGTCGTTAAATTTTTCTGACTGCCTTATGCCTTTTTCACTTAGTATCAAACCATAGTCCTTTGCTTTGTCTATGAAAGCATCGAACGAAGCACCGCCATTATCCAAAATATCTACTATTTGAATACCAGCACGACCAAATAAGTTCGCTGCTACTGTGGCTTTCTCTGATTGTGATTGCAAACCTGCCATACCATCTGATACTTCTCTGAGCAAGACATCCATACTCTTAGTAGCACCATTAGCATCTGTAATTGAAACTCCCAAGTCTTTAAAAATATCAGCTTGAGTTTTTAATCCTCTTTGCGCATCACCAACAGATCGTGTAAATTTTTCTAAGGATTTGTTGGCTATCTCAACAGAAGATCCTGATTCAACTGCTGCTATTTGAAAAGCTTGTACTGTATCTGTGGCTATACCTGTTCTAGTCGAGACTTTGCCGATAGCGTCTGCAAACTCAAAAGAACTTCGTGCTATAGCTGCAACTGCGACTGAGGCTGCTGTTAGAGCTACTGCTGCTGTTGCTACACCCTTAGTCAAACCACCGACAACTTTACTTGCGCCACCTGCTGCTTTGCCTAAGCTCTTAAATGTGCCACTGGCTTTATCTTTTGCAGAGATTAGAATTTTGTAACTTTGACTAGCCATTTTTTTGTCTTTCTGCTTTTATTCTAAAGTAAGCTGTCCATAATTGGTATTCTTCTATAGACATTTGCTGTATCTCATGCAGAGACTTGCCTAGCAATTCAGCTAGTTGAAATTGGTTGTAGAGGTTGTGATCGTCTGTTAACTTTTTTTTACTTCTTCTTCTGGCTGCTCTGCCATGATTTCGTTAGATACTCTGATTAGGACATTGCGATCTACTTTGGTAAGCAGTGTTTGTTTATCTTCTAGAGAAAAGATTTGATCGCCATTGGCATCTAGTGCTTTATATATTAAGACATAAGCTAACATAGTCATCTCATTGTCTTTCGCCATAGCATAAAGCTTTGAGGTTTCTTGCAGCGTAAGGGGTTTTGCGTAGATTTCTAGGGGTGCATTATCGTCACCCCACTCAGGTACAAGTATTTTTTTGACATCAAGACTGTCA
>TARA_R100000781_G_scaffold25121_2_pt1 | contig 11413 bp, 3 predicted proteins | sample TARA_R100000781 | Tara Oceans TARA_R100000781 (sample SAMEA2623385) | marine metagenome | biome: marine biome (ENVO:00000447); feature: deep chlorophyll maximum layer (ENVO:xxxxxxxx); material: "saline water (ENVO:00002010), including plankton (ENVO:xxxxxxxx)" | depth 60 m | reverse complement strand
TACTTTTATTACTACTGACCGTACTGTTGGTATTAACCTCGGACAGACTGCTGTAATTACAGAGACAGTTCCTAAGTATATACCTAAGAATGTAGACTCTTTAGCTGTTAGTAGAACAGATCAATATTTAATAGTTCTAAGTAAAGACGATCCTAATTCTTTATATGTATATCAATTTTTCTGGGAGGCTTCAGGCGGTTCTTTAACTAATAGACAGAATGCTTGGTCTAAATGGACCTTCCCTAATAAGAGCTTATATTGGGCTGATTTTGTTGAAGGTACATTATACACAGTTGCTAAATATACAGAGAATAGTCAAACAAGATATTATTTAGAAGGACTCAATGCTTCTAGACCTCCTCAGTCAGAGGATGCTTTATTCCTATTGGATAGGCAGTTATCTAGTACGATTACTACAGATATAGGTACTGCTTCTTTTGCATATAGTGGTGCAACTAATAAGACAACAGTTACCTTACCTTATTACACTGTAAACCCAAGTCAGTTTGTCATTATTAAAAAGGATAAAACAGATAATAATGAAGCTGAAAAACGTTGGATCGTGGCTGCGTCTATTCCTGCTGGGGTTAATAGTTTTGTGTTGGATAGTTTGGGTGATTTCAGTGGATCTTCTTGGGCCTTTGGTGAAACCGTTACATTTAAGTTTAGTCCACCTCAACTCATGCCTTATAGCAAAACGGCTACGGACAACACTTTTATCGGTAATCGTACTGGTAGACTTCAGTTACGTTATCTGGATGTCTACTATAATGATGCTAGGTATTTTACAGTAGATGTGACCCCAAAGTATAGAGATAAAATTACTTATGAATTTGATCGTAGAGATCCTTTAAATGCCAATATCATAGTTGGTCAAAAGTCTGATTTTGAAGAAGCTAAGTTTCGTTCCTATATCCAAAGTAAGAATGATCAAGTTACAGTAGAAGTAGTAAACGACAGTATTGATCAAGCTAAGTTCGTTGCTTTAGAATGGACGGGCTTGTATTTTGATGTAGCTAGGAAGTACCGAGAAACCTAATGGATTTCACAACATTATTTACGCCAGGAGTAGGAGGAGCTTTAAATTTTGGTCTTAACCTTTGGCAGCAAGCATCTGCTAAAGCTGGTGCTGCTACACAAGCTTGGGCTAAGTGGGAATCTGATACCATAAATGCTATAAGAAGAACAGAGCATGAAAATAAGCAAAATTTTAGACAACACAGTGTAGATATGAAGAACTGGGCTAAACAATCTCAATATGTTACAGAACTTAGGCAATATGAAAATAAACTATCGAGTGATGCTTCAAAGTTAAAAACTGAAACTTCTATAAATGCAATGGAATCTTTAGGTAGAGAATACGCAGATTTAGATGCAAGGTTTTATGAAGAAGAAGCTACTGATACTGTACAGTTAGAAGAAATTAAACAAAAAGCTTTATCTGATGCTGTAAAAAGAGTTTCAAGTGGTCAAGTGGGAGCAAGTATAGAGCGTATGTACCATACCCGTAATCAACAATATTTACAAAATGCAGGTAATAGATTAATTACAAGAGAATTTAGAGTAGGTGATAAATTAGCTGCTATGAGGGCTGGAGCAATAGAAGCTAAAAACAAAGCTAATTCTATTAGATTATATGATCCCAGACCTTATAAAGATCCTGTTCAACCTGAATCTCCTCTACCAGCAGAAAGTTATCTACCTGGAAAACCAACGGTATCAACTAGTTTAAGTTTACTAGATGTAGCTAGTGCAGGTATGAAGGCTTATAACAATTATATGGATAACAGACCTGCTCCACAGACTTATCCTGACAATGACAATGAAGACGAAGGTGGTAATGATGAAGAAGGCGGTAATGATCAACCTGCCTTTGATTCTCGAACTGATGGTTCACAACCTTATGGGGTTGATAATGACTACCTTTCATCTGATAAAGCATAATGGCTACTAACAAATTTGAAGTAAAGCCTCAAAGACAGATACGCAAAGTAACTGAGGAAGCTGAGAGAGCACCAGAGGGTGGTCAACCTGCAGAACCACAAACTACCCCTCAAAGAAGGGGTGGTACATTATTAGACTTTGATCAATATGATCCAGCTACACAACTAGAAACACAGCAAAAAATAGATGCTATTAGAGATATAACTGAAGCAGGTAAACTTACTGTAGACGCAACTGTTAAAAGAGAAAGTAAACAGAAAGATGCTCAAGGTAAGCGTCTATTTGAAAAGATTTCTCAATACGAAATAGATACAAGAAATATAGGTCAAGCTGCAAAAGATCTTAGAAAGGCTGGTAGACCTGATCTTGCAAAGGAGATATTAGATAGCAACCCTTGGTTATTCTTTGGTCTTAAAACTCAAGAAGCTAGTTTTGCAGGCAATGAAGCCACAATGCACGTTAGCAATTGGGTTGAAGGAAATATGAATGATCTTGAAGTAATAGAAGATCCCACTACAGTTAGAAAATTAGTTTCTGAACAATTTAGCAAATTTCTAAGTGAAAATTATCCACATATATCAAATGAAAATTATAACGGTTTAGTTGATCCAGTAATTGCTAAAACTACTCCCGTTATTTTACAGGGTATTAATGATGCCCATAGAACTTACAAAGGGAATGCTAGAGATTTAAAGACAATGACATCTTTAACTCAAGTTGAAAAGTCCTTCCTTAGTTCTGTTAGTCAAGATTCAACTAATGATGCGAGAAATGCTGGTATTAATAAAAGTGCAAAGGACCAGATATTAGCTATTAGAAATAATTATCTTGCTACAGGAGGTACAGGTCAAGAGTGGCAAGTAATAGCTGGTAAATGGGTTAAAGGGATGTTTATTGATGAAAACAATGATGGTGTTAATGACTTACAAGATAAAGATCTATTTAACAAAGTTAGAGAAGCTTTAAGTTTTCAACTTCCTGATATGCCTGAAGGTATGACCTTCTTGGATCTCCCTGGTCCAGATGGAGATGGTAAAACTATAGGAGATCTTTTAAGTATTGCTGGTTTCAATGCTCAAGTTGCTGATAATAAGAAAGAAAGTATAGAGGATCAAAAAGATACTAGAGAGGCAAGTAGATTTAAAATCAAATACAGAAATTCTATTCATTATTATTTAGAAGGAAAAACTGGAGCTGAGGCAGAGCTAGTAAAAACAAATATGATACAAGCCTTAGATAATGCATTAGAAAATAACGATAAAATATATTTACGAGTTTTTAATGATCAAACAGGAAAAGTAGAAACTGTAGCTTTTGATTTACCTGCAAATACAGACGTAGAAGGGTTGAAGAAATTAATACGGAAGGGTGGGGAACTATTACCAGAGAGTGAATATAGGCTTCTTGAGCAATCAGCTTTAAGAAGATTAGTAGCAAATTCTAAAGATCCTTTAATCGATATTTTTGAAAAGCTAGTACCAGGAACAGAGCAATATAAAGATATAGCTACGTTGCAGCGTAATGCTTTTAAGCTTGCACTTAAAGAGAATTATTCAGCAAAAATAAGCGCACAAGTTCAGAATATAACTCCAGTATTAAGCTCTATGAATAGAGAAGCAGAAAAACTGTATAAAGCCAACAACCCTACTTATGATAAACAACAGATAAAAAGAGATTTTGCAGCATTACTTGAAAAGAATGAAGGTCTTGTAGAAGAGAGATGGAGAGATTACATTGCTGCAGAACTTTTAAAAGCACCAGAAGGTCAGGTATTTAATGATGAATGGTGGAGAGATAAGGTAAATGATTTTAAAGAGATTATAAAATCTGATCCAATTTTTGCAAATCCAACTGTTAAAGATTTATACCCAAGCAAACAGAATACCCAAAGAGAGATAAGCCATTTATATACAGGGATAAGAGGAGAAGAAGGTGATATTTCTACAAGTGCTAATACGAAATTAATTAGTACAAAAGATTTTCTTATACGAAATAAGTATCTATTAGATACAGATGCAATACTTAATTATTATAAGGAGAATCCAATGCTAAGTAGTAGTACATTTGGTTCTGTTTATAGCTTCTTAAGCACTGGAGCAGCTATAGAGGATGAAGCTATAGTTGACCTTGCTCAAGGCTTTGAATTAGCTAAACTATTATCTAAAAATAAAGATCTTACTTTACTAGAATTTTTAAATGGTCAAGGAAGTAAAGATGTATTTTACTGGACAAATCCTAAGAGAAATAAGGGAGATACTATTAGTCTATTTGAACCTAATGATGAAACTCGTCTTAATGAGTTAAAAAGACGTTTATCTAGTAATACTGTTGGACCTAGTAGTACAGTAAGGGTTGCGGAAACACCAGTAAGTAATTCAGATACTGGTTCTATTAATTTTTGGGTACAAGATAATGAAAATGGAAGTAATAACGTTAATATTGCAGTTCCTATAAAATCTGAAGTAACAGCAATAGGTTTTAATTCTGGAACTGATGGTAATTTTATTAGCATAAAAGTATTAGAAAGTAATGGAGAATTAGAAGCAGGATCTACTATAACTATTAGACACGCTAGATCCTTTGGTGGTCTAGCTGTTGGTCAAATATTATATCCAGGTAACTATTTAGGACTTCAGCATAATAAGAAAACGTTTACTATAGGAGTAGATCAAGCTGATGGACCTGGAGCTGGTCCACATTTAAACCTCTACATCATTGGTCCTGACGGGACTAGACTTTCACAGGATGTAGTAAGTAGAATCTTTAAGAAGGTATTAGCACCTCATTTAGCAATTTAAACAAATGCCTAGAATTGTACTCCCTTCAGGAGCTGTCCAATATTATGAAACTGAAAAGGAGCTTTTAGAGGATCATCCTGAAGGATCTTATCCAGTTGAAGAGGACACTATAGTAAAAGAAGATGAAAAGGGAGATGAGTCAGAAGCAGAAACTATAACAAAATTATCTAGATTTTCTGAAGATAATCAAAGTGATATAGGCAAGGGACCAAATTGGTTCCAAAATGCTTTTAAAACTAGTCAACACGCAGTAGTTCAAATACCAGATACTTTTGTATCATCCATACAACAAAGAGCACAGACAACGCCTATAAGAGATACCTATACAATGTCTATGGGTGCTTATGGAGGTGATGCAGCACTTGCTATGACAAGCGCAAGGATAGGTCTTGGAATAGGTGGTGGAGAAGAAGCTCAGAGAGAATTTGATGACGCAATGGGTATAAAAGGTGCAAGTCTTGCATTAAGTGAAAAAGAAAAAGCAAGAGTAGAAAGAGGTAGGCAATACGCACTTAAAGGTCTTTTAGATCCAGAAACTACTGGAGGAGAATTAAAACGATTTGGTATTGATAAAGATATACCTATAGTTGGTGTTTTTGGTAAAGGTGGTTCTTGGTATGAAGCTACTAAACCAGATGGAGATTTAGCTAATATAGTTGCTGATTTTGGTTCAATACTTTTAATGTCATTAGGGAACCCAGTGAATGCAAAGCAGGGCGCACCTAATTTAGGAGCTTTAAGGCGTGGTATTGCTCTAGGTAAAGCACAATTTGGTACTCGTTTAGGTTTACGTGGTAGAACTGCTTTTAATCTATATTGGAAAAATGCTAGAGGAAACGCTTTATATATAGCTAAACGTGTTGCTGCTGATCTTCCAGAAGATTTTGTTGAAGAACTTGTAATATTTGGAATGCCAGAGCCTAGTTATGAGCAATCAAAAGAATTAGATAGAATAATAAACGCTGCTGATCCTCAAACCGTAGAAGCTCTTAGAAATTTAATAGAGTCAAATGACGATGCCTCAGCACAGTATTGGCAGCAATATTTAGCAAACGTAGGTTTTGGTACAATAGCTGCTGGATTATTTAGAGGTTCTTTAGGTGCTTTAAATAATGAATGGAGATTTTTTAAAGCTAAAAAAGGTGTTAAAGACTTCTTCAATAGTAAGAAGATACAAGCTGAATTAGAGCTAAAAATTAGACCTAATATAGAAACTATTGCTGAAACAACTGAGGCTGCTCAGGAAGCTATCTATAACACAGCTAATAAGGCAAGTCTAGAGGTTTTAAATAAGGACTTTACTCAAACAACTAGAGATGGCTTAGATGTTATTAATAAGCAAATAGATAGAATTAATGAATTAAGAGGATCTATAAGTCAACTAGATGCTGGACAAACCACAACAACAGAAACTCTTGAAAAGATAGCTACTTTACCTGAAAAAACTTTAGCTAGATATAATACTTTACCTAAATTAATTAAAGCCCGTTTAGCTTCTCTTAAATCTCGTAAATATAACAAGAAAAATTTAACATTAAAAGAAACTAGAACTAGAAATAGATATCAAAATGATTTAGAAAAATATCAACAAGAATTAAAAGATATTGAAGCTGACCTAGCTCAAAGAGTAGAAGCATCAGAAGGTGTAGCAAAAGTAGATCAAGAATATACAGAAAAATTAGAACCTTTACGCAATACTGAGGAAGCAGAAACTGAAGCAGTAGTACGTGATTTTAGTCTCCTAATGGAGATGCTTAGTAAAACTAATGAGGAAAGATTTAAACTAGCTCCTGATATGGATTTAAACAATGATCCATATTATGCAGCTTTTAAACGTGTTCAAGAATTATTTGAAGAATATAAAGTATCTGATGATCCAACTATACAGGATAGGTTATTCGATACTATTCAGGAAGAATATAAGAAATTACAAGAATTTGGCGGTAAGACTCCTTTAAAGACACCTCAATCTGAAGTAGCTAAAGCAGAAGAAGCTAAGAAAGCTGCAGAAGTAGATAAAAAAGAAGAAATCAAAGTAGAAGAAGAAGAAGCTGGAAGTGTTTTAGAAGGTCAAGAATATACAGCTCCTGATGTTCCTGCTAAAAAGGAACCAATTACAACTGCTATCCAGAAAATTGAGAAGACAGGTGAAGTAGAGGTTGTAGCTGATGGTGTTCCTACAAAAGTTGATAAGAAAACTCTTATCTCAAAACTTATCCGTATGTCTCCTGATGGAGATCAAGCAAAAACAGCTTTTAACAGATTATCGAAAGCTATAGAAAAACTAGAAAAAGGAATGAATGTTCCTCTAGAAGAAAGAACAGTTATTAATACAGTTGGTGATCTTCTTAATTTATTAAATCTAGGAAGGGTTGCAGGAGAAGAAGCTATTCAAAAAGCTTTAAGAGATCTAGATAAAACAGTTCTATTTTTAAGTGAAGTTGATAAGAAAGCTAAAAAAGCAGTAATTAAAGCTGGTAGACCTTCTAAAGCAGAAATGGATGCTAGAAGGGCTGCACTTAAAGCTGAGAAGCAAAGACTTGCAGAAGATACTGCATTAAAAGAAGCTAAAACAGATGCCGTAGGTAAAGATGAAGATCTAGGTGATCCTTGGGATGATCCAGATGTAATGCCTGTTGTTGAAACTAAGGAAGGTGGTATAACTATTGATCCTGACGCTAAAGGTGAGCCAATAGCTTATACAACTGAACCACCAGAAACTGCAGCTCAGAAAAGAGTAAAAATAGGTAAAGAGTTAGAGCTAAAAACTAAAGAAGGTCCAATTAAATCTTCTGTAGAAGACTTAGTAACTAGAGGTTCTTCTGAGGAGGCTGGTCAGGACTTTCTTAGTACAGTAAATGAAATGGCCAAACTTGAAGCTCAAGGGAAGCAGATGCCCTATGAGTGGGAACAAAGTAAATTAGCTGCTATATCAAGAACTATAGGTGACTTAGATACTATTGAACAAAGAAGGGCAGCTTTAGTTGATTTATTCGCTAAACTTTCAGGTAAACCTGAGAATTATCTACCTGCTGCAGCTAGAAGGGCTGTAAGATTTGCAGGGAGTTTAGTAGAAGCAGAAGGTGAATATATAAAGTTTTATCGCTTATTAGAAAACCATCTTAAAGCTACTACTAAGTCTGAAAAACTTCTAAAGGATGTTCAGACTCAAATGATGACTACACCTTTATTACTTTATGTTCAAGCAAATAGAGTTTATAAATTAGTTGATGCTTTATCTAGAAAGAATTTAACCACTGAAGCTTCTGGAGCTTATAGATCATATTTAGCAGAAGAATCTTTTATGCTCTATAAACAAACCAGTGAATGGATGAAGTTAAGAAGCCTTACTTCTGGAACCTTGGCTGCACAACAGAAAAAATGGACAGATAGACCTATTAATCTTTATAAAAAACTTTTAGCTAAAAAAGTTAAAGATCCTGATATTCTAGCAACAGAAAATGCTATAAAAGCTATAGAAGAAATGAGATCTGATATAGCATCAGAAGCTTTACAAGATGTTGATACTTACATTGGATTACCTTCCAATTTAAAGGTTGTAGAAAGTACATTAAGAAAGTTCTTAGATCCCAAATTTGTTCCAGAGCAAAGAGATTTAGATATATTTACTAAAATAACTAGCCAATTAGCTGTTTCTGGTTTAAACCCTAGCAGTTTAGGTTCTTTAAGAATAAGTGGTGATGAAATTGTAGGTAGAAACCTTAAATCTTACGGATTATCTAACCCTGCCACCCAAACTTCATTTATGCCTCAAACTGCTATTTACGGTGGTGGTAAATGGGTCAACGGTATGCTTCAAACTGTTAATAATCGTTTTTGGGATTTATTACCTTGGATGAAAGATGAAGAAGCTACTATGGCAGCTTTAAAAGAGCAAAGGATTTGGAATAATTTCTGGAAAGCACAGCAAAATATTACTACAAATGTATTTGAAAATTTCTATAAAGGAAGACAATTTAATAGAAGTATAATTACGGATGCTGCTGTAAATTTAGATAATAGTGGTAAATTCCAGACCTCATCAAGAACTGCAGATCCTTTTAGAGAACAAGCAGCTCTAGAAGTTTTAAATAAGACAGATCCTTTACCTAATAAAGGTTTAGGAAGACTTTTAAATAAGTATTTTGAAGAAAGATATCCTGGTGAAGGTGAATTAAAAGCTAGGCAGTTTGCAAATAATTGGCATCTGAATTGGATGCAATTCCATGATATGGTCTTTAAAGGTGATACTTGGGAAGCTTTAGGTGCGAAAGACCCTAAAACTGGTAAAGGTAGTTTCTTTGGAAGTCTTCAGAAATTTACATATAACTGGATGAATCCTCTTAAAAGAGGTTCAGATGCAGCACTACAAGCAGCTAGTGGAGGTAGAGCTACACCATTAAAATCTAAACTTCCTGGTGGAGAAAGAGTTGGAGAAACTTTCCCTTTATTTGCCTCAGAAACCAGCACTGAACTTGTAGGTGGTTGGTTTGCAGCAGGCTACTCTGCTTCTAAGGCTTGGGGTCAAGTATTAGATATGGTTGATGGGACTGGAAGACCAAAATATGTTGAATATGACGCTGACGGTTCTTTTAATAAAGATTTCTTAGCAGCAGTTCAAAAAGTATATGATGAGGAATATACAACTCCTATTGTTGCTGGTATAGGGGATAATGCAGAAGAAATAGCTAAAGCATTTACAGATGAAGATGCTCAATTATTAGCTCTAGGTATGGATATGATGATGCCTGTAGAAGATGATATTTATGGTGCAATTACAGGTGCAATACAAAAAGCACAAAGAAATCAAGATACAGGAGAAGCTAATGTAGTTATGCAAGCTTTCTGGCCTTATATAAAAGCACCTCTAAACGCTCATAAACATCATTTTTATCACACTCAACCTGAACCATTTAGCTCAGGAGTAGTTGATATACCAATGACCCCAGGACAACCTTGGATGCCAATGGGAGTACCTATGGAAGGTGCTATTGGATTAGCAAGAATGGTTCAAGCATGGGATGGAAAGGTGATGGGGAAACAGATAATTGGAGAAGAAGGTAGGTTAATGGGTCTTGATTATAAAAAGGAAAAAGATTTAATGGTTCAGAGGTTGGGTTGGTTTAAGAGTAAAGTTCATCATAAAGATCCAAAAGTAAGAGCTGAAGCTAGAAGTGCTTTAACACTGGCTACAGCTTTTAACTTCGGTGTAATGAGTCTTGTAGAAAGTGGTCAAATAGAAGCTACAGGTGGACAAGTTTATAGTTACCAAGAAGCTAACGGAGCTTATATACCTCCTTATCACGTAAAACTAGGTGGATATTGGGTTCCTTATCGTTGGATACCTTACTTTGGAGAACTAATGGCTTTCTCCACAAACTTCAGAGACTTCTCAAAAAATGGTGTTCCTTATCTTAATCAAAATGCTGTTGGTATATCAGTAGTATCTATGGCTGCCACTATAATGGATACTCCAGCTATTTCTGGTATTGATACCTTTGTTTCAGCTTTAAGAAGTCCAGATAAAGCAGAAGCCTTATTAATTGATTATATAGAACGTACTATGGGTTCTGGCTATAGCCCTTTTGTTTATGCAATTGGAAGACTTACAACAGAGGCTTATCACGCTAGACCTTTAGAAGGAGCTTCACCAGCAGTTCTATTTAAAAGTGAAGAAGACGTTAATAAATATAATGAAGAGCTTGGTTATGGTGAAAGATGGAGTGTAGCAAAGGGTAATCTTAAAGGTTCTTTAGATTTCATTTCAAGAGCTGTAACTCGTTTTGCTAATAAAACTGGTATGTTACCTTTAATTGAAATAATGGATCAGGAACTACTAGGTCAACAAGAAGGAGATTTCAGACAAGCTCATTGGTATAAACCTGGGGATATTACATATACAGGTCCAAGACAAAGAAGTGTACTACAAACACTATTAGGAAGACATTGGCCTGTACCTCATGAAGGTGATGCAGTAGATATGGAGTTATTCCGTAATGGAATAAAACCTCCTAAACAAGTATTTAGAAGATACGGAGGAATCGTTGCTAATGAAGCTATGGTTAATAAGTTTAGAAGATTTTTAGGTAGTGAATTTACATTTTCAAATGGTGATAGCTTATATGAAAGATATAGATCAGTTATAAGTGGCGAACGTCCTATACCAGGATATCCTGGAGTGTTCTACAATGATTTAGAGGATGATCCTAAAAACTCATTAACTCTTGACGGTAACTTAGCACCTTGGGTTAGGAAAGATAGCCCTCTTACGAAACGAGCTGTTCTAATGGCAATTAGAAAAGAAGCAATCAAAGTAGCTGCTGAACAGTTCTTACGTGGTGAAAAGACTATCTATCCAATAGATTCTCCTTCATACCAAGAACCTACTAATTTGAGAGCCAATGATGTCGCCAACCAAATATATAAGGAATGGCGAAAGCAAAATCCAAATCGTACCATAAATTAAATGGCTTATTCATCTAGAACCTATACCCCAGGTTCATCCACAACTACATTTGCTCTTACTACTTCTGGTGGAGATCCTATTGGGTATATCAGAGAAGCAGATATTTCAGTCAAAGTAAACGGTAGTGTTCAAGCTACTAATACTTACTCATTCTCAGGTACTAGCACTGTTGAACAGCCTAGTGGTGGAAATATTGTACTTAATT
>TARA_R100000781_G_scaffold12819_2_pt1 | contig 11447 bp, 8 predicted proteins | sample TARA_R100000781 | Tara Oceans TARA_R100000781 (sample SAMEA2623385) | marine metagenome | biome: marine biome (ENVO:00000447); feature: deep chlorophyll maximum layer (ENVO:xxxxxxxx); material: "saline water (ENVO:00002010), including plankton (ENVO:xxxxxxxx)" | depth 60 m | reverse complement strand
AGATAAGTTTAATAACTTTATAGAGAAAGAAACTTCTGTAACTATAGAAGCAGAAGATAATGAAACGACTCCACCTAAAAGTCCTGAACAATTATTATTTCTTGCAGTTGTTTATCAAGCTTTACTTGACGCTACTAAAGAAGAAAGACATAATGATTCGGAAGAAGTAAAACGATACAGGAAAGAAGCGACTAACTGGTTTACTGTAGAGTATGGAACTACTGCTACAGATTTTGAAGAAGTTTGTTATCTGGCAGGATTAGAGCCTCGTTTAACTCGTTCCTTTGCACAGAAAATATTTACTAAAGAAATAAAATTTGAACGTAAGCGTATTAATGTTTTAATAAATGCGAGTGATAAAAAAAATGTCTTATAATATTATACCTCCTAAGATTACTTTAGAGACTTCTCCTAAGTATATTCCTGAAAATGAAACGGAAGATATTGTTAACAATCCTTCTCACTACAACCAGAACACTATGGAAACTATAGATGTTCTGGAAAACTCTATGCCTCGTGTACATTTTTTTGGATATCTACGTGGCAACATACTAAAGTACATGTTAAGATATGAATATAAGGGTGGCATAGAAGATTTAAAGAAAGCCCAATGGTATCTTGACAGACTTATTACAACCTTTAAGAAACCTTTAGACTAACAACAACTTACACTATTGGAGAATAAAAATGGAACCTGTTACAGAGTACGGCCCTACTGTGCCATCATGTGATGACCTTCACGCTTCTAAGTATCGTTTATCTAATGAATCATTTGATGAATGTATGGCACGTATAAGCCTACACATGTCAGATGATGAAGAACATTTTAAAGAATTAAAAAATATTTTACTTAACATGAGGTTCATGCCAGCAGGTAGAATCCAATCAGCAATGGGAAGCCCTAGAGATGTTACAGCCTATAATTGTTTTGTATCAGGCACTATTGAAGATAGTATGCAGTCTATCATGGAGAAGGCTACACAAGCAGCAGAAACAATGCGCCGAGGTGGGGGTATTGGTTATGACTTTAGTAATATACGTCCTAGCGGTGATCGGATTGTTAGTCTTGATAGCTCCGCTAGTGGTCCTGTTAGTTTTATGCACATCTATGATGCTATTTGCAGGACTATTGTATCGGCTGGTCACAGGCGAGGAGCTATGATGGGAGTGTTGCGAGTAGATCATCCTGATATTGAGGAGTTTATTCGCGCTAAAAGAAACACTACAGACCTTACTAACTTTAATATATCCATTGGTGTAACTGATGAATTTATGGATGCAGTTATTAACAATAAAGAATTTGCTCTACGTTTTGATGGTAAGGATTATAAATATATAGATGCTTCAGCCTTATGGGATGAGATTATGAGAGCCAACTGGGATTGGGCTGAACCAGGAGTATTGTTTATTGATCGTATTAATGAGGAGAATCCTCTACATTATTGTGAAACAATCAATGCTACTAACCCTTGTGGTGAGCAACCTCTTCCAGCTTTCGGTGCTTGTCTCCTTGGGAGTTTTAATCTAGTTCGATATGTATCTCCTCAAAGGGTAGGGAGTAATATTAAATATAGATTTAATTTCTTTCAGTTTGAACAGGACATTCCTGTGATAGTTAATGCTATGGATAATGTTATAGATAGGACTAACTATCCTTTACCTGAACAACAGGTAGAAGCTGTAAGTAAACGTAGAATGGGGTTAGGTATTACTGGTCTTGGTAATGCACTTACCCTTATGGAGATGAAGTATGGTGAACCTAACACATTAAAATTTATTCGTAAGTTAATGCGTACTTTAACTCATGAAGCTTATCATGCTAGTTCTGATAGGGCTGTAATGCATGGTAGCTTTCCTCTATTCGATAAAGATAAATATCTAGAAGGAAAGTTTATCTCTAGGTTCCCTGATAATCTAAAAGAAAAAATTAAAACTCAAGGCATGAGGAACAGTCATCTCATTTCGATTGCTCCTACTGGTACTATTAGTTTCTGTGCCGATAACATATCTAGTGGATTAGAACCTGTATTTTCTCATGAACTAAGTCGAACTGTTAATACAGAGTTTGGTCCTATCAACGTCTTACTTAAAGATTATGTTTATAATAATTATAAAATGAGAGGAGAAACCACTGAAGATTTAACTACCGATGCTCACCTTAATACACAGATAGCTTGTCAACCTTATGTTGATAGTGCTATATCTAAGACTATCAATGTCGGAGATAACGTAACCTTCCCTGAGTTTAAAGATATCTATACAAAAGCTTGGAAAGGAAAATTAAAAGGAGTGACAACCTTTAGACTTGCTGGTAAAAGATATGGTATCTTAAATAAAGTAGAGTCAAATGAGAAAGAAGGTACAGCTTGTTACTTCGATCCTGATACTGGTCAAAAGGAATGTGCTTAATTATGTTACTGTTTAGAAACGTACAAGATAAAGTTGATTCTCTAAAACATGAGATGAATATTTTAAAAGAAAAATATGAGTCAATGGATCATGATGGCGGTCGATATAATACTGCCGCCCATGTACTACAAGAACGTATCAATGAACTGGAATTAAAGGAGTCATTTCGTAGACGATGAAACTAAGTGATCTTAATAGAGCTAGTAGTATTGCGGCTATAGATAGGATTTATGAATCTCATCCTCACTTGTTTGCTGTAGGAGCAGAGTATGATCCAGGAAATGATCCTCAATCTCTACAAAATTCTACTGATATGTGGAATAAAGCTATAGCTCAATTAAAATCTAAATAAAATAGGGGATTTCTTTTGTGTTGGCTTTTAAAGCTCATACAGAAGAATCCCCTATTTTTCTAACCCTACCCCCTAGAGGTATCTAAGAAGGCTACTCACGCCTCAAATTAGAGGGTCAATTTTCCTTCTTCATTACTTTTGACATAGCCCTAGAGCCAAACCAGAAGGAAAGGACGGCGGCAAATAGTCCTTGTGTATTTTCATTCCAAATTTTATCAATCATCTGTGGTTCTACCAGACTAAAGATAACTGATACCTCAACTCCCACAAACATGAAGAAGAAAAAATATGTTATCACTGGTCTAACAGAAGATCGTAATGCTGAAATGAATGGGCTAGTAGTCTTTAAACTTTGATCATGTTTATACAGAGATTTTAATTCCTGTATCTCTGCTTTAAGATCAAGCTCCTTTAATTTATTTTCTGTCATTACCTTGGCATACTTAGCCTTGGCTTCATAGATTTGTAATTCAAATTTATGATCTTGTTGTTTCTTAAAGTAACCTACTACTTCTGGAACTACACCACTTGCAAATCCTAATAGTGATCCTATTAATGAAATCATTTTACTTACTCCCTGAAAGTAGTTTCTTCTGCCCCATTAAAAACTTTTAACAATTCGTTTTGAATAGAGGCTAGGGCTGTATAAAGTAATGCTACTTTTATATCCCCCATAATCCAATTATCTGTTTGTCCATCATCAGCAAAGGTAAGAACAAAAGCTCCATTAACAGAAGGATTGTTTCTTATTTCTTCCTGTACCTTATCCATATATTTTAACACATACTGATGGGTATCCACATCATCCTCTTCTATATTTAAATCTAAATATATATTAGGTTTGTTAGGATGTAGAGGTATGACATTATCTGTATCTTCTTCATCCATAAAGATTCTCCTCAAAGTCAGGAAGGTTTTGATAATTCGAGGTTTCAAAGATAGTGGGAACCATTCCCCTGCCATATATATACAAGTCCATATCTGTCCCTTCCTTCTGTAGTAAAGCTTCAAAGTCTTGAGCTAGGGCTAACAATTCTCCTGTGGTATAGAACACATGTTCCTCATTTGTTTCCTCATTAAGGATGCCTGTCTTAATCCACTTCTGTTTCCCATACAAATCTACTTCTTCTGCATCATCTGGTTTACCATCTGCTGCACAATCCATTCCAAAGATATGGAAACTTCTAAAGCCTAGTGTGTGCATAACGCCAACGCTACGCATAGCTGAACATGTTCCACCTGTAATAAGCTGTTGTCCTTCTAACTCTGATATCTCTAGTAATGCACCAGTGTAAGCATGCCATCCTACAATGTTAGCTTTCTTCTTATGCAGATACTTCGTAACATCTACATTAGTCATACTGGCTACAAAATAATAAGTATCTTTGTGAGGATTTTTAAGAAGTTCTTTCCTTACGATACCGTGTGTAGACTTCCCTTCAAAGGGACGAGGATCAAGGATCACACATCCCCAAGGAATGATTCCATTTTCAATAAGAGTATTATGAGAATGTTTAACACAAACAACCTTACCTCCTTTCTTTTGTAACTCTCTAATCTTTTCAATATCATCAACCATAGAAGGACCAGCAGAAACTATGATAGCTTCACCTTGATGCCAATGCTTTCGCTCCACCATTTTACCATCAAAGATTTTTAAATTATCTGCAACATTATCTTGGATGTTATCAGGAGGTACACAATCTCTAGGCTTGACTTGAATAGGTACACGGTGAAACTCAGGTAGTTCTTTTAATTGCGGATCATTAACAATCAGTACCAGATTGACATGTCCTCCATGTGCTACCCTGTCATTAGAAGAGATGATTAATCTACGTTGACCATCTTTACCTATTCGATCTGTCCCTCCTAAAGTATCATTGAATAATCTATTAGTTCCTTGAAACTCTATACCCGGTATTTTATTTTCTTCATCCTGGGTATAGTAATCATCCATAATAATAACAGGTATATCTTTACAAAATTCATAGTCACTCAGTACTGTTTCTTCTGAATGCCCACCGTCAATGAAAACAAAATCAGGTTGAATATTATATGTCTTACATAATGCAGGGTCTTTAAGAATTTTTAGTTTCTCTTTTGAATCTCCTTTCATTAGATAGAATGTAAGAGTCTTATCTAACTTAGCATATGACTCAGCCATAGCCGTTAGCTTTAGCTCAACAGACTTTTGCGTGTGGTGTTTCTTTATATTAAATTCTTTTTCATCTGTCTCATTAGATGCATCTTCAAATAAATCTACACCTGTATAATGAACTTCATCCGATTCATTAAAGGCTGCTTGAATCATAGAGCAAGCTGTCTCTCCATTCCATGTACCAATCTCTAAAATATTTTTACGTTTATAATGTTGAACAGTTCGACACAGATCATGGTAACGTGTACCATCTATATTCTTTCCAATGTATTGAGTAGAACCATACTTCTTATTACCTTTAAGATGGACGATATGATTACCTAATGGAGATAATTCAAATGCATCTAGATCATTACATTCAGGAGTGAAGTCGCGTGTAATCATACCATGAACTTCATGAAGAGTACGGAGCCTGTCAAAAACAAAGTTATCTGCAAAAGATCGTAAGGCTAGGACTTCATCACTGTTGTAGTAGTTAACAAAATCTTCAATAAAGACTTGGGTTACAGGACTAGTAGTGCAATAACCGATATAAGAAGAACAAGTAGCGTAAGCATTCTTTCGTCCAAGAAATGTAAGGTCAGGTAAGTCACCATCCTCATTAACTTTATGAGCTTCATCCAGTAGTTCGATAGTAATAGGATTATAGGTAACACTATCAGCATCCAACCAGATTAACCAATCACTACCTTTTTCTTTCGCTTCATAAAATGCCATGTGTTGTGCATAAACTTTATGAGAAAATTTAATAGCATCTTCATAAAAGTTATAAGCACCGTTAGGATTTTGTTTACCATTGAATTGTTTATTACGTTCTTTAAACTCCAAGAGATTATCATTTTCCAAAAGATCAAAGTACTTTATATTATCAGCTTTAGGAAAGTCATCAGGTAAAGGATACCCATCACAGTAAACCAACAACTCAATATCTTTAGGCCAAAATTCTATATAACTATTAAGAAATTTTTCACCGTAAGTTTCCCATTGACTAACAGGAAATGAAGTAACAACTGTATATTTCATTATATCTATCTCTACATTAATTCATTAAGAATAAAATTCTTAGGTACTGTATTTAAATAATCTAACCAGACTTCTCCATACTCACATTCCTTATACTCTTCAAACCAAGGACCGCCTTTAGTATAATGGATAGCATTAATTTTATTTCCACTACTTACACCCGGTACATAGTTCCAGGATTCAGGTAATGATCCAATAGCTTTATCATTTACCCATTGAAACTTATGGAGATAGGAACCTGTCTGTTGGTTAACCGCTATGTGGTCTAACTTTTTAACAGCAGGATGATTAAGATTAAATAACATCATAGATGACCAGAGCTTTTTATTATATCTTGTCTGGATCATTCCATCCATCTTCTGCTTGTCACCTTTATCTGGCAACCAGTTAAACTTGACGCACATTACTGCATACTTCTCATCAGCTAAATCAAATAGCTTATTGATATCTTCATTAACTACGATATCCCCATCAAGAAACAATGCCCATCCATCAAGTTGTTGATGACGGCACATCTCAGGTACAAGGAAACGACTGAAGGAAAATTCAGTAGAGAAAGGTTTATTATCTATTGAATCAAAGTACTGTCCATTAGCATTAGTAAAGGACTTACGATAATAAAGTTTTTCTTTACGTAATTGTTTTTGATTTATATATTGTATAGATAGATCAGTATCCTGAGAATTTTTAAGGATAGTAAACTTACATACAATAGAACCTATGGCTTCACGGTTATCCCAACCAATAAAGACATGTCTCGTTCGATGAGGTTTTGTAGACATTGTTATAATATATCTCTGTTCTAATTAAAAGATAATTATAACATATCCTATGGGTTAGAAGTTATACAAGGATTATTTAATCCCCCACTAAGGAATCCCATATGTTAGTAGTACGGGGTGTATACTCTTCAAGAGTTTCTCTTCCCCTCTGAATCCCTCCTAGACGTTTACGTGCCGCTCTAGTCAAAGATTCTACCTGTCCACCTAGTATAACTTTTACACGATCTCTTAAAGCACGAGGAGTAACACGGATAATTTCATCCCTACGTCCTGCTGCTATAGCTTCTTTATTTATTTCTTGTATTTCTTTTCGTATTTCGTTTAACTCTTGGTGTAATTCTCTTCGTAAAGAAGCACTACTTTCTCTTCTTCTCTCTGCTATTTTCTCTGCCATTTGATTCAGATAGTAATCTTGCAAAGGTCTAGCTCTGTTGGTTAAATAACGTAAGACATTTTTATCTTGTCTAGCTTCAGAAACTTTCATAGGGGTAAACCCTAATCCTTGCTTCACTCTATCAGTCCAGTTTAAATCTTCTCCCGGCATTAACACTTTACCTTGAGTAGTCCTGACAGGAGTATCACTCATTGCTCCTCTTCCTGCCGATAAGAAAGCCCGTGGTCCTAATGGAAGTACAGAAGTAATTGCCATTGCTGGATCACCTAACTTAATTCCTTGAGCTACTCTTGCTAATGAATCAAATACTAATCCACCAGCAGGACCAGTAGCCGCCATCAGATTACCTTGCATAAGATTAAAGGGGATAGGTTCACCTACACCAATACGTCTACGTACATCCATACCTGTTAACTTACTAAACGGACCATGAAGAATAGTATCGGTAACATAAGGATTTAAGTAGGAGTTCATAGCTTCTTTCAAGCCATACTCTAAATCAAATTCATACCCTGCTAGTTGCTTACTTCCCACTCTTAACAGTTGTCTCAAGTTTTCTAGATAAGGCCAACCCATTGCTCCTGCAAAAGCCCACATAGATAACATTAAACTTCCTAGTAATACTGAACCCATTCGTTTGGTTTGTGCATCTTGATTAGGACCAAGCATCATATTTAATACATTAGCATATAGTCCTATGTATTGTTGGACAAAGGAAAGAAATTGAGTAGCCACATTCATAAGCGGTCCTCTAAACAATTCAGGTCTATTCTCTTTACCAATTAAGAATTGAGTTTTATACACCATCATTCTTGCAGCAACTTCAGGAGTCATCTCTTCATTAGAGAATAAAGTAGACTCAGAAAATTTTCTGAAACGATCAAGGTTAACTTGTGATCTATTAGCTAATCGGTATGTAGCAAGGGCAACAGCAATACGGTTTATTTGTTCCACTGATCCAAACATAAAGGAAGAAGCTTCAGAAGCTTTAGCTAAAAAGTTAGAAGTTTTATCACTTACTTTACCTTCAACTGTAGAACCTAAATCTTGTTGAAGCTTGGCTCCTAGATCGAGGTTAACAATAGCTTGGATTGTACCTTCCTCGTACATCTTCCGTAGCATGTTCCACTCGCCACGACTTAAAAATTTAGGAGGAGTAGGATCACTAAAATCAAATCCATATGTAGATAATCTATTTATATCTTTTCCAACAGGAAGTTTAAATAGTTTCATAGCATCCTTTAAAGCTCTAGGAATTTCAACAGAAGCTTTACCATTTTTAATAATCATACCTAGCATAGGAAGGGATGTTACAAAACTTTGACTGAGGTTAACAAAAGCAGAAGAGAAATTTAAACCTAATGCATAATGAAATGCAAAGGTTTTGAACAAAGCTCCGGGTTCATTAGGACTTTTAATATAAGCTTCTGTGGCTCTTGCATGTCTTGCTAAACGTGGTTGAGGTTCAACTAGTACATTCTTATTCTCATCCTTTATACCGTTCTCTAATATCTCAATCGTACTATTAATAGGGCGAATATAATCTAGATTAGAAGCGGTATCAGCGGCACTACGAATATAATTACTTAATACTATAGGAAGGTAATGATCACGGTTATCCTGTGTATAATAACCACTAATTACATTCTGATCACGTTGAGCAAGGAACCTACCAAAACCTTTCTCTACTATTAAATTATCAATGTCCTTAAACATTTGGCCTTCAGGTTTATCTTTATCGTAAGGTTTCCATCCAACAGTCTGTGCTAATTTTTTAATCTTTTCTAAAGTATTACCATCTATTCCTGATCTAGCATCATCTGCATTTCTAGAGTTAATCTCACTAACAATAAATTTATTTGATGGATAAAGCTTTTTAACTTCTTCTCTAATTTTATTTAAACTTTTCTTTTTTAATTTATTATTTAATCGTGTAGTACTAGGAGTTTCAGTATAGTAACCGATAACTTCTCCTGTTTCTCTTTCTCTTACTGTAAAAAAGAAATCTCCATACCTTAAACGAGGTAGATAATAAGGATGCTCAATAAGAACTTTCTGTTGATCATTAACAAGTTTTAATACTTGTATTTGATTACGTAATGTTTCTACAATTCCTTTAGCATTCTCATCATCTTCAGGAATACGCTCCATAATATTTTGAAGAGTAGTAGTTGTTTCGTCTTTAGCACCATTTGTAAAGGCTGTATCTTGCCTAACATTACGTAACCCATCAACAGTTTTTTTAGGAATCTTTTGATCATCAGGCAATAACTTATTAATATCTTCTACGTATTGTTGAACAGATTGAAATACTTTTTCTTTTAAAGTTATAACACTATCATCATACCTACGTTGAATCCCTTCATGTAAAGGAGTTGCTTGAAGCATGAAGTTCATAAAGGATACCATGTTAACATCAAACATTTTCTTAAAAGCTTCTTGAGAAGTTTTAAATTTCTCTGTAAGTTTAGCATTAAGTGTATACGTTTCTCCTGCCTTTACCCCTAGTTCTTTAAGCAAAGAGTTATATCTTTCTTTACTCATAATAGGTTGAGCTTCTTCTTCTCCTTCTTTAGTTGGTGGAGTGGGAGGCTCAAGAGGAATAGTAAGTTTTATGGTATCCCCAATAGTTGTATTACTTTTATTTAAGATAGACTGCTCTGGATTAGCTCCATATAATGCATCCAATACAGCAGCCATACGTCCCAGTTCTTTTGATTCTTCTAAAGAAGTATTCTCATATAATGGTGCAGCGATAACCATACCAATATTATTATATCGTTCACGAGCTTCACGCCTTGCGATAATAGATCGTGCATAGTTTCGATATGATCTAAACTTTTCGGCTACACGAGTGGTATGCCATAGCTTATAGGCTGTCGAAAATACTTCACCAGCTATTTGTTCACCAGATAATTTTTCTATCTGTTCTCTATTTTGTTCTTTAATCTGATCTCTTTGCTCATCATTAGTAGCAATAATATTATTGTTAATAATGTTATCTATAAGTTGTGACTCTGCTGCAAATGCTTTCTGTAAGTAATCAGTCTCTTCTTCAGATAGAGGCATACGTTCTTTAGTAATAGCATGAATTTGTGCAGTACGTATTAGTTCTATGTTAGCTTCATACGCATCTCTAATAGCATCTCTATCTGCCCCTTGCCTACGTAATTTAAAAGGAGTAACTTCTTCTATAAAATTTCTAGTCTCGTCTGTAAGATTAGTAGTAATAGCTTCTAAAGCTAAGTCTAAAGGAAGCTGCTCAATATTTTCTTGAGGTAATGCATCGGGAGTAGGGAATACCTCAAGGTCTAGTCCTTCAAGACTAGCTTGTGCTTCTTCTAATGTAGTCTCTGGTTGAGTAGGAAGTCCTGTGATATCAAGTTCTTCTGTAACTGTAGCTTCAGGAGTAGGAGTAGGGGTAGCTTCTGTTTTACTAGCCTCATATGTATCTACTACTTCTATAAGCTCACCTCTTGTTCTCGCAACATCACTTGGATTTAGTTCCCCCGGTGCGGTAAGTTGCCAAGGAGCATCTTTTGGTCCTTCAGGATTTTTTTCAATGGTATATCCTTTATAAGTATATTCCATTACAGAGCCATCATCTCTTCTTGCAGATACTCTTACTTTATCATCTACTTCAGGAGTAGGGGTAGCTTGACTCGGGCTTCGTTGGGCTAAAGCTGCTTCCATTTTTTGTTGTGTATAGTTTTCTGCTTGGCTTGCTACATCTTCGCCAAAATTAGTTCTAATAATTTCTATTAATTCTGTAACTTTATTATTAATAACAGGTCTAGGGCCAAGGGCTTCATCTAAACGAGAAACTATTTCATCAGGTAAAGTTGTTTCTACTTCAGGAGTAGGAGTAGTTTCTTCTACAACTTCCCCTTTAAATTCAGAAGGTGTAACTTCCTCTACTTCTGTACCTTTAAATTCAGATGGAGTAGTTTCTTCTACTGGTGTACCTTTAAAGCCTTTGTTTAATTCATTAGCTCTTACCTCTCCTGCTTTTGTCCAAACATATTGATTTGTTCCTTTTACTTTTTCTATATAACCTTTACGGACAAAGTATTCTACAATTAAATTCTTACTCTTAGGTTGTCTAATCTCCCCATTAAACCAGAACTTAATACTATCTCTATTGAAAGCTTCTTCTCCTGCTTTAACAGGTTCATCTCTAAAATTAAAAGCTACGGATTCATACTGTTCTGAATCAGGTCTACCTGTCTCAGGGTTAATACCTTCCTGTTCAAGGTCAGCTTCAACCATTGAGATTTCTTCTTTACCTTTACGTTGTCTAAGCATCTCTGCTTTTCTTTCTTCAAAGAT
>TARA_R100000781_G_scaffold20914_1_pt1 | contig 11591 bp, 26 predicted proteins | sample TARA_R100000781 | Tara Oceans TARA_R100000781 (sample SAMEA2623385) | marine metagenome | biome: marine biome (ENVO:00000447); feature: deep chlorophyll maximum layer (ENVO:xxxxxxxx); material: "saline water (ENVO:00002010), including plankton (ENVO:xxxxxxxx)" | depth 60 m | reverse complement strand
CGAAGGGAAAATTTTTCCTCCTAGAGGAATTTTTTTCCCTTTGTGTTAATGATCATACTTTCGTAGAGTTTTTTTTTATAGATAAAATTTTTATATAGAGGAAAGGAAGATAGAGAGAAGATGTCATATACAATTATTGACCATATAGAGCAGAAAAAAGATGTCTCTAAATATGAGGTCTTTAGAGAGAATGAAAAGTTCTATCTAGTGCTACCCAATGGAGATGAATTAGAGCTCGATAAACTAAGGGTATTGATAGATATTTTTATGTCTCTGAGGAAGAAAGATTATAGAGAAGGTAAAGATGTAGAGATTTACGATAGAGACAAAAGAATTAGATATAGAAAGATACATCGTATACTGGTGCTATTCGAGAGAATGGAAGAAGAGAGACTGATGCGAAATAGAATCAAAAGACATAGACTGGTAGGAACTAAGAGAGTGATGCCAGTCTCCAAGATCGACCCTCGTCTCGCAAGACCGATACTGAGAGAGGAAAGAACCTGGTAGACAACCAATCAACCTAGAGAGGAGTACATATATATGTATGTTATATACGTAGATGGCATAGAGGTGTTTCGTAGTAGAGACTGGGACGAGCAGAGAGAAAGACTTGCTCTATTAAGAGGCATAACCTATAAGAGGACTATAGATAGAATAACCACAGCTTATATAGCCAATGAGATGGTAGACGATAAGCTAGTAACATATTAAAATAATATAGAGAGGAGTATATACTATGGCTGAAAGTAAGAAAATATGGGACGCTCTAACTAAATCTCAAGAGAGAGTTGCAGAGCTAGAGAGTAAAATTGCAGAGAAGCAAAAACGTATAGACAAAATAAATAGCGATGAAATTATTAGTAGAATAATTGATAATCCAAATTTAATACCTAACTTAGAGAGTCAAATAGATTATCTACAAGACAAGTTATCTCTAGCTAAGAGGTCTATATACAGAAGATTTAAAGACTACATTAAAGATAGAGTAGCTAAATGGTAGACAATATCAAAAGATATAATAAAGAAGCACCTAGAGAATGCGATGGTTGTAATAAAGGAATGTGGGAGGGATGGTGTGGTGGAGATGGTGCAGATTATAGATGCTCAGATAAATGTCTATTTAAAGATGGGTATACAAAAAAACTTTTTAGAGAAGACTTAAAGATGGAGAGTATATACTGGACAGACTGGTACGATGAACCATATAGTCAATGGCATTGTAGAAAAAATGAAAAGTAGATGCCCACATCATAGAAAGTGGCAATTGGTAGAGTGGTACGCTAAATACTTTAACACGTCTAAGAGTGATGGCGACTCCAAGACAAAGAAACAACTCTATGCTATATGGTATAGAGAGAAAGAAAGAAATTTATATGGCAGATAAGATAGACCCTAGAGTCTCTAATATAATAAAGACCTACGATAAACAGATTGACGATATACAAAAAGATATAGAGACTACTATAATTGATATAAAAGAAAATTATAGATATTTAAATCTTAATACTATAGATATATCTTATATGAATGATATAGACAAAGGTTGGATAGAAGCTTTAGAATATGTATTAGTATTAATAACTAGAAAAGTAAATAAAGAAAAGGAGATAGTATGATAGATACAATCAAACATCTACTAGGACTATGTGGAGAGCCTCACGGTCTAGCACATATGTTATATGCGTTCGGTGGTCTATTAGGAACATTAGGCTACATAACAACAAAGAGAGTGATATGGTGGATAGAAGATACCATAGGGAGATAAAATGAGTACAGAATTTAAAACCAATATAGACGGAATCAAAATAACAAGATTCTTTGGAGGCGAGAAAGGTTTAATGTATCTAGTTAGTAGGAGACTAACAGAAGAGCAAATCTATAGAAAAAGTATTTCAATGGTATTAACTAGAGACGAAGCAAAAGAGATAGCATTGCGATTATTAGAAGTAATAGAAGAGAAAATCTAATGGATATAACATTTAAATTATTAGATAGATTATATAAATCTATAGAAGATTTAGGAAATATATATCATACTAAAGATAGTAATGTTAGGAATATAGACGTACACGAGTCTATAGAAAAAGTATTAGAGATATATACAGATTTAAAAGAATTACCTACAAGAGAGAGGTAGCAGTATAGATGAAAAACAAACAACCAAGAATATTATCGAAAGGGAATTGCCTATGAGATAGTATTCTACAATCAAAGAAAGAGAGAAATATATGTGTGGTATAGCAGGCTTTGCAAAGCAGAGCAACGCACAGACTCCAGAGCAACTAGGAGTTATAAGGCAGATTATGAAGAATCTACTTATAGAGTCAGAGATTAGAGGTACACACTCTACTGGGATAGCTATTATAGACGAGTGTAAGAATCCTTTAATCTTTAAGTCTCTAAAGAAGTCTAGTAATTTTGTTAAGAGTAAAGACTGGAAGAGAAAGATCGTACCAGAGATAAGCTTGGAATCGTCAGTAGTCCTAGGTCATACTAGGTTTGCTACTCACGGAAGCAAGTCTCTAAGAAATGCTCATCCTTTTAACTGCGGCTCTATTATTGGAACTCATAATGGAATGATTTTCAATCACGAGGATATATCCGTAAACAAAAAGAGAGTATACGAGGTAGATTCTGAGGCTGTGTTTGCTCTATTTGATGCCAACAATAACCTACAAGAATGTCTAGATGAAATCTATGGAGACTACGCATTGGCTTGGACTAGAGACAATAAGAACACATTGCATCTATTACGAGAAGATGGTAGACCTTGTCATTATGTATACTGGAGTGAAGCTAGAGTTTTATTCTATGCCTCTACAAAAGAGATATTAGAATCAGCTATAGAAGATGCGTGTATAGAGGAAGATGATGGTAAGGGTACAGCTTATATATACGATGAGCTCTGGTCTCTATATACTGAAGAGATACATACACTAGATGTGGATAAGTTATACACATTTAATACACATAAGTTTACAGATAAAGAACTTGTCTACGAAGAGAAGTCTTATGTAACCAATTCTCTAGAAGCTAACTATATTATGGAGAATAGTCGTAATTACAATTACAACTATAATACGTTTGGATATAGTGACCACTATGAAGATTGGAAAACAATAGATTGCGACTCTTGCAATAAGAAAGTTGATTACGTAGAGATTATCTATAACGAAGATAAGAAATCTTATATCTGTTATGATTGTGAATACAAAGTAAATTCAGAGTTAGATATCAAAGAGGCTATGAAAGATGGTATAAATTGTGGTAGCTGTGATTCTACAGAGGGAGACACATACAAAGCTAATGACGAGTATCTGTGTGAGAAATGCTATGTAGATGACTTCTATATGAAAGGAGATTACGATGAAGAACAAGCATCCTTTCAGCTCTAAGAAGGTAGCTATGATAGTTGGTATACAATCTCCAATACGATACAAGACAAAAGAAGAGGCATTGCGTAAGCTCTATAAAAAAGCTAAGAGCAACCCTTTTACAGACACTCGATCGTTTGGACATTATATCAAATTTCTAGCTGATAGAATGATAGATATGGAAAACATAAAGGTTAAATCTTTAGAGCCAAAAGACATATTCGATACATTAAAGAGAATAGGTTGGCTTAGAGAGAAGAACTATCTGTCTTTCTATATGGTTACTACTAATCACGGAATAGCTTAGGAGGTGTCTATGTCTGAAATAAACAAAGAAAAAGAAAGTTATAGTTGTGATTGTTGCGAGGATGAGTTCACCAACGGAGCAGATTCCTTAAAACATACTACAAATATAAATGGAATGGAGACTCTATGTGATGATTGTTATGGAGAGCATACCTTCTATTGTGAAAGTTGTAATGATGACTTCCCAATAGAACAATCTCAACATTATGGAGATATGCTATATTGCGAGGATTGCTATCACGATTACATAGGTTGCTGTTCTGAATGTGGAGAAGATAGTTGGAGAGACGATCTTATATGGAGAGAACGTGCTGAAGAGTATTACTGTGAGAATTGTGACCCAGGAGATGGAGATGATGTAGACTTAGAGAGTTACAATGTAAAAGAGATGGTAGACGGAAGTATATTAGAAGGACAATCTGATAGACATATAGGATTGGAGATAGAATGTGTCACTAACCATAGTGATTTCTGGGAGATGATTGATAATGGAGAATTAGAATATTCTCCTAGATTCAGACCAGTTAGCGATGGTAGTATTAACGTAGGAGAGTTTGAAGAGGATAGAGGTGTAGAGTGGGTTATGAAAAGACCTATGCAAGGAGACGTTATGAGAACGTCTATAGATACTATGCTTCGTTATCTAAATAGTGGATTCTACTATATAAATAAAAGCTGTGGTCTACACGTACACGTTGATGCTAGAGACCTAGACTATCAAGACTTAAAATGGACTCTACTATTAGGTAAGTCTGCTCAAGACATTATCTATAAGATGATGCCTCCCTCTAGGGTAACTACTAGATGGGCAAGGAGAATACCTTTAAGTAGAGAACAGATATTGAGTATAGATAGTAGTGAAGAGTTTATAAACTCTTGGTATCAAGCTTGGGGAGCTTACCCCTCTTACGATAAGTATAATGATGCTAGATATTGTGGTATGAATATGCACTCTAGGATTATTAACGGCTCTATAGAGTTTAGGTATCACTCTGGCACTCTTAATCCAATAAAGATACATAATTGGATTACTATATGTCAGAAGATTGTAGATACTGGTAAGCTATTATCGACATATTGTAGAGAGGATGATATGGACAATATAATATCCAAGCATAGATACATTAAGACTCTTCAGCATATAATAGAGGAACGTAATCTAACCTTTGGTAACTTTGCTAGATATCTTAGGCTAGGAGTAGAAACTACAAACTATGTTCGATCTAGATTAACTAAGTTCTACAACACAGAACAGAAAGAAGATTATAGAGCTTTGGAGTTCTATATATAAACATAAACAAAGAAAGAGAGGTAAAGTGATACAAGATAAAAGAAAAACTAAAATAGAATATTGTAACGATTGTAAGCGAGATTCTGTATTTGATATTAATAAAGACCAAGATGCTAAATACAGAAATGGTGAAAGACTAAGGGAATGTATAAAATGTGGTAGGTATGAAAGTGAGGTAGAGTGATGGCTATTGCTAACAATCCAACACTTAAAAGTAATATTAAAAAAGTTACCGATTGGATAATAGATGAATGCGATGATACTAGAGGTGAGGTAGAATGGTTACTTACAAAACTATTTTCAGAAAAGGTAGAATGGGTTAAAGAAATAGACCATTGCCGTACCTTAAATGAAGATATTACAAATGTTTACGATGAAGTATTTGAATACTTAAAGAACAAAGAAAGAGAAGTAATGTAATGTACTATAAAAATTCATTCTATACGACTGGTAGTATATTAATACCAATAATTCTAGTAATGATTCTATGGTATATGTTTCCAGCAGATATATATGAACCTATAGAAATTCCTTTTATATAAAATATATTAAATAGTAATATGTATAATAGAAAGGAGGTAAGTAATGAAAAAGTTTGAAGTATATGGAACGTTAGCAACAGACTGCACAATGGTTGTAGAGGCTAATAATAAAGAAGAAGCAATGAAGATAGCTAATAATGTTAATTGGGATGAATGGGATAATGTAGAACCAAATAACTTAGATGTTTATACTGCTTATGAGACTTTAGATAGTATGATATCAAACCATAGAAATAATTGTAATTGTAATTATGAAACTGAATAGTAATATAGTTATATATATATATATTATATAATTATTAACCCTCTGAACGTGGTTACAATATAAGGACTTTTAGACTACTTGTCAAGGAAAAAATACTACTTGATATATATTTTTTAAATTACTATATTGTGACTATGAGAAAGGAAAATAAATGCCAGCTATAGGTTTTATATATCCAGAAGGAGATACTATAACATTCGAAGATGCTCTAGAGAATAACAAGCTAGACATTAATAGAATGGGAGTATACCCTACTGCTCTAAAAGAGATGGCTAAACAGAGAGATCCAGATAGAAAGCCATCTGTTACAGAGCTACTCAATGGTACTTGTCAAGCCTATCTACAAAGAACAGAAGAATATTATATAGACCCTCAAAGCTTAGCTTTCTCTCTCGCAGGAACTCTACATCATAAAAAATTAGAGGACAACGCAAGCGAGGAAGAAGCAGAGATACAGTTAGAAGGTCTAGATATAACTGGTATCGTAGATTTGTATGATAAAGATACAAAGTCTTTAATAGACTATAAAAATACTGGTTCTTATAAGGCATCTCAAATATTAGGTATGGAATTCTTCTTAGAAGATGACCCTAGTGGAGAAGTTTATAAGAGAACTGGTAGGTGGGGTAGAAAAGGAACTCCAAAGAAAGTAAAAAGATACTGGGCTAATCCAGAGAAAGCAGATTTCGGAGATTGGTCTTGGCAGATAAATATGTATAGATATATGTTAGAGTCTACTGGTCATCAAGTAGAGAGTATGTATGTTCAGATGACAGTTAGAGATGGTGGTATACTAGCAGCTAGAGATAGAGGAATAGAGAAAAACATATACTTAGTTGAGGTTCCTTATATACATAACGATCATCTACTAGATTACTTTAGAGACAAGAGAGATAAATTACTAGAGTCTTTAGAGAAGAATATAACTCCAGAAAAATGTAGTAAAAAAGAAACGTGGGATGGTATGAAGTGTAAGAAATATTGTGAAGTTAGATACCAATGTCCACATATTAACAACCAAGATATAGTATAAATAAGAGAAGTTTTGACGGCTATAAAAACCCAACAATCGTTAATCAGCAAAGGTTCTTCTCTTTTATTATAACTATAAACAGAAAGTAAAATTAGTATGAAAAGTAATATATTTGAAACATTAGATAAAGTAGATGTCTCTACTCATACCGAAAAGAAAGGTCAATTTAACTATTTAAGTTGGGCTTGGGCAGTAAGAGAACTCCTTAGAGTAGCACCAGAAGCTACCTGGATTGTTCACGAGTGGGGGTTGGAAGGGAGTAAGCAACCATATATGCAGACAGAAGCAGGATGTTTTGTTAAGGTGTCTGTCAATGTAAATGGTATCTCTAGAGAACAAGTACATCCAGTATTAGATAATAGAAACCAACCTATAAAGACACCAAATGCTTTTCAAATAAACACCTCTATACAAAGATGCCTAGCTAAAGCAATAGCTCTACACGGATTAGGCTTGTATATCTTTGCAGGAGAAGACTTACCAGACTCTAAGCTAGACGAGTCTTTAATAAAGAGAATAACTAATCTAGCAGAAAAGACTAAAGATACAGACGTGATGCAAAAGATAGATGAAGGTATCTCTAGTGGAAAGATCAATAAAACCAACATAACAAGCTATGAGGCTAGGATACTAGACTTAATAAAAGAAAGCGAGAATAATGATAGCGATGAGTAATTTAGATACAATATTAGAAGATAGTAGTAAAGATTCTTCTGAATCATACTACGACCCATCTGTAGATTTCTCTGGAGTAATGCCAGTAGGAATGTATAAAGCGTATGCAGTAGAGTTAGTAATAAAAAAGAATGTCCCTATTAAAAATAAATACCTATCTGATATATACGAAGTAAAGTTTGAGATAGCACCAGAGAACGAAGAGAATGTATATGAAGAGAATGGAGAAGAGATTAGTGGGAAGGTGTTTGTAGGTAAAGAGGTTCGGTCTAAGGGTTTCTTTAGATTTGTTAAGCCAGATAAGCTAACATACCCAGACTTACAAGAGAATACTGGGTCAAATAAATCTTATATGGAATTAATACAATCCTTTGGTATAGTAACAGAGGCAGATGAGAATGGTAGATTCTTTCTGCCAATTATAGACGAAAGTGATGTCGTAGGTATGCCAGTTGAGATAGAGGTTTACCATAATAAATGGAGAGATACAGAGGGAAAAGAAGTAACTACTCCAAAAGCATCTGCTATATTTAAGTGGGAAGGACAGAAGAAAAGAACAGAAGATTTACCCTTTTAGTTGGTTGTTTGACAAATAGGGAATCTGTGGAGTGCAGGAGCTATCCTTCTCTTGCACTCCTTCTGGAGAGATTAATATGAATAATAATTTTTACTGCGTATCTTGCGAAGAAAAGTATAATATCTGTGAGGTAATATTCATAGATGAGAATGTTGATGAGATGTTTTGTATAGAATGTGCAAAGAAAACAGATGCGTATCACGAGAACAAAGCCTTTGATATATCTGAGGCAGAGATAACAGGGAATTAATATGGACACTCACAATATGAATAGCTCTATGATGACATTAATGTCTTTCTATGGAATAAAAGAAGTAAAAAGTTTTAATATAAAAAGAGAATCAGAAACTGGAGAACATTACATAAGTTTTAAAGATCAATCAGACAGAGAGTTCTCTATAAAAATAAATATAAAGCACGAGGGAATAATAGATGAATAGAATAACTATGGCAGAAGCATCAGAGATGTCTTCAAATGATATAGAATCTTTGATGATAGAAAAGGGCGATGAAACAACCAATGATGATATAGATAATTTTATAAAGTTTATATGTACTAAAGCAGAGCAAAGAGGTTTAGTCATAAGAAAGAAAGAGAATGGAAATGGAAATAAACAAGTGGATAGAGATAGAAAAAGAGATGTCAAGTATGATGGGATGGAAGAGAGCAATAGATGAGATGGTTGAAATCAAGAGAGAAGTTGCTCCAAAGAAAGCAATCTACGATCTCTCATCAAGAGAGGATAAACTCTTATTGTTCAAGCTTAGAAAAAGATACGAAAGATTTAGAGAGATTAAAAGAGAGCTTAAATTTAAAGACTCATCTTTTTGAAGAACTCAGAGAATTAGTGGAGAGAGGTTATTAATATAAATCTAATAACTAGTATGTGTATTAACTCTAGAATAAGAGATAACCTTGGTTGGCACCAATCTCCACTAAAAAAATTATGAAAAAAAGAAAAAACAAACCTACAATAAAAGAGATTCAATCCGATATGCAAACATTGTATAAGGTGGTTGGGTCTATTAACAATAACATACAAACCTTAAGAGTATTGATAGAGCATTACTTAGAGATGAAAAAAGATACTGAGAAGCTTGCTAAATTTATACAAAAAAAAGCGGAGAAGTTAGAAGATGAAAGCATCGCAGATAGTAATAGCGAAGAAAAGAAAGATACCTAAGTACTGCTCTAACTGTAAATGCAAAGAGAGTGATCGATGGCATATCCTTTTATTGTGTTGCAGTTCCAGGAGTAGACATTATCTTTTATGCGAGTCTTGTTATCCTTATTACGATAATGCTAGTTATGATTATAGATATTGGTTAGATAGAAATATGGAGAACTACGAAAAATGTAGTTGCTATTATTATGGCGAGTAGAAGCAAACAAAAAGGAAACAGATTCGAAAAAGAATGTGTTGACAAAGCAATAGAAAAAGGATTAAATTCTAAAAGAGCGTGGGGCTCTGATGGCAGGTCTTTAGGAGAGCATTCAGAAGTTGATCTGTTAATTAACAAACACAAAGCACAATGTAAAGTAAGAAAGAGAGTAGCAAAATGGCTAAAACCGACGAAAGAAGTAGACATACAACTAGTGAAGGAAGACCGAGGGCAGATTTACGTAATCCAGAGATACGAAGAATGGTTAGAGATGGTGAAATCTCTCTCTCGGAATCAGTAGGTGGAGCTTACTCAAACAAAAACAATGGATTAGAGTATGCAAGAAAAAGTTTTGCATATACAGAATCATTGCTTCATTATTTTGATGATGAATGGTTTGATTTTGCTGGGATAAGAAGCGAGAATCATTCTAAGGCTACCCAGTCTAACGATAGAAGAACTTCAAACAGTAAAATGACTCCGAAGAGATGCACTAAATGTAAAAGAGAGTATCACGGAATAAGAGAACTTGCTAGTGGATGTTCTGTTGAGTACTTAGACAAAAGCGTCTTTGGTACAATAAGGATGGAAAAGAAAGATTGTCCAGAGTGTCTATAAAAAAAGAGAAATGTCCTACTTGTGGATCGAGAATAAAAAAACAAGAGTACAAGAGTCAAATAAACACCAAGAGAATGCGTTATAGCAAAGAATGTTTAAGCCTAATAGACTTAGCAATCAAAGAAGTTAACGCATCTAGAACCCTACAATTAACAGATATAGAGATATATTCATTCCTATCTGAGATAGATTCTTGTGATAGCGATATGATAATTATGTCTATAAACAATTACTTGAAGTCTAATTCTCCTAAAGAGGGAAAGGGTTTAAGATACCTATCTGCTATAGTTATGAATAGCAATTCAAGTAAGACTGTAAGAAAGAGGAATGAGTATCTATCTATGGATAGGATACCACCAAGGGTAGATTAGAGGTTATATGCATAATATAGAAGCAGAAGAATCATTATTGGCTAGTATTATCTTAGACCCATCTAATATAGATATTGTTAGAAGATGGGTAGAAGAAGACAAAGTATTTTATAATGATTTTAATAGAGATATATGGAATACTGTTATAAAATTAAGAAATAAAAATGAAACTATAGATACCGTTTCTGTGGTTCATAATTTTCCTACTAAAAAACACAAAGAGAAATCTATTTCTTATGAGATAACTGGTATAACAACAAAAGAAGCTAGTCCTTCTAACGCTGAAAGCTATGCAAGGATGGTTCACGAACACTACCTAAGAAGAAAAATGGTAGAGCACTCACATAGATTAATAAAGAATGCAGAAGATAATCATATAGATATAGACTCACTTATTAATGATGTCAATCTAGACTCTTCTAATCTTATAAATCTCAGACCATCTAAGAATGATTTCAATATAGAGAAAACATTAGAGGAAACAAATGACTCTATATTTAATAGCAAAGGTATAATAAAGACTGGAATAGAAAAGTTAGATTCAGTAGTACACGGAATGACTAGAGGAGAGATAACTATTGTAGCTGGAAGACCAGCAAATGGAAAGACTACCGTAGCTGCTAATATGGCTAGACAATTAGTCCTCTCTGGAAAGAAAGTAATTATATTCAATCGTGAGATGCCTAATATAGAAATGATGAAAAAGTTTATAGCTATGGAATCAGACACTCTATCTTATAGAGGGTTAAGAACTGGATCAAAAGCTACTAAGCCAGAAATAGATAGAGCTATGGATTATATTAGAGAAAATTACAAAGATAAATTATTTATGTATGATTCTGTTAGAGATATGCACGATACATTCAGCGAAATATCTAGGATAAAACCAGATGTTGTTATTGATGACCATATTGGATTGATTGAATACCCATCAAATGACAATCGTGATTTAAGGCATAAGATTCGTGATACAACAATGCGTTACAAATGGCTTGCAAAAGGTAATGATATGTGCGTAATTTTAGTATCACAATTAAACAGAAATATTGAACACAGAATTGATTCTACTCCTAGGTTATCAGACCTTGCAGAGTCTGGTTCTCTTGAGCAAGATGCAGAGATGGTAGTGTTTACTCATTACCCTTATGTATCT
>TARA_R100000781_G_scaffold114993_2_pt1 | contig 11592 bp, 4 predicted proteins | sample TARA_R100000781 | Tara Oceans TARA_R100000781 (sample SAMEA2623385) | marine metagenome | biome: marine biome (ENVO:00000447); feature: deep chlorophyll maximum layer (ENVO:xxxxxxxx); material: "saline water (ENVO:00002010), including plankton (ENVO:xxxxxxxx)" | depth 60 m | reverse complement strand
AGCTTCTGCATTTATTTTAAACAATCGTTTATAAGCAGCATCTGCAAATTTAGTCCCATGAGGAGAGTGTATACCTCTTAATAGTTCATTAACACCTATATCTTCTATATTCTTATTAAGATAAGCTAAGTCTGAATCGTTATGTTCTTTTAAATACCTAGAAAGTACCTCATTAGCTTCAGTTTTACCCCTAAACCTCTCCATAATAGTACCTTCGTATATATCATTTATCATATCTGGAGATACTGGAGAGTAAGCGTTTTGAGTTAAGTGAGCTAAAGCTTGCTTAGCTATAACGTGGTCACCTTTAAACATATGGTCATTTTGTTTTACAGAGTAATTATACTTTATTTCTGAAGGGTCTACACTATATTTTTCAGCAGCTATTTCCAACTTACCATCAGAAGTAATATTGTAATCACCTATTTGCCTTGTCCCTCTTTGCTTAGAGGATGACTCCATTACTATGTAGTGTAAACCTTCCTTTTCCATTAACTCGGATAATTTAGCACCAGCTTTATGTGACATATACTTACCATACATAGCTCCCATAGGATTTCCATTCTTATCATTCTGAGTGCTTAGCATAAATGATTTGTTTTGACCTGACCTAGGCATTCCTGCGTCTGCATTCATATAATCAACAACATCATTCCTTGTTATAATAGCACCATCTACATGCTCTACATACATACTGTTTCTAACAGCTTCTATGTTAAATTCAGAATTACCTAAATGACTCCAAATTTTAGGGGTTTCCTTTAAATCTTTTACAATAACATAGTTTAATCTACCCTCTGGATTTAAATCCTTTACCCAGGTCTTTGCCAATTCTTTACTTCCAGGCCAAGAAGGAGTCATTATAATTTGAAGTCTTTTGTTAAATCCTACAACTCCCTTGATAAACCCATCGCCCATCATAGTAGCAACATATTTATCTATAGTATTCCTTTTTGTAGACAATTTATCTTTCATAGTCCCAGAGCCTATTTGAACTCTTTTACCAGACACTTTAATATCAAATCCATTTAAGGATAAATCATATAGTATATTAGACTCAAATGCCCTGTCAAAAATCTTCTTAGCTTCAGCAGATTTTAGTATGCCTTTATTTCTATTTACAAATTCATTTCTTGCATTTATATATTCGTTATTATTTTTAGTACCACTTTTTATCTTAGATAAGAATTTAGAGTTTAAACTTAAGCCTGTCTTTCCACTAGCTGGATGGTACTTAGCATAGTACAATCTATCGGCATCACCTCTACCTCCAAACAGATAAAAGTCTTTCTTATTCATACTCTTATTTATCTCACTTAGAGTTTTGTCGTATTCTTTAGGATTGCTTCTTCTAAAGTCAGATAGTGTGCCATCTTTAACCCCAGCATCTTTAGTTCTTGTAGATATATTATCCACAATAACAAGAGAACCCATATCTTTATCAAGCTTTCCTCCAGCTTCTACAAACATTCTTTCTATTATCTTTTCAGGTTCTCTTTGAAACTTTCTATTTCCAGCAGGAGTTCTTCTTCTAGCCTCAGTCATAGGCTCTACAGATATTTTGCCATCAGCTTCGTTAAAAGTGACATTTACATATCTATTAGGAACTGCATTATTCTTTATATTTAACCATTGTCTTAAACTTCCAACAGCTTCTTCTGGAAGAGATAAATTAAACTCTTTTTCTATTTCATTTATTAACCCTTTAGTATTAGGTTCGTCACCTCTAGAAGTATACTTAGTTAATATCTTTTCAACTTTAGATGCCATTTCAAATGTATGCATCCTTTTAGTTAAATTCTCTGGAGTATCTACTATTTTAGATATATGTTGATTAACAAATTGTTCTGACTTCTTGCCTACATCTACGTCAATCTTCATGCCTACATCAGTATCATTTAAATCTTCTGGAACTGCTTTACCTTCCTTATCTAACGTCATATCAGAAGGAACTTCATACATCTTTTCAAGCTCTTTATTTAAGGTATTTAACTCATTAGTAGATAGTTTTAGGTCTTTCTTAAGCTGGATTAAATTAGCTTTATCTTCTCCAGTCTTCTTCTTTTTATTACCTATTTCTTTTATAGCCTCTCTATATGCATCTATTTCTTCTTGAACATTATTACGTCTTGTTTCTTTCTCTATAATTTTAGGACGCATAGTAACACTAGGAGTAGACACTTCTTCTTCTGCAACAGCTCCTTTTACCTTCTTCTCTTTTACAGATTCTCCAAAAGTCTTAGCTATAGTATTTTCTACAGCCTCAATACCTTGTTTCCATATATTTCTAGTTCCAACAAGTGCTGGCTTCTTAGATAGTTTTGGAGCTTCAGATATAGCTTTAAATTGATTTAACCTGTAATCAAACTTAAACCATTTGTTCTTAGCTTGTTCAAAAGTATATATAGGTTTTTTTAGTTGCTTTGCAAATTCAACTGTCCATCCAGAACCACCTCTGACAGTTTTATTATCAGTATTTATATGGCCTATAGCATAAACTCCATCAGAAAACTTTGCTTTAAACCAATTACTATATATATAGTTTCTAGCAGTAGGGTCTGAAGGTGCATTTTTACCTAAAGACTTAGCAGCTCTAACAACTCTTGGTCCAGCTTCTTGCAATTCACCTTCACTTAACTCTCTTATAACACCAGGAATACCTTTCTTTTCTATCCTTCTTCCGCCACCTTCATATGTATATTGAACAGTTTCTACACCTCTTTCAGCTATCCTACTAGACCATATATTATCAGCTCCTTCTGAACCACCAGATACTGCAACTTTAACTTGACCTTTTCCAAGTTCTTTTGTAGTAGCTATCTCTTCTCCACCTATAACTTTCTTAAGACCTGCCCATCCTTCTTTAGTCGCCTCTCCATTTACAACCTCACCTAATCCCATTTTCTCAATTAAGTAAAGCCCCATACCTTGGTTTTCTAAGGCATTGCCCCATCTATTTTCAGCATCTTTTATTAATTGCTCTTGAACCTCTGGTTCTAAATCTTCAAACCCTTTCATTTTTCTAGGGTCTCTAGTGACAGCTAGCTCTTCATTTCCAGCTTTTTCAGCTTGTTTTACCATTTCTTGCTGAGCTCTCATAGAACCATGTTTTTTCCAGCTCATTTCCTTACCACCAAAATACCCACCTAATAGATATTCATATATCTGTTCAGGAGTAGTAGCTCCTCTAGCAGTAGATGGAAGGCCCATAAACAAAGAGCCTGATAATCTTCTTAACCATACCTGGTCTTTACCAGGCATTATATTACCTATAGCTCTAAAAGCTCCACCTGCTATAGCGCCTCCAAAGAAAGATTCCATCATAGAGTCTATACCACCTTGCCAAGTAGATACTCCACTAGCTACACCTAAATGGAAAGCTCCTTCAGCCATGTGAGCTGGAGCACCTTTAGTCATAAACTTAGCAGCATCTGATACAGCTCCTGCTCTACCAGCTCTTGCAGCTTTAGTAGCTGGAGCAACTAATGATTTAGCCCCTTTAGTTACTTTATCTGCTATAAGCATTGGAACTGACTTTATTTTAGCTACGTGAGAAGCAAGTCCTATACCTCTAAATAGAGGAGCAGCCATACCAGGCACAAAACCTATTAAATGTCCTAGATTCCTAGATATAGCTTCATATTCATTGTCTGGATGTTTACCTACATCAAATGTGGTAAATCCACCGATAAATCCCATTCCAAATTGCTTAAAGGCTTCACCAATACTAAACTCACCTTCATAAAATGGTTTATTGTAAAACGAGGCATGATTTTTTATCTGCTGAATAGCAGGAGGTTGAAACATCTGGGGTGATGTTTTATATAATTTTATAGTTTGATTCAGCTGGTCTTCTGTCCAAGATGGTTTCCATTCTTGTTCAGGGACCTCTGAATAACCCATAGACGCTTGAGCCATACTTCCCTTATATTAAAACTTATATCGTTTTTTATCTACGATAGGGTTTACCATTAGTTCTTCTTCAACTGTTGGCTGTGTTCCTATTTGAGCTTGAGTAGCTTCAGCTTCTCCATATTCTTTCAATATTTCCTGAGATAGTGTATATAAATCATGCATTAACCAAGCATCCATTCCTAAGGAAACAACACCTGAAGCCCCAGCAGTAAAAGGAGTAGCAGATTTCAATATTCCACTTGCTACAATCTTAGAACCTAATTTAAGTCCAGCCTTTTTAAGGATACCAGTCCAACCTACTTTAGCAACAGCTCTATTTATAACTTTACCAGAATTTTGAACCAATCCTTTATTGACTAAGTTTTGCATTGCTTTCTTTTTTATAACCTTCTTAGAGACTAGTTTATTAACTTCTTTCTTAGTATTTTTTAGCTCTTTAAGATATTTATCTTTATATACTTGACCTTTTTTGCCAAATTTTATACCTTCTACCTGCTTAATACCTTTATCTAATTTTCTCTTTACTGAATTCGCCCAAGCTTTTTTATCCTTAGCACTTTTCCAATTTAATTCTTTTCCTTTTATATTAAAAGCATTCTTTCCGCCAATCTTTGTTAAATCATTTCCAATATTTCTTGTGCTTTTAAACAAATCATTTCTAATAGTTCCTTTTTGATTTATAGCATTAGCCCAACCAACTTGTTTCATAGGTAATGGAGTTCCTGGTTTAAAAGCTCCTGTAGCAGACCACCCTTTATTAGCATAATGAGAAGCCATAACACCCTTGCCTGCCATACCTCTTGCATGTTGAATAGATGACCATCCAGGCAACATAGCATGTGCAGCTGCAGAACGAACTCCAGCTACAGCACCTTTTCCTGCTGCTTTTTGAGCCATATAAGCAGCTCTACTACCTGCTAGTCCTTTTACACCAGCTCTAGCTTGAGCTGTACCAAATGGAACTAAAGGGTTAACTCTGTCATCCATAAGCCCTTCCGCAATTGAACGCCCTAAAACAGTCTTAGGGTCAGCTGCTACATCTTGCAATCCTACCATTAAAGTACTAGCAAATGCATGTTGAGGATTAGCTCTTAATGACTTCATAATATCCATTCTTAATCCAGGATTGTTTCTATAAGTGTTTCTCAATGCTTTATTAAAATCATCGTTTTTGGCATACATAGTTTGTAATTGACCTATTCCGTCAAGTAATTTGGTCTGTTTGGAAGATTTTATAGTATTTACGGTATCCATAAATCTTTTATAGTCTGGTCGCATGCCTCTAGATTTAGCAGCTCTAGCATACTTATCCCATGCAGCAGTTCTGTCATTTACAGTCATAGGTTTATAGGCTATCACAGTATCTCCTGGTTTCCAAGAAAATCCAGGCTGTCCAAAGCCCTGATTAGACATTGTTGCAAAAAAGTCTTCATGCCAAGTATCGTTTTTTAACCTTTTTGCTTCCTTCATTAATTCAAATGCTTGCCAATTTGCCGCCATCTTATATCTCTCCACCTTTTATATTATACATTAAATTTGCGATAAATCTATTTACAAAGTTTGGGGCATCTCCCCTAGCTTCTATATGCTTATCTATTGCCTTTTTCTTTAAATCTTTAACCCTACTTGCACCATGTTGTATACTTTTTGCCGTATCATAATCTTTTTCATAGCTAAAATCTATCCAATCTTTAGCTCCTTTAAATGAACCATCTACTAACTTCCCTGCCATATGTCGTTCAAACTCTTCAGGGTCGTCATAACCACCCTCGCTTAATTCTTTTAATTCTTTTAAATCATCTACAAGCTCTGGATTTAACTCCATTGCTTTATCCCAATTTACTTTCATATTAGTACTAGAAGCTATGTTCTCAGAGAATTCGTTTTGTTGAGATACTTTAGCATCATGCTCATCAGCACTACTATTCTCCCACCAGTTTTCAGATTCTTCGTAATCATCGATTTCCTTACCGTGATGCATAATAAGGTCTATCATGCTATGAGCGTATTTATCAGCAGATTTTCCTGTTTTTATTGCAGATATAGTAGGACTTAAAGCATCTCCTATTTTTTTACCCATACCTTTAATACTTAATTCAGGCATATTAGGAAAGATACGTTCTAAACCAATATCTCCATAATCATAACCAAAACGAGCGCTATCCCCTCCATATTTAAATAAGTTTAAAGTTTCGGTAACTTTTTCTCCATCTATAACATTATCTTCTTTGCGCTCACCTGCTTCAAATCCTGGAAGGAATGCTTGTTGTGTATCTTTTGCATATTGAGATTTTTTATCACCTGGGCTAAAACTATAAACCCCTTCATAAGCTGCATTTGGAGAGTAGTCATAAAGACCTCCCTCAAAGTCAGCATTATAAGCAAGAGGAATCGACCCATCATCAGTAGGTATCATAAGCCCGTAATTATCATCCCAGTCAAGAGTGCCCTCTTTAGCCGCTTTTAAAATACCATGTCCTTCAAGATATTTGTCAAATGTATCGTACATGCCACCTTCTAAAAAGGATTTTGCAAGCCCAGAAGGATTACCTCCTATCATGTACTTTTCATCTTTTTCTTCAGCCTTTTTTTTATGGTATTCGTAATTAGCTTTAGCTTTTTGGACTAAACTTTTCTCAAGCATATCTATATTATCAGCTGAGTACTCATAGGACCGCTGTCCACCTCTTAACCTATTGCCTAAATCGGACTCAGAAGCAAGCATTCCCATTCCAGCCCACTTTTGAGTAGCTATGTCACCACTAGTAAGAGGATTTCCATAGTCATCATAATCTACTATGTCACTAGCTCTACTTCTATGCATTAAATCCTGCCAAGGACTGCTTTGTCCCCAATGCTTATCGTAAATAGTGTCTTTGCCGTATATATCTAATGCCATATTATTTAATCTTCAGATATGAAATCGCCCCACATTGTATTACCATGGCTATCATAAGGAGATATCATCATATTTAGACCTCCTTGCAAGTTATCATACCAACTCATATCTTGTTGATGTTGAGCACTTCTTATTCCTGTTAATGCTTGACTATATTGATTTTGTCCTTGCAGCCAATTACTATACATATCATCACTCTTTCCTTGAAGATTTATCCAAGCATCTTGTAATGTTTGACCAGTCCCTTGAACTGCTTTAGTCGTTCTATCTAAATTTTGTTGATTTGTAATACCACTATTGGCTCCATACATCATTCTATTGTTTAACATATTAGAGAAATCTGAAGAATTATATACTTGATTTAATAAACTATCTCTATTTTCTGCCCAAAAATTGCTATTAGGGTTTCGATATTCATTTATTCTATCCATTTGGCCATCTAAACCTTGTTTAAAAGGTTGTAAATCTCTTTCCATTTCAGCCCTAGATGGACCGCTTCTGAATAAATTCATAGCCATACTAGCTAATCCAGGTACTAACTCTATCATATCTTCTCCTTATAATACATCATATTAATATACATTTCTTTTTATTAAAAACAAATACTTTATTTCCATAATCTTAGCTTTACATAACCGCTATTAATATCATAATCATCAGATAGACTTGTCTTCCCATGTGCAAATACACTATGGTTTTGAGTGCCAATCTCTATAACATTTTTAGTTTTAGCCCACATACAGAATCCTCTATTATCAGTATCGGAATCTTCCCACATCCAAACCCCAGGATACCAAATCCTATCACTACCATCTTTAAATACTGCTTGAATTAATGTAAATAGCTCAGTATTTAAATTGTGAGTAAAAGTATAAGCTGTATTTACTGTAATAGCTGTCCAATCACTCTCATAATCTGGTGGAGGCATTAAACTACCCACACTCTTAGGCAGTGTAGACTTACTTTGTTCTTGTGCTATATCAACATCACCTTTTAAACTAACATATTTAGCTGTTTTATCTTCAAGCCATCCTTCATCACCTCTTATTTGAAGCGTATAATTGCCTGTTCTAGGCGTTTTTACAACTCTTATGTCCCCCTCACTACCCTCTGCAGTATCCTCAGCCTCCTTGCCTTTAAAGTTATGAACACTTTCTTTTAAATCATTCAAATCTTTGTAGACTTTAGTTAAAGCTTTTAATAAATCAGGTTCAGTTACATGAGGTGGGGTAAGTTTTACATCTTTTTCTTGTAATTTCATTATTTTAAGCCTTTAGCTCTATATATAATAGCAACACTATCAACCATTCCTTTTTGACCATCAAGTTCAAATCTCATTTTATACCCTTTAGTGCCACTTGGGAATTTATAAGAAGGGCCTAATACATAAAATGTCTTAGCTCCGCTATGAGCTGCATTAGTAGTTCCTAACTGCCCTCTTTGCAATGTTAGAGTTAAGAGGCCTGTAGAGTAATCCATACTCTCTGCTGATACATACATTATTTCATCTTCCAATTTAACATACATACCTTGCCTAATAGCGGCAGTATAAGTACCTTCATCGTCTGTACATTTATATGTCCATGTAGCAGGATTTGTTGTATCAAGACTAGTTGGAGTTGCGTTAGCTTCATTCAAATTATGAGATGTAATAGAGGTGTTATAGTTTTTATTCTCTATAGTAAGTGTTTTCTCTTCTCCATCTACATAAGCTTTTATATTTGTATTTGCCAAACCACTAGGTCTTCCAGCTAGCTTTAATTTATTGAATACTTTTAACTGAGTATCGCTTCCAAAAGACATATTCTTACTATACCATTCCCAATCTCTAGCCTCTTCTCTCAATCTTTTATGTTCAAATATGTTAAATCCATCTGCAAGATATATTCTGTTTTTTGCTCCTTGAGCAAAAGCCAATACACTTGGAACTTCTATATAGTCCCATCTTTGTTTACTTATACTAAAAGAAAAAGCTCTTGCCCCTCTTTTTGCTTCATCGGTAGTACAAGCAGTTGCTTTACAAAAACCTTTAGTCGTTACTATAAAAGAATTATGTCTTCCATCATATAACACTTTTATATCATAACCTTGAGATTCTGCTATATCAACAGCGTTTATATATCCTACTCTCCATCTTCTTTTTAAACTATTCCTAAGTATAGGTTCTCCTATAGGAGTAGCACTTACACCATTGTGAATATAGATATTATTAGCATCAGCAAAACACATACCAAAATCAGTAGCTACTACAGCATCTTTCCCTAATATCCCGATACCTTCTAAAACATCCTCAACATAAAAGCCTTCTTGGTTGATTATATAAGTATCATTCTTATCCCAAGCATATAATTTACCTTTAAAGCCTTGTATTGCTATTGGCTTAGTTGGTAATATTAAAAAGTCATTTACCCAGTCTACAACATCAGGTCTTCCAGGTTTAGACCTATATAAGTAATTCTCTATATTATCACTTATTTTTCTATGAGATACTTGTCCATATACAGTATAATTTGCCAATTTAGTAGATAAACCCCAATTGACCATTGTATGTCTTCTATTAGAAGATATTCCATTCATAGTTTCATATGTTGGCCCTGATGGAGTATGAGAAAATGAGTATTCCCATTTATTGTCAGTATTATTGTAGTTCCATTTTGTCTCAGAAGTAGTATCTAAATTTATACTTTCAGCAAATGTCCATGGCTTAGTTACCAAATCATCTGAGAAATAAAGGTTTATATGCGAAACTCTAGGGCTTAACATCATTGCTTTAGTATTAGTTACTTTAAAAGTTGCAGCTATATTTGATTTATCTTCAGATAATTGAGGACTTTTTATTGTAAAAGTAGATAAAGGACTCTCTTGAATCCCATCATAAAGTAGTGAAATTTTATAATTAATAATATCTCCAGAAGAAAATCCTGCACCAGCAGATGACCCTGTCATATCAAATTTAATTAGATTATCTATAGTGTCTATAGAAGTTCCAAGGTCATTATTTGTAGATGTGACAACTGCTCCTAAAGTATCAAATGCTGTATGAGATTGGGTTAACTGAAATACATTAATAGCATCTTTCACATGAGTTAAAATGCTAGTAGTTTTGTCTTCAGAAATTCCAACTATAGCTGGATTATATGTACCAGTTCCAAATATCCCATCATCAGTAGTAGAGGACTCTTCATATCCTTGAAGGTGTAGCGTTGTATTGCTAAATAATAATCTTGGATTCTCATAAGTTCTTGCTGCTAAACATTTAATACTATCAATCTCTGCTTTATAAGAATTTTTCCAGACAGTAGGACTTGAGATTGAACCAAGTCCAAATCCCATGCTAGCTTTTGCTGCAGCGGTATTTACTAAATTAGTTCCTTTTAAGCTATTTTCAAATGCTCCAACAGTATTATTATAATCAAGTTCTCCTTGATTAGATACCGATACATTGCCTGGAATATGCGTCGTACTATTTTCAGTGCTATAAGTATGATGTTTATTTATATTATAGGTTCCTATAAAGGTTTTATCTGCTTCATCATCATGAGCTGGAAAAGCTTGCCCATAAATAACTAATATTCTTTTAAATTGAGATTCTTGATTTGTAGCTCCATTTCCATCCCATATAAGCAAAGGTTCCATTCCATAAATTACTCCTAATGAATGAGTATCTGTGCCATTGCTAATAGTATTCATTGATATAAGAGGGTCTATTTGGTACATTGTATTATCTTGCACCATTCTATCTAAAGTACCGCTATTAACAGCAGTTAATACGCTACTAGAAGAAGTATAGTCTCCATTAGTTGCATCTCCTTCACCATTATACACTATAGAAGTAACTGAGTTTCCGCAATTATAACGGCGGTCAGTATTCCCTGTTACTCCACGACTTGTTGCATAAGGATAAGGGTGAACATTATCGTTATGCCCAGCATGATAATCTACATTTTTCTCCAGTCTAAAAAGTCTATTAATGTAAATATAGTCACCATCTTCTCTTGTATGGTCACTTGAAGAATGTGAATTTTGAACATCTTGGCTTAATTGGTTTGCTGTAATAGTATGATTAGCTGCTCCAGAGCCTCCAAAACTCATAACACCTAATTCCCTTTCACCACCAGAACCATACATGTCCTCTGGATGTTCATAAGTTTTGCAACTAATTTCTTTTATTGTAAAAAGTTCAAGAGAATCAGTATATGTCTTAGTAACTCCTTTATCAGCATCTCTAGTGCACCACCATTCATGGTCAGCGGAAAGCCAAAAAAGGCCATTATAATAACCTTCAGCAGGTTTCAATCTTCCACCAGACTCGATAAAAGTGCCCGTTACATGCCCTGCAAACATAACTCTATGTCCTTGATTGTGAGCTACTACAGGATTATCCCCAGGCTGACCTTGCCTTACAACTTCAAACCTAGGTTCGTATCTAGTTAGTGTACCTCTATTGACTTTAATTTGTCTAGTGGCTTGACTATACCATCCTATATTTTTTCCTAAATCAACATCATTTTCTGGACTAGTGTCATTATTCATTGAACTAGATAATACCCAAGAAGTCTCGTCATCTGCTCCACTAGTGTTTTTATTATGCCTCCAAGTTAACCATCTACCTCTACTTTTAGAGGTTTTTCCATTTGAATAAAAACCATAGTAACTTGGAAATCCATTACCAGCAATGTTCGAAGAATCCAATGAAGATACTCCAAACCTTTCTCTATTATAATAAAAATCATTTGTAGATTCATATTTCTGGTCATTTCTTGAATGTTTATTACATT
>TARA_R100000781_G_scaffold22172_4_pt1 | contig 11713 bp, 23 predicted proteins | sample TARA_R100000781 | Tara Oceans TARA_R100000781 (sample SAMEA2623385) | marine metagenome | biome: marine biome (ENVO:00000447); feature: deep chlorophyll maximum layer (ENVO:xxxxxxxx); material: "saline water (ENVO:00002010), including plankton (ENVO:xxxxxxxx)" | depth 60 m | reverse complement strand
GCATTAGCAGTAGTTAAGACATACGCTAAAAAACAAATATCTAAGTAATTAAATTACTTGGTGTAGTAGAATATATATATTCATCTATGGTTAACCCTGTAGTAAGAATACTTTTCAAAGAGAATAAGGTCACCCTGTGAGGTGGCTTTCTCTTTTTTCTAAATACACATGTAGCTCAACAGCTGTTGTATAATGAATAAACAACAGAAAGGCTGCTAATGTCTAAAAAAAAGAAACCAATTCCAGTAGAAAATAGTAACAATTTCTTTAAGGCTGGATGGAAACCTAATGTAGATTTTGACCATACTACAGGTACTGGTGAAATAACACATGTAGGAACAGACCCAAACTACGAATCTAAGACAGATGAGATATTAAAAGAGTGGGGATTTGACCCTGAACTGTATGAAATAGACGGAATCCTTAAGGTTTCTTCTTGGAATACACAGTTAAAAGGTGGAATTGTTGAAACTTTCTTCGCATTTAAAGGAAGTGTACGCAGGAAATCTGCTAATAGAGATAAATATTTTCAATCCTTGTTTAAACAAGCAGTAAAGAAGCCGCCATTAAAGGACAATGGACTCTTCAAAGGAGATACGGCCTTCTTTTTCTTCTTATCGGACTGGCAATTAGGGAAGGATGATTACGGAGTTGAGAATACAATCAAAAGATTTGATGTTGCTTTACAAGATGGAGTTAAGTTACTAAAGAATCATAGGAAAACTGGGTTTAAAATAGATGAGATTTACTTAGTAGGAATGGGTGACCTTACCGAAAACTGTACAAAATTTTTCTATGACTCCCAACCGTATAATGTTTCTTTGAATCTATTAGAACAATACAGCCTTGCTAGAGCTTTGATATTTAAAGCAGTTGAAACATTCCTTCCTCATGCAGATAAAATTATTTTGTCAGGTGTGCCGGGAAATCATGGTGAAATGACTAGAAGTTCTAAAGGTCAAGTGCTTACTTCCCGTTTAGATAACTCAGATACAATGCATCTCGAGATTATGGATGAGATATTTAAAGCAAATCCTGATAGATATAACAAGGTAGAGGTAATTATTCCTGATGGATACCACTTAACCTTAGATGTTAAGGGCCAAACTATGGCATTTACTCATGGTCACATGACTAATGGTTCAGGTAACGCAGAGAATAAAATAGAACAATGGTGGAAAGGACAAATGTATGGTTGGCTTCCCGTGGGCGAGGCATCTATTTTAATAACTGCACATTATCATCATTTTCGTGCTAAGAATCAAGGAGATAGGCATTGGTTTCAATGTCCATCACTAGATAAATCAATAGACTTTACTCAAAGAACTGGATTATGGTCTCATCCGGGAGTCTTAACCTTGTTAGTTAATGATAGAGGACCGAGTTTTCCGGTGATAGTATGAAAGATAAACCTACACAAAAAGAACTAGAAGAGTTATTTAAAGATTTATCTGAAGAAGAATTAGAGAGACTTAAAAAAAGTTAAACCCCTTGTTTAAACAAGAGGTAAAACCTTATATAATTTAGGCTTTCCTGCGAAATCTTTCTCAGGATACTCCTCAAATTTATCAATACTATTCCACATTTCTTCAAGTTTTTTAAAACTAATCCATATTGGTTTAGCATTTGGATGAGAAAAATACATCAAAGCTACTTCAATCTTTACTATTTGATTCTGTAAATCAATAGCTTTTGTATACATTTCTCTTAATTTTTCGTAGTCATTCAGCTTTAATTTCTTAGTGCCTTTGACTTCAATAAGATATAACTTATCATTAGTTGATACAACATAGTCCGGGCATAAGATTATCTGTGATACCAACCAAAATAGTGGTACATAATTAGTCTTAGCATCGGGTCCTACCTTGCACCAATGTACATTTTCAGATAAGTTAGACTGCTTTAAATGATTCTGCATAGCTAAATCAGCCATGTCATCTACTGATTGTCTCTCTTCGTATGTGTTTGTATACTTACTCATTCTTCTTCTTTACCTTTACCAACATCTAATGTCTGACCATAGACTACCTTTTGGTATGTTATGCTTCCACCTGCACCACCTACTAGATTTCCATTCTCTACATTATTATTTGGCTTGTGAATATGTACTTGTGTGCTACCAACTAGAAAGCCATCTTTATATATCCAACCCATTATTCTTCCTCATCTCCAAACATTTCAATAAAACATCTAGGATGAGTTCCTGTTATTATTTGTTCTCTCCAATCCTTCGTGATATAAGGAAACAAATCCTGAACTAATGGTCTTAAGTATCTTGATGTGTACTTCCAAGTAGCTTCATCTCTCTTTTTCACACGAACAAATCCAGTATCTCCACAATGAATACACTTAGGTGTAAACATCATGGTCCATTCGTCTGTCTTTGGTTTATCTAATACCATAACTCCTCCTTAAAAAGGTATCTCTTTTTGTTCGACCTTTACGACTGCCTTCTTTATTAATGCGTGGCAAGTTTTCCATTCATAACTAAATGGATTGTCTTCATGTTGTAGCTTATATCTTTGGCCACAAAATAAGTTGCCTTCCATATCTATGTATTTAATCTTGTTATCTTTACATAGATGTGGTGCCTTATGCCGGGTATCCGGCTGCTGTTTCACATCAAAGTTATGATTAGGAAATTTTTTCTTTAGCCTATTCTTTAATTTTTCAACAGCAATCGAATTACCTATTGGCTCTAAAGCCATGTTGTTGGAACTTCTTTATCAGGGTTACTACTATTTATGTAACCTCCCCAACCACAGCCTTCTTTATCTCCCCAATTAGAACAAGCGAAGTCAGGTATAGCACCGAATTTCCCCGGGTCACTTTCCTTCTTAGCTCTATTGTCCTCTATATAGGCAGTATTACTGCACTGAGGGCATGCTTGAGTTGTATCTTCTACATCTCCAAAGACTTCTTCAACTAAATCCTTAGTTCCATCTACTTCTGTATTGGATTGTACCTCTACAAATATATCCATGAAAGCATCGAAGTGGTCTTGGGTCCAAAGTGATAAATCTTGTGGATTATTTTCACTATTCATCCAAGTATTCCAAGCTGAACTCTTGAACTTCTTCCTTAGAGTCTCATTCTTCTCGTGAAATTCTAAAGCCTGTTGTAGTCTTGCCTTCATATCATCATCAGGAACCATCTCATTAGCTATATCTTCCATCTTCTTTTTTTCTTCTTCAGAAGTTTTAGCTACAGGTTTCGTCTCAACTTTAATTTCCGGCTTACTATCTACAGATACAGAAGCACTATATTCTTCCTCGCTCATATCTTGCTCCCATAAATGGAGTCCGATACCTAATCTCATGCAACATCTTTTAATTGCATCTGACTCAGCATCTTTAATAAGTTCTCCTTCAGACTTCTTACCATTCTTGAACATGTTAATAGCCGATGGTTCTACATCTCCACATGCAGTAACTGTCTTCTCTCCATCAGGAGAATCTACAACTAATGTACATCTTGCTGATATAACATGACCTTCAGCTCCTCTTATCACTTCTACTGTATCGAAACTTATTAATAGTCCACTATCAACGAGTCTTCTTGTGTATATGTGATGAGGAACAAAATCCCCGAAACCTTTAGGGCTTTTTTTAATTACACTCTTAGCGAAAGGCTTGGTTAATTCCTTCCACGCTTTTGTTTTGGTTGCTTTATCCATTATTACTATCATCTCTTTCTACTATTTTGTACACTCTAGTTTGTGATATTCCTAGAGATGTGCTTATTTCTTTGACTGTATTCCCATTGTTTAAACAGGCTACAATCGATTCTTTTCTTTTGTTTGTATAATCTATAACTTTCTGTTGTGCATTTTCTAGCCCAACTTGTACCATAGATAGTTCTTGTAAGTCCACTATTTCTCCTCTATTAGAGGACCTTTGTATTCCTCTTTGTAAGCTCTATATATCTTTACAATGCCTTCTACAATTACATACATAAGTATAGAAAACATCCCTGCCAAAATTAGTCCTTGTACACTAAACATCTTTACCTCCTTGTGCTAATGTATCTTCTAAAGTTTGTATATCAATAATATACATTTATCCTCCAACATGAATGCATTTATGTGGTTCATGTGTAAACAATTCCCCACAATCTTCACAACTAACAGAAATATTCTCTACTTTAGTTCCTTTGTCATCCACAATTTCTACATTGGTTACTGTGTAACCTCTTAATGAAGATAAATATCCTTGTAAAAAAGTTGCTAACCACTCCGGGTCTCTTTTAATCCACTTTGTATTAAAGTCTATATTTATTTTCATCTGTAGTCTTTTGTCTGTCATATGTTTACATGCTCCCTTACAAATTCAACAAGTAATTCTGCTGAGTAAGGAGATTCTGTGTTGCTGTATCTCTTTTTATATGTGATTAGTTTTGAAGGCCTTATATCTTTTTGATATTCGTAAGCCTTTTCCTCATCATTTATAAAGAACTGTACAGGTTTCCCTGTTGCTTCTCCATCAGAATCTATCTGATAAATTAATGTAACCAAGGTTCCATCCTTTAAGTTATGAAAACCTCTTGCGTTTATAGGAGAATAAGCTCTACCTTTTTGTAATAGAACTCTATTCTTCTTCTGTTTTCTCAGTTTGCGTTCCTTCAATATCCTTATTAGGAATCTCGGTCTTAGCATTTTCTTTCTCCTTTTCTATATGTGCTTGTATAAAATTATGTTGTTCTGCGAAAGCATCAAGTAACACTGCAATCTTTTTAGTATTACTTCTATTTAATTGCTTTCCCACTGCGACATATTTCCTTCCTCCACATGCTTCAACTAATTCCAAAGCCCAATTTCTTAATGTAATATGGGATTCAAAAATAGGTTTAGATTGGGGTGCTTTATCCCCTGACTCATTGGTCATTTATCCTCCTTCTATATTTTGCGTTATTTATTTGCAGGTTGTAGGTCTATCAGTCTCACTATAAAATAGTTACTACCGATGTCCTTTAGTTCTCTAACCTTACTCCTTGCATCTTCTAAGTTATCGAACTCGAACCTGAATTTACTTCCATCAAAGATGGATGTACTCTCTACTAAGTAGTTCATAAGTACTACTTTAATCAGCTATTGAATATTAAACAAGTATTTAATTAAGATATTTAATGCCTGTTTAAACAACAGCTACCTTAGTTTTGTTCCAAACTGTATAGCAAGTATTACAGTTATTATTAATAGAAATATGTTTTCCATATCTCTCCTTTCTTTGTGTAATAAATAGCTAGATGCACCTAGGCGGAAATTAGGCCATGAAAGTAGCCTTGTAAGTTAATTTTTTTCATTGTTATTTCTAACAAGTATAAGATTATATAACTTACGAACCTAGGTACATCTAGCTATCTACCTTTGCTTTTGTTTAGATAGTTTAGATAGTTTAGATAGTTTAGAAATTCTCGTATGTTTAGATATTTTCGTATGTTTAGAAATTTTAGTTTATGTGTGGGTTCATCCTCTTGAACCAACAGTCTCCACATAAAGGTATAGCTACTATTTCCTTATATCCACGAAACTTCATGCCAAGAGTTTCTCTATCTATTTTAATGTATCTATCCAATTTTTTATTGCAGTGTTTACATTTATTCATACTTGGTATATAGGGGAAAACTTTTGTAAAACAAGGGCCGGTGAGAGGCAATCTTCCACCGGCCAATGTTTCTTTATTTGTTATGGTTTCTTCATAACTTCTCCTAACTTAATGAGCATCAATATTGCGTGGTTTCATGCTCGGTCATATTTAAGTTAAGATGTCTATATTCTAGCTGACTTCAACAAGTTGCTGAAATCGTTGGACTATATCGGCTTGTTTAAACAAGTAACCTCTTCTCTTTGCTGATTCTCTGCCAAACTTACTAGGGGTGAACCTTTCCCAATAAGGGCCTTCATCCCATAAGTCATCCAAATCATCAGTAGGGGTTATAAATCCTTGAACAAATTTAAACCTTGCTCCGGTTATATCCTCTGTCTTACTTGATGCCTCATATAATCTCTTTGCTTGGTATTCACTTATTGAATACTTGTCGTTGTAGAATCCATAAGAATGATTATTCTCTTGGTCCTCTTTCCATGTCTCACCTCTACGATTCTTAGCAGGTGAACTATCAAAAGCTAACTCAATGTAGCCTACAATAGTTCTTCTATCTACATCGCTATTAGGGAAGTAGATGTCGAACCTTCTACTGTATCTGTAGAAATGGATATATGGAACGGGGGAATAATATCCTCCGGCCTCACAACTATTTCTTTCGTCCAATTCTCTAACAAATCCATTGACTAATGTTTTACCTTCGTCAACTTCTCTTGGTATTAATTGGTAGTCTAACTTTCGTAAGAGTTCTAATGCCTCTTTGAAAGTCTTGCTTCTTTTAGATGCATAATCTAATGCGTCCATAAGAAACCTCCTTTTCTATTGTGTTAGAACAGTCTGTTTAAACAACAAGTCGTTCTCGGTTAAGTAGCAATGCTGTACTTCCGGATAGCTTTATATATTGTCAACATTTTTTTAACTATTACCAATGTTATTTAATACTAAGAACATGTATCACCATCATTGGATGACTGTCTAATGCATATTAGACTGCAGTTCTTAGCCCGTCTTCAGTATCTCTAGCTCACTTCAAGGGTTTCTTTCTCCTCAACCGTAGTGTGTACTCGAAACCAGCTCACTAAATAAGAAGGATAACTGTAACTTGAATCACAATTTCCTCCCCACATTTACCTACTTAACCGACAACAACCTGTGTGTCTCTTATTATAATTACTCTAAAACGGCCTGTTTAAACAAGCCGTTCTAACTAATTACTTAGAATCTATAGTCTGCAGTTACTCCATGAAAATTCGATAATCTATTTTCGTCTTTAACTTTTTCTCCTGCAATGCCGTGATTTAAATCACTCCATGCGAAGAAAACAGTCCTTAATAAATCAACAGATTCTTCTAGTTTTCTTGCAACTACTTCAGTCTCATCTAATACAAACTGTTGTAGCTCTGTTGGGTTTAATGTTTTACCATCAACTGTACCTGTCTGTACAACCATATAGATTCTAAACAAGTCATCCCATAAGGGTGTACCACCGTACTTTTGTATTTTCTTCATCTCTGTGAAGTTCATTCCATGTTCTGTATCAAATTTAGAACCTTCGAATTTCGTCTTCATCTTTTGGATGAGGGTTAATACTATGCCCGGCGTCATTCCTTTTGAATGGTTACTCATTTTGCCACCTCCTTGGTGATTAGTTCAATGTTATAGCTGTCTGTTTCAACTGCTATAGCAACAACTTTTGCTTTGTTGTGTAACTCCACTCTCTTAATAAAATCTTTCAGGTCACTTCTAAAATATAGTCCACCTTTATATTCGATGTTCTCTTCAGAAGATGAATCCCAAAAAATTCTTTGAGTTTTATCTGCCATGATTTGCCTCCTATTATTTAAAGTAATCGATAATTACCTTGTTGTAATTACCATAAGACACTCTGTTTAAACAAAGTGTCCTAGTTAATTACGATTCGTCAACAACAACTTCCGAATTATTCTTATCGGTTATTGTTGCAACTGTTTGGCTGTCATAGTCAACGATATCTTTTTTAAATGAATGGTCCTTTATTGCATGAAACATTTCATCTAATGCGTTATCGTATCCATTACCATCATGAACCACAAGTAAAGTTATCTTCTCTACTTTTGCGTTCAGTTCGAATAATGTATTTTCACCTGCCATCATTTGCCTCCTTATTTGCTAACACTCCCAACCTTTTGTTAGGATGGTGTTCTGCTAAATGGTCATACTCGAATGTCGTATCGTTTGTTTTGTCAACAACATCGATATAAGAAACATATCCACCTAAACAATCACCTAATAATTTACTAAGCTCTTCCCATTTTGGTAATGCTTTATTATTTTCGTCTTGTGTAAATGCATGTATTATTACTTTTGCCATTCTTTGCCTCCTTTTATTTAGATAGCTTAGAACATACAGTTAGGTGTTGTCCAATGTGTGCTAACTTCCAATACAGGATGGTTTTTTTATTTAGCTCACCTTCTATATGCTCTAAGCTACCTACAGACTTTGAATGCCCACTGTCCATGGGAATTTTATCACCGTTAGGTTCCTCTCGTCCTACATAGATAGCTTGAAAGATACAAGGGCTTGCAATTTATTACGACATTAACCTCATATCCTTCAAGCTACCTCCATGGGTGTACTAATTAGGGCAATATGATATTCCCATAGAAATAGCTTTTAAAGTGTCTGTTTAAACAAGTAGTACTTGCATATCATAATTACTATAAGACATTGCTCCACTAGGGTGAAACAATGTCCTAACTAATTACTTTTTATTAGGAATACAGTCAACTGCTTTCCTAAAAAGTTTTATATTATGTAGGTTTCCGTGAAATATATTGATTTCGTACCTTGAGAATCCAAATCCACAAACAGAACAAATAAAGATTTCATCTTTATCTTCTATTTCAAATTTGTGTACTTCATAAGGGTTGTTTAATCTTTTTAACATTTCCTTAATAGGTAACCTATTATTTATATCGTTGTTCATTACATTCCTTCCGTTATTTGCTCTTTGAAAAAAATGTAATAACTCAATGAACTTAGGCTTTTAAGAATGGATACTTGTTCCACTCTAATTTTAAAAACTCTTAAATCGTTTTTAAAGGGCCTGTTTATATCCCGATTACTCGTTTATTAAATTCATCTAAGAATACATCCCCGAATACTCGTGAAATCTCCGAATTAAATGATTGAGTCTCAACATGAATTAGATGTTCTCGATATTCTTTTAGTGCTTTAACTTTAAGCTCCACTATATCTCCATCATCTAAATATCTTTCAAGAACACTCAATGCTTTTAATAATTCTTCCATTATTTATCTCCAATCTTTGTCCAAATTTCTCCCGAATCTCTCTCACCATTTTCATTGTGCATACAATCATAAGGTGAACAACAGGCTCGGACTTCATCTGCCCAATTAATTTCTGCTTGAATATTTCTTTCGTAAATATCGTTTGCAGTTGGTCTTGAATCTTTTGGATTTCTAACAAATCCTAAGAGTCTGTTTATGGTTTTATCATCTCGGATTCTTGTCCAAGTTCTAGTAGAATAATCTCTATTATCATTAGGATATTTATTTGATAATTCAAAATTCTTATCCAAATTATAATGCACGATTAAATCTCTAGCGTACAAGATTTCTTTCAATGTAATTATTACTTTTTCATATCGGATTTTATCCCAATTCCAAACAGAAATAGTATCACCTACATAAGTAGATAAAATTAATCTATCCCATATCTGATTTCCATAATCTACATCTCCATTATTAAATTCATACCATCTTTGAATACTGCGTACAAATACAGCATCACAGCATAAATCTAAAATTACTTTGTAATTCACTTTGCCTCCTATTAATTTTATTTTGGTAAAAATCCTTGTGATAATTACCATAAAGCTACCTGTTTAAACAAGTAGCTCTAGCTAATTATTCGACTCTTACATCTCCATTATTATTTATGAAGAATTTACCGAAGAAATCTCTTTTGGTCTCCGGTTCCGGTCCAACAAAAACAATTTCTTGTCCTTCTTGTTTTAGTAGTTCTTCCTTAGACAAAACTCCATCAAACTTTGGTGGTCCAAAGAAGTTATTGCTATCTTCTATATAAATAGAATCTAGTTTTCCTTCTGAAACTAAATCTTTTAGTTCCGTCTTTGACTTGGGCCTCCTCATGCTGTTGTTATTTCCTTCTGTCCAATTTATAACGAACACTCCTTGTGCCGACATGTTGCCTCCTTTTAATTGTTTGGTATAAATACCATAAAGCCTTGTTCAAAACGGTTTGTTTAAACAAGGCTCTAGCTATTTATATTTAGAATGGGTTCTCTTTACACCATTCATTGTAATCTTCTTCCGAATCGAATCCGTTTTCCTCCCAGGCTTTTGGCTCTAGGCTTTCCTCGTATATATCTCTTCGTTCTGATTTTTTAGCATGGCTCCATAAAACAAATTCATGTTCTCCTTCGCCTGTGTTAGATTTCCCGTTATTAAGGCCGTTAGGGGTTAGAACTAATAACTGTTTGCACTTGTCAAAAGTTTCCCCGTCTAACACTTCAATTTTTTCACCGTATCTAGCCTCAACATCAATTCCGAACTTTGAATTTTCATTTTTCCATTCTTCCTTTGCTGTCTCTTTGCTGTCTGCGATTACTATTTTTATGTCCTTGTACTTACTTTTTAAGCAAGTTGCAACAACATAAAATTGTATTTTGGTACTCATATTGCCTCCATTTCTATTATGTCTTGGTTTGATTACCATAAAGCCGTCTGTTTAAACAAACGGCTCTAGCTAATCAATTATTTATAATCATCTCTCAATGATTTTGGTAATTCAACTATTGCATAACTTCCACAAGCTGAACATCTAAAATTTTCATGTCCAACTTTCCTTGCACTAGCGATTGAAATTCGGGAACATAGTCCGAATCCTTCTGCTCTTGACTTATCGGAACCTCCGATACATTCATCATTCGTACATTTCAAGGAACAAGTTGTTCCTCCTGTCTGTCCGTATGTATCTTTTATCGGTGCATGGTCTAAGAGTCCTAATTCAAGGATAAATTCTTTTATCCATAATGTGAACTCCGGTCCTGCGACTGTTGCTGTAGGTTTTCCTGTAGCTCCTAAAAAATCAATTATGATTTTTCTGAACTTAGGGCCATGGCCTGTACCTTTCGGGCATATTGCATGGGTTACCTCATGGGCTACAACTTGTGCAGTCTCTATTGCACTAGCTAAATTGTTTGCACCTAGGGTTGGCTTTATAAAGATTTCTCTAAAATCTCCTTCGCTACTTCCTTCGTACAAACAAACTCCGATAGCATTGGCTCCGGCTCCTGTAGGCATAAAAGAAAGACTCAACTTAATTTTATCTCTACTTACAGCCGGTACAAACTCCTCGCTGATTCTGTCATAAACAAAATCTGCAACTTTGTTTAACCATTCTTCTCGGTTGCCTTTAAATATTTTATGTGGTCCGTGAACCACATCTTCTATTTTCGTAATTTGGTTTTTCATATTGCCTCCTATTTTTCTATTGGTATATAATAACCACAAGACTCATTGAATAATTTCTATCTGTTTAAACAATGAGTCCTAGCTTATAATATTTTTTCACCTTTTTTCATATTGCTCCTTCTCTTATAGTATTTTTTTAAATACCATAAAGCCAACTCAATGAATTGGCTCTAGCTATTCAAATTTTTAATTTGATTACTCCTGCGTTACTCAAAATATCTGCCTTCTGTATCGCTACAGCTTTAGCATTTGGATAACAGCCGTTACAATAATATTTTGTTTGTATAAACTTTCCATCATTGGTTTCAACTCCGTTATCAATATTTGCCCAAGCTCCACAAGATTCGTAATTTTCGCATACCATTTTTTTGCCTCCAAAATGTTTCCTAAGAAATAACCGATTTGATTATTTCTATAAGAGACACTTTTAATGAACGGGTTCTTCTGTTTCCGTCTTGCCTGCAATCTAGTTGGCTCTCTATTTTCTAACCGTTGGTTGGTGATTTGCTTTTAAACTTAAATCCTCACCGTTTTAAATATCGTCAAGAGTTTCCTAATGGTAGGTTCGAAGAATACTTATCTTATTAATTTTTGATTCTTCCTATTTCGGT
>TARA_R100000781_G_scaffold110656_1_pt1 | contig 11873 bp, 2 predicted proteins | sample TARA_R100000781 | Tara Oceans TARA_R100000781 (sample SAMEA2623385) | marine metagenome | biome: marine biome (ENVO:00000447); feature: deep chlorophyll maximum layer (ENVO:xxxxxxxx); material: "saline water (ENVO:00002010), including plankton (ENVO:xxxxxxxx)" | depth 60 m | reverse complement strand
GACATACTGCTAAATATGCTACTGAAGAACAAGGATTAGAAGCTTCAAAAGGTGTTGTTAGCAGTATTATGAGAACTGTAAAGAATACTACTGGTTTAGATTATGATGATCCAGAGTTTTCTAGAGCATTTGCATCTCATTACACTGGGTTAGATGAAGGTGATAGTTTAGATAATTATTCCGAAAGCATTCAAAACGCTATTGAAAAAAATACATTTCTACCTTCTAGACAGTCAATATCTGGAACTTTAACTAATGATGATTATGGTTATGCATCTAATATGTTTGATAGCGCTGTTGATGGAGACCCTTATGCTGGTATGTTTGATTTTGATTACGCTTCTTTAAATACCCCAGAAGAAAGAAATGCTGCTGTAGATTTTCTAGGTAATGCTGCATGGAGCTTTTTTGATACTTCTACTTTTGGTGCGCTTGGCTGGTTAGATTCTGACGATATGATTCAAGATTTTCTTGCAGGAGAAGAAGGGCCTACTACATTTAGTGGTAGGGTTGGTGCTGGTCTTGGTGGTTTAGCAGGCTTTATAGGTCCTATGCAGGCAGTTAAGGGAGTAACCACTGCTGCTGTAACAGCAGGTAAATATGGTACTAAAACATTTTCTAAAAATGTCGCTAAAGAAGGTGCTGAATTTTTAAGTAAACAAGCAGGAGTATCTGGAAAAGGTTATAAACATTTTAATAAGTTTACAGAAAAACAAAAAGCTACTTTCTTTAAAAATATAACAGATGATGTTATTCAGAGAAGTAAAAAATTCCCTCAACAAAAAGTTGATGATGCTTTCTCTAAAACTTTAACAAAAAATTCTGCAAAAGTAATTAACGATTCATTAAAAGCAAATGGTTTACCTAATACTCCTGCTAATATAGAAAAGATAAAAGGTATCCTTGAGAAAGCTTTAACAGCAAATGGTGGTAAATCTGTTATACCTATACAAAACTTACAACAAAGAATAGCTTTAGCTTTAGGGGGAACTCAAGGTTCTAATAAAGTAGCTACAATTGCCTCTCATATGCTTGAAGAAGGTTTAATGTTTGCTGCTGTTGAAACTCCTATGGAAATATTCCAATCTATGAATGAAGAAAGAGATGTGGATTTATTTGGAAGAGCTAAACACGCATTTTTATTAGGTAATGCTTTGGGTATTATAAGAATGATTCCTGGTGGAAAAACTTTTGTTGGTCCTGATGGTAAAGATAGTTCTATTTCAAAAGAAGTGTTCAGAAAAGCTGTTAGAACCGTTAAAAATAATCGTCCTTATAAAGATTTAGATGTAAGTAGTGAGCAAAGTGGTTCTATTTTATTGTCATATGCAAAAGGTGTTTGGGATAATTTAGGTGCAGGTGCTCCTAGATTCTTTCAAAGTTCTTTAAAAGGTTTCAAAAGTCCTTCTTTTAAGAGAAAGGGAGTTACTTATAAAGATGCATTAGATGATACTCCGATAGTTAGTAGAGATCAGTTAGATATATTACAGTATACTAGAGAAGGAAGAGAAAGAATAATAAAAGTATTAGATGATGCACATGCGAATTGGGAAGCTAATTGGGGACCTGCATTTTTAAAAGATGTTGTTGAAGATTTAACTGGGTCTTCTTTTAGAATGCTTGCAGGCGCTATGGCATTTAATTACGATTTAGTATTTGATGACCGTATTCCATTAGAAGATAAGATTTTTAATACTTTGTTAGGTGCATTTATGACTAAATCTGTTAGACCTGTTGAGTTTAGAAATAATGGTGGAAAACTTGAAACTCTTGTTCCTAAATCACCTTATGTTGGAGAGAAATATAGAAAAACAGTTGAATATTTAGGTGAGTTAAATATGGAGCCTACAGACTTTATTTTTAACGCTTTAGCTAAATCTAAAAAGTTAGAAACTCAGTATATAATGTCAGCTGGAGAAAGTGCTGATGTTGGAAAGGTTACAAATTTACTTCAAAAATATGGTTTCGTAGTTGATTCTGAAATGCCAAATCCAGTAGGTGTGAAAAATAGAGCAAAAAGTGGAAAAGAGCCAGTTTATGATATGTTAAAAGTTCTTATAGATGGTGGTTATGTTCCTATGGAAGGTAAGAAACTGTTAGATCCATATTATATTAACAAAAAATCTTTAGATGGTTTTATAAAAGAGATTAAAGAATTAAAGTTTGATGATTTTGAGAAAGTTGGTATAAATACTCCTAGAGATATTACTGATTTAATTTATAAAGCTTCTGAAAGTTCATTTAATGAGTTGTCTAAAGTTCATCTTGAGGCTGCTGTTAGTATGCATAATCATTTAATTGGAAAAGTTGGGGCAAATGAAATAGTTTTACCTACAGATGGTAGTGCTCCTACGTTACCTTCGATAGTAAGTAAAGGTGGTGGAGCAGGAAGTGATGGTTTAAGTTACGAGAATAGTATTCTTTTAGAGAAATATACTAGATTGTTACATATGTTAGATGGAATAGAAATAAAGGTTGAATGGGATAGAAAAGCTGGTGTTAAAGAGGGAGATTTTGATGGACTGCAAAGTAAGGTAGATGTATGGGATAAGCAAATAAATAAAATTATAAACGGAACTTCTGAAACAGACAAAACAATGTCTGCAAGTTTAGCTCAAGAAGGATGGACAACTGAACTTTTAAGACATCATCATTCTAAAACAGGTATACGGAAAACTCATGAATTATTGAATAATTTAGAAAATGCTAATTGGAGAGATCCAGGTGGTGGTATAAAAACAGATGGTTTAAAAGTGCAAGAGTTGCAAGAGAAAATATTTGTTGATGGGAAAACTGGATTTCTATATTCTGATATAAAATTCGGTAAAGACGTTTCTCCAGATTTAGTATCCTTTATTTCATCTTATTTCCATTATATGAAAACAAATCCTAATTCTAGTACATCTTTCTTAGATGGTGGAAGTAGAATTTTGACTATAGAAAAAGGCTCTAGTGCTGTAGCTAAACAAGCGGTTGAATTAAGGAATGTTTTAAGGACTAATAAAATTGGTGGATTCAGTCACAAAGATCCCGTTAAAGTTCAAAACTTCTTAAAAGAATTTGAAATGTACAGTATTGATAGATATGTTTCTGGAGCAACTAAAACTGACGGAAAACCTTTAAATGATTATGATAGGTCTGTTTTAAATGAACTTATTAGAATGAAGTTAATAGGTAGAAATTTTGAAATGATAAATATACAGGGTATTATAGACCCTATTCGTGCAGAAAGTGCTGCTACTGAAGCGTCTATGAAGAATATTGGAAATCTTTTTAAAACTACCCTTACTTCTAAGGAGTTAAAAAAGTTTTTAGATAATAACGCTACTTTAGATACTGTTTTTGAAACTATAGCAAGGAAAAATGGACAATCTAAGTCTCTTACTTTAAAAGAGTTGTTAGAAACATATAATGAATTGATTGCTCCATATGTTAAAGATGGAAAAGGTAATGGAGTTTTTAAACCAGCATCTAAAGCTATTGCAGAGGTAGAGGTTGCAGAGATATTTAGCTGGATTACAAGACTTTCATCATTAAAGAAAATTAGAGAACATATTGAGACTAAAGATTTAGTTAGTGAATTTGAAAGAATATCAAAAGATTCAGATTTAGATAAAAGATCTAGAGATTATTTAACATATGTATATAGAAATCTTGACAATAAGGCTTTTAATACAAAAGAGCTTTTAGTTGCATTAACTAACAAAGGTATGTATAATCCACTTGAAAAGAAGCTTACTATAGACCAAACCGATCCTAAGCTATCAGATCAATTAAATGAAATATTTGCTTCAAAAGACTTTGATTTAATTAGAAATATTGATGAAACTATAATAAATAACACAGTTCAGGACTATAAGGGCCTTTTTGAGAAAGATAATGAAGTAGATATATATATTAACGCATCAAGAGAATCTGTGCGTAAAAAGTACAATTTAGGCGAAAATTACGATTTTAGTAAAGCAAATCAAGAAAATTTAGTTAGAGACAGTTATATAGTAATAGATGGCAAGAAAAAGTATTTTGATGGTAAAAAGACAAATTCTGAAGCTGATGCTTCTATGAGCTCAAGCGAAAGAGCTCAACTTCTCTCAGAGATTACCAAAATGGTATTTGCATCAGGTCAAGAACGAAAATTAAAGAGATTGTACGTAACAGGGACAGGTGTATATACAGATTTTGATTTTAAAATGTATGACAATTCATTATTTAGGACTTTAGATTTCTTAGTATCTGATGTTAATAATTCCAAAAAACTTGATAATGGTTTTGCTATAATTGATTTAAGTTTTACTGATAACAAGATGAACAAACATGATGTTCGTGATAGTAAGACTCAAATGAAAAATCTTCATAGAGGTTTAGATGGAGAGTTTTTAATAGATAAAGATTTTAAAACAGATGTTACAGGTTATACTAATTATGAAAAAGGTAATGGCTATGTAATGATTGGTCTTGGAGATTTAAATTACGGTATAGGAATTAATAGAGCAAATCTTCCATCAGTAGGAAAAAAATTATTTGATAAATTAGAGGAATGGAAATCAACTTATGGAGATTCTAGGTTTGATAATATACATAAAACTTTAAAACAAACTTATGATAGAACTTTTGAAAGAACTGAAATTTTAGGCTCTGATGGTAAGGGTACTGGAGAGTTTGATTATACTTTTAGGCAAAGAAACAAGAGTAAAGAAGCTAGTGATTTAGAAGTTTTACTTACTACTGCATTTTTAGATGGACCTAATAAAAGTTTTGGATTACAAAGATTTTTCTGGGATCATTTAGCTGAAACTCATAATAAAAATGAAGGTATGACAGTAGCTAAACTAGCTAGAAGAATTAGATTGATGGCTAATACTAGCATGAAAGAGTTGTCTAGAGAACATTTAGATAATACTATAAATTTATATAAAAATTATGGTACTGCAAAAGATGCTGATATTCTGTCTACATTAAACCGTATAAAGAAAAATAATGGATTTAAATTAGTTATTGCTGCTGATGAAAACTTTACTACAGGTGAGGCATCTATTTTAAAAGAATTACAAAGACAAATTGATGTTGCTAAAAACAATAATAAAGATGCAAAATTAATGGACGGTAGTTTTGAAACTGAAGCAGGTGAATTAAGTTTTGCTGGTGGAAAAGATATAAGCGCTGTTGATTCTTATACCGCTGTTAGCCCTAAAGTTATGAAAGCTTTATATTCTTTAATTGGAGCAAATAATGTTGATGGATTAGGTGGTATAAAGCCTTTAATTCATAGATATGGTGATAATGTTATAATAGGTAAAACTGCATTTATATCAGACCCTTCATTCAATAGATTCTTTAGTAAAAATGGAATTGATATGCTTATGATGACATCTGCAGCAAAAATACATTATAATAAAGATAAAGTATTAACTGATTGGGGAAATCTTGAAAGTTTAAAAAAGAGAGAAAATATTGATAAAGATTTAATCGAAACTATTGGTGTAAACGAGTTGTCTTTAGGGTCAATTGTTAATTCAGATAAATCATCTACATTACCAATGCAAACTTTTAAAGATTTAGATATTGCTCAAGGATCAAAAGCTTATGACTGGGTTATTAAGAATAGAGTTAATGACTTAAATAACTTGATGCTTGATATATTTGACACAAAATCATTAGATGCTCATGCTTTTGCTAGATATTTAAATGAATCTAGAGCTACTGATAATAGTAATTCTTTATATCAAAGGCTAATCACACATAAGTTTAATCCTTTAAGCTCTTTAGTAAGAAGCGATTTTTTAAATAATGTAAAATCACATAGTATAGATAAAGCTGGAATAATAACTCCAAAAACAAAATACGGTAATCAATCTGTTACTTCTCCTGGGGATGGTTTAAGATATACATTATTTGAAAATATTGAAAAAGATGGTGTTGTTTCAAGAGAGGTATATAGCTATGGACAAATTGATATGCCTCATATAACTGCTAATAAACGTGTCGTTTTAAATGATTTACATATTATAGATCATAGATTGAATGGTAAAGATAAACTTATTAATTTTAATGATTTAAGTAAAGAACAAGCATTATGGAAACTTGATGCAAAGAGTTTTAAAGGGAATCCAAAATTTAAAGATATTTACAATGAGTTAGCTAAGTTTAACAAGAAACATAAAACTAATTATGAAATTGCTGTAACTGTAAGAAGAAATCCTAATACAAGACCAGGAGATGTTAGTATAGTTGGTGTTAGAGATGTACTTGAAGCAGGTTATGGTAATACTGTAAAATTAAATGCATATGATTTTGCAATGAGACATGAGGGTGATCATGATATTGATAAAATTGACGTTTGGTGGGACACTCCTAATGAAATATTGACAAAATGGAGAGACTTATCTGGTAAGGTGATAAGAGTCAATCCAGATGGTGAAGCTAAAAAAACTACTAATTATACTAACAATTATGGTGGTGAACAGTTAGATTGGTTAAAACCAGGTCATATGCAACAATATAGAAAAGACATATTTGCTAGTGAAAAAATGAGGGGAGTTGTTGTTAAGACACAAAGAACTCTTCAGGCCTTAGAGAAATATGACAATATGATGACTGAACTAGTAGATTTAAACGGAAACCCTATAAAAGGCTTTGTTTTAGATTTAAACAATAAAAAAGGGGGAGTTTTATACATAGACCCTAAACGTTTAGAACAAGCAAAAGAATTACTTGCTACTGATATTCAAAATATAACAGATGCTTCTACAGGTTATGATAGAGCAAGATATGATATTAATACTTGGGAAAAGAACTTTTTATTTGGAAATGGTGATGCATCAAGCGTTTATAAAGGTATATTTAAAAAAGCTGAATGGGACAGTCAATCTAAAAAGTTTATAAGTGGTGGAGATTTTGATATGTCTAGAAATGAGCTATATCAAGATATAATTATAAAGGCTCTTTCTCCTTATAAGAGGTTACTACAATTAGGTACAAACGTTTTTTCAGAAGGTAAAGCCAAAAAGGTACAGTATGATGATATAATTACATATACTAAGCAATTTGATTATGATATGGCTGCTTTAAATAGAAAGATTTATTGGGATTTAAGAAAAAATCCTGCATACAAAAATAAACTAGATGCACTTAATTCTATATTTTTAAACAATAACGGACAAAAAAGAGCAGCTGAATTTAAAAGATTAAGTGTTGCAGATTTTAATAGTGGAGTGTTTGGTGATTGGAATAATAGAATAAGGCCAGACTTACTTAATGCTAAAGAATCTGAAAATTTTGCTAATATGTTACCGTTCGAAAGAGCTATGGTTAGTGTTGCAGCGTTTGATAGATCTAAGATAAACAAACCAGGTGAAATGTTTGGTGAAGAGCTTGTAAATTTTGAGGCATTCTTTCAAGACCATTTCCATAGTAGAGACTATGATTTTGCTGCTAGTGAATTTTTATCTAAGATAAATAAAAATGATAAGTTTGTTAACTATCTTAGTTATTTAGATTATAAAATAAGAACTCAATCTCAAGCTAGAGCAAATGCTTATAGAAACAAAAATACAGGATTAGCTGGATATTTAGAAAGAAATATTGAAAAGTTAGAGAAGAAGAAGTCTGAATTAGAAGAGAAAATGATTGTGTTTGAAGATTCTGATATGACTACTAAAAGTTTTGCTTATAAGATGAGAGAAAGCGCTAAAATGAGCGTTTTAAATGAGATTGCTAGATCTGGAAGACTTCCTTACGATTGGAATACTCTTACTAAAGAGTCTAAAGGTCCAAAATCATTTTCTTATAATGATGTGTTATCTTGGGGGAAATCAAGTGAAGGAAAAGATGCATTAACTAATTATGTTAAAGCTAAAGGCCCTATGAGATTCAGAGGTATTCAAAATATGGAGCAATTAGAGCTTATTATTTGGGATAATATGTTAGAGCCTTTAAAAAATCTAGTTATAGGAGATGGTGAGCCTCTAGGACGTGAACATAGAAGACAAATGGCATCTGATGTCTCTGAATTTAAATCATTTTATGGTAAATTGTGGGCAGATGTATTTGGTGGAAGAGACCCTATATATGATCAGTCTAGAGCTAATGCAGAAGTAATGCATAGGTTAGAGCAACAATATTTAAAGTGGGAAGAAATGGGTAATGGTGGTTACGGAAGATTATTTATGTTTAAATTAATGGCTCCTGAAGCTGATAAAAATGTATTTACTTGGTTTAGGTCTGGTGATCAAGCAAAAATTCTTCCTGCCTTTAGAAGCGAATCTCTTTCTTTCTTAAAATTAGGACTTAAATTTTTCAATCAAACAGATTTATTAAGTGAACCTTTAAAAAATACTATGTTTGACTATGTTTCTAACTGGCATAATGCAAGTTTTAGAGCTTTTTATGGACAACGTTCAAATAGAAATGATTTTATGACTTCATATTTAAGTGATTTAACAAATGAGAGATTAAATGTTTTAAGAGGAAGCCCGTTATTAGATGATATAACTCCTTATCAATTTGCTGGAGGGATGCAACAACAATTAATAAATCCTCAAGTTGCTAGATCTTTTGGTTTAGAACCAAATGAATCAATTGGCTCTGTTCTAGGTAATGGTATGTTATTTCCTAGTGCAATTAGAACTTTATCAGAAAGCACATTATTGTCTTATACTCCTAAAGCTTATATAAATGCTGGAGTTTCTGGTAAAAGTCATCCAGCTATACATGGATATAGAGATTATGCTAATGCTATTGATGGTAATGCTTCAGCTTTAATTGGAGATGCTATGTATAGAAATTTAGTTTATGAAAAAAGTGTAAATCATTTTAAAGGTGCATATAATGAAGTACCTTCTCTTGAGGGGACTGGAAGAGAATCTATTAATAATGCTATAGACGCAAAGGGAGGCTGCTACTAATGGTTTGTTTAGTAAATAAAGAATTATCTATAACTGAAGCTAGAGATAGATTAAAAGGTGTTGCTAAAAAATGGTTTGACAACCCTGCTATAGATGCTTTAACTGGAGGTAAAGCTGGTTATTTTCAGAGATTTTATACAGAGGTGACTAATCTTGATTTTGATTTAGGAAGATTACCTAATAAACCTGAAATGAAAAAATTAGAAAAAGCTGTAAGCAAGTATTTAACTCAAATAGAAAAGACTCCTACTGTATTAGGTTCTTTATTTAAGCTCCCAGAAAACATTTTAAAGAAAAATCCTGTTACTAAAAAGTATTTTGATGATCTTGTAAAAATATCTAACTACTATAGAGGTAACCAACAAGATATTAAAGGTGATTTGCAGGTTATTATTAAAGCTTTAAATAAAGCATCTGGACAAAATACTATGATGTCAAGAATTTCAGGAACAAGAACTAAAGCTCAAAAAGCAATCAATGAGCTAGAATCTCAATGGCAGAAATTAAAAGCAGAAGGCAAGGAAGCTGAAGCCAGAGTATTTTATGAACAAAATTTAAAAGATTTAAAGAAAAATCCTGATACTGCAATTATGAGAGATCTTCATGACTTATTAATTAATCCTAAATTAATTGATAAACAAGATATGTCTATTTATAGAGATACTCAGTTAAAATATGGGGGCGATTTAATAGCTGCTGCTAATTTATGGCATTATGGATTAAAAGGTAAAAAAGGTGAAATTCAAGTTGAGCCTTTAAAAGAAAGGTTATGGAAAGTTTTAGGTGATGGTTTAAGAAAATCTATAAATGTTTTTGAGCAATTAGAAAACGGTAGCAATAATATGAGTTTTAAAGTAAAAGAACTCAAAAGGTTGCATAGTGATTACTTTTCTAAAAATGCTCCTAAAAAGCCTAAAAATTACTTCCCTACACAAGTATTAGATATAGCTCCTACAATATCTAAATTTAGCCAAGATATACATTCAGGCTATTTTGATAAAGCAAGCAGAACTGTTGAAGGCTTATCTTCTGTAGAGACTTATCTTAATAGAATGGTTGAGAATGTTACTAAAAATTTAAGCGTATCAGGAAATGTTTTTGAGAAAACTGCTGAAAGACCTAAACACGTATCTCAAGATTTAGTTGGATTATTAGATCATTATGCTAGTAGCACTATAAGGTTTAATTATAATGCAGCTGTAACAGAATCTTTGGTTAATGCAATGAAGGGATTAACAAACTTATCTGGCTCTAAATATGATCAACATGTTAGATTCTTGTCTGATTATATATTTGATATGCATCAGTCAGTTACTGGTAGTAAATTTAATGATTCAAAACTTTCTAATGTTTCAAGAAGCTTAACGTCATTTCAATTCCTCTCTAAATTAGGTTTAAATTTTAGGTCTGCATTTAGAAATGCTAGCCAAGGTTTACAACATTGGGTATATTTTGGAACAAAAGGTATAGCTGAAACATTCTCAGCATTAAAAGACCCTGCAATGAAAAAAATAGTTGATAGAGAAATTGCTAAACATGGTTATGAATTTGTTAATATAGCAGAAATATCTATGCCTAAAGACTTGTTAACTAATGTTAGATTAGATGAAACTGGAAGAGTCATACAAGATATTCCAACTATGGGAGCTAAGTTTAATGATCATTTAGAAAGTGTTGCAAGAGTTGCTGGTAAACCTATGCAATGGGTTGAAAATAATCTAAATCGTAGTATAGGGTTTAAAATTGCATTTATTACTAAATATAATGAATTAATGAACAATCCTGGTATTGTTGAAGGTTTGTTAAAAAGAAAACAAAAAGCTAAAGAACCTTCTGCAACTGCTATAGAAGAAGCTATAATTAAAAAATCTTCTGATTATGCTGCTGATATGGTAAAAGAGATACATTATCAATATGATCCTTGGGCTAAAATAAAAGCTACCAGAGGTCCTGTGGGTTCTGTATTAGGACAGTTTTCTACATATGCTATAAACTTTTTTGAATATCAAAGAAAGATAGTTTCAAAAGGCACAAATGATGCGTTATCAGGTATGTGGAGCAGTCCTGAAGCTTGGAGAATGTATAGACTTGGTATGTTATATACATTTGTAACAGGATTATCGGCTATGAGTAATACTAATTTTGGCACAATAGTTCAAAATGATACACTAGAAAGAGCTGCTAGATTAAATCAATGGCTTGGTGGAGATGAAAAAGATAAAGAAGAAGCGTTCTTTGGTTTAGACCCTGTTACAGCGACTTTTGGAGGACCGTTTGTTTCTGATGTTATAAGACTTGGTTCTGTTTTTAATCTAAATAATATGAATAGTGATGAATGGGCTAGTTATACAAGAGGTTATCAAGGTTTCCATGATGAAGTTTCTAATGACAAAACAGAAGAAATTATTAGATTTTTAAATACCCAGCTTGGTAGAACTATATATACAACTTTACCAAGGTCTATAAATGGGACTGGACTACCAACATTAGTAGGGCAAGAATTGGGTTTATATAACACACCTGAGCTGAAAGAGTTAAAGAAGAAATTACTTTATCCCTTTCAACAGTTGCCAGGTGGATTTGGAAAATACTTTACTCCTAAAGATAAGAAGAGAAAGAAATATTATGAAGGGACTCAGTATACAGAAGAACAAATTGCTTCTATTTTGAGCGCTTTTGAATAGATTCTTGCTCTTTCATGTCTAATATACTCTTTAAATAACTATACTTATCAAATTCTCTGTTTAATAAGTCTATAAATTGTTTAGGTATTTCTTCATAATCCATACTTTCAAGATATTGCTCAATTGTTTCCATGTTTTTAATGTCTTGTAATCTCATTAAATCTCCTTTATTTTTGGATCTATAAGTTCTAAGAAATGCTCAAATTCTATAGCAACATAGACTTTAGATCTGTTTCTTTTAAATACTAATACAGGTTGTCTATCCTGTGAATTGCCCTCTGCTTGC
>TARA_R100000781_G_scaffold31288_1_pt1 | contig 11881 bp, 20 predicted proteins | sample TARA_R100000781 | Tara Oceans TARA_R100000781 (sample SAMEA2623385) | marine metagenome | biome: marine biome (ENVO:00000447); feature: deep chlorophyll maximum layer (ENVO:xxxxxxxx); material: "saline water (ENVO:00002010), including plankton (ENVO:xxxxxxxx)" | depth 60 m | reverse complement strand
GTTCTCCCTGGTGGCTGGTGTCATTGAAGCATAATGCATCAACCAGCGAGGCTCCTGTGCGCTGTAATCAAAACTACCCCATCTGCAACCCTCCTCTGGGATAAACAACCCACGTATCATTTTCTTTATCTCAGGATGTCTAGAAGGTACTTGCTGTAAATTAGGATGACTCGATGAAAACCGTCCAGAGACAGTTCCGCCCTCGTCTGACCTTAACTGATTAAACTCACAATGAATACGGCCACGATACTCATGAGAAATAATTGTGTCCACAAATGTCGTGTTAGCCTTGTTGTACTCCCGAATCTCCAGTACATCTTTCGCAATTGGATGGGAATGGTTTCGCAGAAAGTGTTTCGTAAAGCTAGGCGCATCTGTTTTAGATGTTCTCTGGTATGACAAGCCAAGCTTATCAAAAACAGACGCCAACGATTTAGCATTCCAAGGCTCCAGCCAAATATTCGTCTCATCATGTACCTTTTTTAAAAGTCCATCTTCTTTTGATTGTAAATATTTTTTTGTCTCCTGTGCTTTTTCTACATCTACTCTTACGCCTCTTTTTCTCATCTTGAATACAGTTGGTAACAACCGTAGCTCAAGATCTAAAATCTTGTCGCAGTCTTCCTGTTCTAATTTTTTGGTTAATACCTTCCAAAGTTCAAGGGTCAGTCTCGCATCTGTTTCAGCGTATAAGGCAACTCTGGATGCCGGAAGTTTCCACATTTCTTTTTTGGCGTCTACGCCATGTTGCCCAGCTGCCCTTTTAAGATCCTCCTCTTGTTTCTTCTCGCCTAGGTATGTTGCACCCAAAGCGTTTAGAGCATAACTAAATCTATTCTCATCCAGAAGTGGTGCGGCAATCATAGTATCCAAGATTTTGCCTTTAACTTCAATCCCCTCACTAAGTAGCCACCCCATATCATACTGTGCGTTATGGAAAACTACGTCTATGCCGTGATCCAATTGTGCCTGTAACCACGTACATACGGTTTTTTTAGACATATTGTCTCCACCCTCATGAGCTATAGGCAAGTAAGCATTCCAATCGTCTGACGCTACAGCAATCCCTATCAACTGACCATCGTCCCTTACCCACCCAGGACCCTTCGTTATAAGGTTTGGATCCCGTGTCTCTACATCTATTGCAATAATCTTCTCTTTAGACAGATCTACCAAAGTGTCTGGAGGAGTCCACGTTGTTTCGTCAAACAGATCTTCTCTCATTAACTCTTCTCCAATTTATGACTGGCAAGATCGCTCCATATGCCAGCGTAGGCTACAGCGTCAACTAAATCGTCATCATTCTTTGCCCCGACTTCTTTCCTAGCCAACTTCAACAGGACCATGCAAAAAGCAACTTGTTCAGGACTTATTTCTGTTTTTAAAAAAACAGTCCATAACTCAGCTATTCTTTCGTGAAGGGTTATAAAATCTCCGTGTTGATCTCCGCGCTTTCCGGCAACTAACTTTCTAGCTTCATCTAAATGTTTAACTGGTACTCTCATAATTCATAATATCTTTCAGTATATGGCTCCATTATGTGGAGCGATTGTTTCGCACGTGTGACGGCAACGTAGTAAACTCTGTGTTCAATTGACGGAGTTCTTAAATACTCTTTGTACGATGCGTAAGACAGATCTGGTATAACTAGAATGTTGTCGCTTTCGCCACCCTTCATTGAGTGTATTGTACTCACTTTTATTCTTGGGTTCTTTACGTTGTCTCCTCTCTTCAATGCATTGAGTATGTAGTTTTTAGTATCAACGTCTATTTTAGACAAGGTTTTATGCCACCTATCTTCTTTGCCCCAGTTTAATCCAAGTTTGTCTTGTGCGAAAGAAATATCAATCGACTGTTCTGGATCCAAAGATAAAAAAGCTTTTGACCTGGGGCCAGAACCCTTCTTGTAATCCTCTCCCACTTTCATCTGACCGTATACATTTCTCAATTCCTCAATGCCAACCTTTTCTCCCTTGGTCAACTTCTCCCAAGAAATAATTGCGTCATATGTTTTTGCAGGAAGACTTGTTTGCCCGTTTCGACTAAACACCCATCCCTCTTCTCTTAACATGTTAGCGTATATGTTTGCTATAAAATTAGTTCTAGCCATGATGCACCACTCGCCCTCGTCCAGAGGCACATCCCAAAAGTTTTGATGGTAACGAACTGAGCCTTTATCTTCTTTGGGGGACCAGTCTTTTAATGCTCTGTCCTGTATCTTCATAACAATTCGCTGTGCTTCGCCCCATACCGCACTAGGCAATCGATAAGACTTTCTCAACACCTCTTTATCTTTTGTAGCATTCAAAAAAGCGTTAACGTCTGCACCTTGAAACCCCATAATGGCTTGGTCGTCATCACCAGTAAAAATTTGTATTCGAGGGTTTTTTCTTAAAACTTTTATCATCTCCCACTGTAGGGTGGATAAGTCTTGTGCCTCGTCTACAAACAATGCCTCTATGTTAGGAGGTTCCCCCCTAGCTACAAACTCCTCTATCATGTCGGTAAAATCTATTTTCCCATTTACCTTTTTGTAATTCTCATAAGAATGAACTAACCTCTTTAGTTCCCCCCAATGCAATTTGTAATTAGCGGTTCTTCTGTAACATTCCTCAAGGGATATGCACAGACTTCGTGACAACTGGTAAACGCCCATGTAAAGATCGCCCAAGGAATGTCCTAGTGTATCGAAATCGCTTTCCTGTTCACTGCTCTTAGTTGCATTAAAAGTAATTCCTAGTGCTTTCCCAATGGCAATCAAGTCTGCACCTTGTACAACATCACTGGATTTGTAACCACCAGAACGAAAAGCCATCGAGTGAAGAGTTTGGAAGTAAGGTAAAGAAGCGTCCTTTATCCCCCAGTCCTTGCCTACTCGTTCACGGCTCTCTTGTGCTGCTTTTCTGGTAAACGAAACACAGGCAATCTCTTCTGGCTCGATGCCATCCTCAATGCAATTTCGTATAAGGTTAGAGTTGGTCTGAGTTTTTCCTGTGCCTGGAGGCCCAAGAATTGTTCTTTCCTCTATCAAAATGGTACATCCTGTTCCTCAAAAGTAACCTCTGGTAAATCAACTTCTCCCTTATCTATCTCAGGGATAAACCAGACACGGACTTTCTTCCAGCTATCTTTGTTATCTTTAAATCTGTACTCCTTGTTTGAAGCATCGCCATTGTTTAGTTCCTTTAGTCTCTCTGTAACCTGACCTCTGGTATAGGACGTAAAGTTATGACGTTTAAGAAATTCCTGTAGCCCAGACAATTTAAAGTAAGTAACCCCCTCATCTGTCCAAGGCTTGCCTGTCAAAAGTTCCTCTGCGCTTTGCGCTTTAATTCTTGAAGTACAAAACATCTCCAACAGTTCATTAAACTGTCCTTTGTGCGTAAGTTCCTCTGGTACGGAAATACGTGTTGCATTCTCTAAAAGCTGGTCTACTAAGTCTCGCCAGTCTGATTCCTTTTGCTTGGCTGGCATTTTATACATCTGCTCCATGCAGGCTCTTTGGAACTCGACCTGCATTTGTAACTGTTTTGTGGATAGCTCTAGCCTAGATCCATCTACATCTATAAACCATACAGGTGGTTCTGACTGAACCACGGTGAGTCCTCCAACGGTGGCGGCACTCTGACCATTGCCAATTCCAAACTTACGAGTTCTGCATAACGCTCGATTACAATGACTGTGTAAAGGTTCTTGCTTGCATGTATAAATATATTCTTTTTTCTCCAGTTGACGCTGTATCGTAACTATCTCTGTAGCTGGTAATGGAGGGCTGCAGTACTGCTGATTTGCTTTCTCAAGAAGTTGCTTCCAGTTTTCTGGATCAACCATCCTATAATAGACCCCTATATTCAGTAGGGTATTATTTCTTCCCCCCTCTGGAATGCCGTATTCTGCTATCTGCTGAAGACATGGAGGTCCATTGGGTAAAACATTTTCGCCAACACCTATCTTGCATTCCGATAACTCTTTAAAAGTAACCCTTCTTTCTTCTGCTCTGTCCAAGAACTCTTCAAGAGTTAAGCTTTCTCCTTTTTTGTCCAGTGCGTATCTAGTTGTGAACTGAGCATTAAAATATGGAAGGTTAATAAAATTACCTACGTCACCACGCTCAACAATCACCTCTTCTTGTTTTGGAAAAATCTCACACGTTCCCCACCCTAATGCAGATGCGAACTCAGCTAATTTATCTCTGATCTCAGATGCTGGAGTTTTCTCTGCCATAAATAAAAATAAATGCGCCCCACCAGATTTAGATCGGCACATTACTAAAGGAAGTTTTAACTTCTCAACCTTCTTGTATAGTGCAACCAAGTCCAAGTTGTAGTCATCAATGTCTAACGCACCAAAATGACAAGAGTTGGTTTCATCTATTGGTATGCTTCCTACCCCACGTTTACCGCCTAGATGCTCTCTAACGAGGCCAAGCGTCAACGGTTCACGGACAATAAAACTCTTAGCCTTTTTCTTGCCTTCTCTTTGGCTATCTAAGACCGTGGTTTGGCCGTGTGCTCCGCTGTACCCTTTAAATAGGGAAATAAATCTTTCTTCATTGCTCATACGAAGTAAGCCCCCGTCTTTCAACGGGGGCTTCTGCCTAAACTAAAATGGTATTTCTTCTTCAGAAGATTGATCAGTAATCACAGCCTCTTCTGGGGGCGGAGCAATGCTTAACTCACCACGGCTAATTGAACCGTGCAGATTTTTAGCATCGTTGTATGCTTCCAAACTTGGAACTCTGTTCTCATGAGAAATTGACCAAGTGTTCCAGCTTCCCTTGTCATTACCGTCCTCTACAGTCTTCAAACGATAAGTATTTGCATACATGGGAAGAGCCACTCCATTATGTCTCTGCATAGTCATCATTGACATCCACAACCGAGACTTTTTCAATTGTGTTTTTTTCATGTCAATTATGGCATTTTCAAGATTGTTTTCATCATGGACAATCTTCACATAATATTGGGCTGTTCTTACCAGTTCATTGCCATTGGTCAAAAGTTCAAGACCAGTGTCTTTGTCTCTGACAGCTGTTTTGACTTCTTGTGAGTCCGCAGACAATTCCCCTACGAATCCACCACCTTGAGTTCTAGGAATAAACTCCAGTTGTTTCATCTGGTAATAAACAGGTAACACAACTACACCTTCTTCACCGTCCCAGTACTTACTTGTCACGGTGTTGAAGATATCCCCTTGGCTTGCGCCCTCTATAAAGGAAGGATCCTTCTTGTTTATTTGAGGAGACATCGCTTGGATGATCCTCAAGAAAGGTATTTGTATATCCGCAGTCGTTACCTCTTCAAAACCTTTACCTGCGTCTAAAGTAAAAGCTTCTTCTAACTCAGTAACTTCTGCTGGTGATGGTACTTTTAGTTCGCCATTTGATTTCGCCATGTCATGCTCCTTTTATCTTGGCTATGGTTCCAATGTGTGCATTAAAAATATCGAGGTCGATATCCTGAGAGTTCTCTACTCGCTCACGAATTAACTTCTTGAGGGTCATAGGTTCCACCCAGGTTCTAGCACTTGTATCAAGACCTTGCTCTTCGAGGTCAGCCTGTACCGACTTTGCCTTGTTGTCTTCAGTGACTGAAAAAGCAACGGTTACTTCGTTCTTTATAAAGTCACTGCATCCAATATCACGCAAATGTCGGAAAGCTTCGTCTCGTTGAAGAGGGTCTTTAGGTAAAGTCCCAGAGACATAAGTTGATAGAGACACTGAGCTTCCATCAACCTCAACCTTATCCATCCCAACCTCCTGCATCTTTGCAGGTATTAGTTCAAACAGATAACGCTCACGCTGTCGCTTCAACGTCTTGACTGCTTGTTCCGACTTATCAATTGCCTTGTTGAGATCTAATGTTTGTTTAATCATCTCAGACAATTCAGTGCCAGCTTCGGTAGTCAAGTTGCTAAAAGCTTCAGCATCAGCTTCAATCGCACTTAGTACTTCGTCTGTCATTAACGTATCTCCTCGTCAGGGTTGAAGTTCTTCGATACCACCGCGAACACTTACCTTAACCGGATAATACGTTTTCTCTATCTTATCCCATTTCAATAAGTTGACTCGCCCACGGTTGGCGTCTGCGGCAATTGCAAATGCAATACCGATAATGGCCGGGTCCCCCATTGCCAGTAACCAATCATTGTCACTAAAACCTTTTAACTTTCGTCTCATGACTGAAACCATGCGTCCAGGATTTATGTGAACTTGATCGAAAGGAGATGCAAGAGGAACAAGATCTCCCCATTGATTTGCTGATACGATATCAACTCTGGGATTTTCTTGCGTGACGAATACGGCCATTCCGTTCTCCTTTCTAAAATGACACTATAACAGTTATTTTTATCTTTGCAATTAGAAAATGATGGTATATATTCCATATATCATGGGTTACGAATTTAAAACAGATCCTTATAAGCATCAGGCTGAGATTTTAGCTAAGTGCTGGAACAAGAAAAACTGGGCATGGCTTATGGAAATGGGTACAGGAAAATCTAAAGTTTGTATAGACAACGCTGCTATTCTTTTTGAGAAAAAAGAAATAGATACACTTATAGTAATAGCCCCCAAGGGTGTATACCGTAACTGGGCGAATATAGAGATACCCGCACACCTTCCCGACAGAATAGAAAAAAATGTTGTTACATGGAGTTCATCAAAAACTAAAGCAAATGAAGCTACGTTAAAAGATTTCTTGACCCCCACGGAGGCGTTTAGAGTGTTCCTGATGAACGTTGAGGCTCTCTCTACTACAAAGGGTAAGAAGTATTTAGAGACTCTTCTGGGACGCTCTAAATCGCTCCTAGCGATAGACGAGTCAACTGCAATAAAAAGCCCCAAGGCAAAACGCACTAAAACAATAATAAAACTTGGTCCAGGTGCTGAATATAGAAGAATACTGACGGGGTTTCCCGTTACACAATCGCCTTTAGACTTATGGGCGCAATGCAACTTTCTTGACAAAAGTTTACTGGGGGACTGTGGAGATAACTTTTTTCAGTTTCAATACAGATATTCCGTCATGAAAAAAAGAACTATGGGCAGTCACTCATTTAATTTAGTTGTTGGGTACAAAAATTTAGAACAGCTTTCAGAACTTTTGAAAAAGTTTTCTTCCCGTGTGACTAAAAGTGAGTGCCTCGATCTGCCTGAAAAAGTTTACATGCAAAGATCTGTAGCGTTATCTCCATGTCAAACAAGAATATACAATGAAATAAAAGAGTTCGCTCTTGCACATCTTGATAACGATGGATTTATGACTGCGCCAAACGTCATGACGCAGTTACTTCGTATGCAACAAGTCTTGTCTGGGTACACCAAGACAGATCATGGGGAATTAGTCAGGCTGGATGACAACAGATTAAGTGAATTGCTGAGTTGTTTAGAAGAAACAAAAGGCAAGTCTATTATCTGGTCTAGGTTTAGATACGATGTAAAAAGAATTAAAGACGCCTTAATAGAAAAGTACGGGCCAGAATCAACTGTAGATTATTTTGGGGATACGTCAGACGAAGACAGAATTAGTGCAGTTGAAAAATTTCAGGATGGGGAAGCTAAATTTTTTATAGGAAATCCTCAGACAGGAGGATATGGGTTAACTTTGACGGCTGCGCAAAACGTTATTTATTACGCTAACAGTTTTGATTTAGCCGTCCGTATGCAGAGCGAAGACCGGGCGCACCGCATAGGACAACGTAACACGGTCACCTACATAGATTTAATTTCTGAAGGCACTATTGACGAAAAGATTGTTAAATCTTTACGCAGTAAAATGGACGTAGCCAGCCAGGTTATGGGCGAGGAATTAAGAAACTGGTTAACTTAGAGGAGAGTACAATGGCAGAAATAGATTTACCATCAGCACCAGAGGAATCATCTCCAAGCAAAGAGGAGTTGATAAAGGAAAACGAAAGGCTGCGATTAGACTTAGCCACATATAAAAAGATGGCTGAATTGCAGAGTGCAATTTTAAGACCGCACATCGAAAAATACATTTCTCAATTAGAAATTAAGTTAAAGGAGAAGTAAATGGTTGCTAAGAAATCGACTAAAAAAAGAGCTAGGACTAAGAAGGGTACGTACAAAGGAGATGATCTAAGTACACCTGATGTTAACGAAGCATATGTTAAAGAGAACATGTTTCATTTGAGTGTGATTGAAAGTTACAATAGCACAATGAAAAGATTTGGAAGTTTGTGGGGAGATGATGATGCCTAAAAACACTTACGCTTTGTTTTTTGGGATTGTCTGCATAGCTATTTTTGTAATGATAATACTCGCTGCGGGAGGAACTCAGTAATGATAAAGAGTATATCCGACTACGGTGACTTCGATAAGGTAGGCAATTTTAGTTACTGCAAATGGATAACTGAAGAAGATAGATTTTGTCATGACCAAATAGATAATTCTTCAAGTTATTCTTTTTGTGAAAAACATATAAAGAAAGTTATTCGACCAGAATGGGTTTTTAACAACAACAAAGGAGTATATTAATGCCCGACATATCTAAATACAAAAGTGTAGCCGTTCCAATCCCAACATGGGAGCGTCTAATGAAGATAGCAGAGGAAAACAGAAGATCCCCTGCTCAACAAATTACATTTTTAGTTGATTTAGCTGAAGATGCGCCTAGTGACAAAGAGGTTACTTCCATGTATCATTGTTTAAAAGGTAGTCTCTAATAATGTCTGATGATAAATTGCAAAACTTTTATCATTCTTTAGAAGAGTATGTGGAAAAGGATGATGATATATCAGACGTTAGCAAAGCAATTGTTTTGGTAAGGGTTGCTATTGAAACAGGCGCAAGGGAAATGGGACTTCCTGGAATTTGTTATTTAATGTCTAAACTTTTAACCACAACTTTAGGAATTATTGCTGGCGATGAAACAGCTGATTACAGAACAGTCCTTGAGGAGTTTGATCCTGAGACAAAGCATTAACGCATTTGTTTTTATTTTAATTCTTTTTGTTTCTCGAACAACATTTGCTCAGTCTTACGAGGGGGTTCCAGTTTATAAAATGGGACCTCATTTGTGTGTTAAAAATTTACAAGACGCAAAAAGTATAGCTGATACAACTGAAGAACACTTATTTTTCAAAGGGTTATCCACAAGTGGTGGATTTTATTTGTTTTTTGTGGGTAAACACTCGTATACTGTGTTCGTGCAGGAACCCGAAAGTGGTTTTTTCTGCACGGGTAAACAATATACTGGAGCGGTTGTTGGAAAGTTGGGTACGAACTCCTGATCATTGGGCGTCAATATTACTGTCTATTCGTAAAGAGTCTGGTTTAACAAGGCCAGAACTCTCTGCATTGTCTGGAGTAGGCACAAGCACCATTGAAAATTATGAAAGAAAAAAAATTAAGGAGCCTTCTATTTATAAAGTAGAACAACTCCTTAGTTGTATGGGTTACGAACTGGATGCTCTATCTTCTGAGGTCCCATTAGGAAGACCAGAAGAAAACCTTTCCATTACAAGTTCACCGCACTGACACACCCAGAAGGCTTCTCCCCCCGTTAGTATGGGATCAGCCCAGCATTCTTCTGGGTCAACCATTTTTTCGCACCATCTGCATTGTTTAAGTTCACTCATCCTTGTCCCCTTTTTTTCTTACGCATTAAACGCCAGCTTGATTTTGGTCCTAGTTTTTTTCTTATGTTAAACGGGCGCAGTTTCTTCCCCCTCTTGGTTTTAGTTGCTGCTACGTAGTCACTTCTTTTTTTAGCCATTACTTTTCCCACTTATAAAATATGTGATCCCCTATTTTTACCGTTTTGGTCTTATTCTTTGCCCAATCAGGTGTAACATATGATGCATGGTAATGGGTAGCCCCTTTAACCATGTCACCAGACTTACCTTCGGATACATGCTTGGCTATGATTTGCGCCCATCGATATGCATCCAGGTCATGAGGTTTATCAGTTTTGCCGTCACAATACCAAGAAAATTGGCATTTGTTTAAAAGAGGTTTTCCGGTTATCTTTGAATGCTTTGCTTGCATAATCACATCGCAAATGTTGTCAGGGAACCTATCATCCCGTACTCGATTTATGACAACTTGCGAGACAGCAATCTGAGCCTCAACGCTTTGGTTTCGAGCTTCGTAGTATATGTTAAGTGCTAAACAAGTTAACGCTTCAAGCATACTAAACTCCGCACATCCCTTCGCATTCGTTATTGAACATGTTTAACTGACCCTTGTCCTCTAAATTTCTAAAGTCAACTTCCCCTATAGGTTTTAAAGAACGGTGCATATATTGTTTTCCTTTCCCCTCCTCTGATCCCTTCTCCCTGATCAACGAATCCACTAAAACTGTGTCTTCCCACTCGTCAGGATCCCCCATTTTCAATTCTCTCCACGCTGCATTGTTGTGAAAAGGACACCCCAGGCACGAAGATTTTCCCAAACTTCTGTCGGGGTAATGCTTTGCAAACCACTGTAAACAATTTTGCCTAGACATGTCGGCATCTATAAGTGGCCATATATTTTTAATCCATCTTTCTCTGGATGGCTTCATCCGTACCGCTTCGTCCGTAGATATACCAATCCACAAAACGGCTGAGTCTACAGGTATTCTTTGTCTTGGCTTGTACCCCAACAGATAACGAACCTTTTTTTGTAGTGGCACGATCTTGTAGTCAAACGTGCATTGCCTTCTGCCCATGCCTCCTTTATCGGTAAACCAAGGTATTGAAGAAAACTTCTTGGTTCCCCGACCACGGACGGGTTCATTTGTAATAGCATCGTTCCTTAAATTGCCGTTAGTCACGCGGTAAACTGGAAACGGTAGTTGTTTTTCTAACCAGTTTAAATGTTCGTAAACTTTCTTTGGTTCCCATTGGGTGTCAGAAAACACAGCACAGTCGGGCATAGTATCAATTTCTCCACGTGCTGCCATAAGTGCCATCACACTCGACTGAACTCCTGCTCCTAAACTAATGATATTCATACGGCTATTCCCCAAGACTGGTCGGGTATTTTTATTAACTCACCGTTCCTATCGTAAACCAGGTGAGGCGTTGATGTAATAGAAATGGTGCGTTTAAGCTTCTCATCGCTCACCCTATTCTCGTAATAGACTGACAGCGGTGGTGACGGGGGGACCGGTGGTAATGGATCTATCATTGCGCTAGTTCTCCTTTTCAAATGGGCATCTTGATATTCTGCAAGGGAAAGTGGATTGCAATGGCATCCCTCCCCCATACAAGTTTATACCGCACCTTTCGCATTTACCTGTTTTCTTACTTAACAACTCTTTTCTCTTAAAGGTATCCATGCCTTTAACCTCTGTTTTTTGTTCGTATCGCTCATACGCCATTTTTTAAGCTTTCCTCCTCCAGTAGCGCAATCGCTCTCGCCAGTATAGATGTACCACCTTCTTCACGACCCTTGTGCAAACTATGCACGAGTTGATCGAGCGGTACTCCATATTGAAGAGCTAATGATAACACGACTGCTGCGTCATCCAATAAGATATCCATGTCACTTCCTATCTTGGAACCTCTAATGAATACCTCTCCTATGTACCCCGTACTTGGTTCAACGCCAAATGAAACGTAATACTTGTCTTGGACTGTCTCTAAGACATTCGTTACGTTTAATCTTCTACTTGCTAGTTTCTGCCTTTTTGATTGCATATCCTATCTCCTCTATGATTTGCGGGATGACTGAGTTTCCCAATGCACGGAGTTGAGGTACTCTGTTGGGTAGCCCATTAACCAAGCGACCCACATTGGGTTCAACGCTCCAATAGTTTTCTTCTGATCTAATTGAACGGTAACCTTCACCGCTTTGCTCAAACCCGCTCCTTTCCCCGTTTTCGTATTTATCCCGCTTCGTTCCGTTGCCGTTGGGGTCGGCCACATTTCCACA
>TARA_R100000781_G_scaffold50602_2_pt1 | contig 12003 bp, 10 predicted proteins | sample TARA_R100000781 | Tara Oceans TARA_R100000781 (sample SAMEA2623385) | marine metagenome | biome: marine biome (ENVO:00000447); feature: deep chlorophyll maximum layer (ENVO:xxxxxxxx); material: "saline water (ENVO:00002010), including plankton (ENVO:xxxxxxxx)" | depth 60 m | reverse complement strand
CAAAAGGTACGCGGCAGATGGCTAATACAGTCAGAAATTGTAGCCATTGACATGGGCATTGTTAGATTTGCAGAGGTATTAAGGGAGGAACTAGCTACACGTTTTCCTGATTGCCCTGATGTTCTTATCTTCGGTGACCCTGCTGGAGACTTTAGAGCGCAAACCGATGAATCAACGCCCTTTCATATATTAAGAGGAGCAGGGCTAAGAGCAGTACCAGCACCAAGTAACTCTGTAGACCTTAGACTCGAGGCGGTGTCCTCACAATTAAATAAAATGTCTGAAGGTAAACCTGCTTTTCTCATTGATAGGCGGTGTTCATCCCTCATAAAAGGCTTTGAAGGGGGATACTCCTACCGCAGAATGGAGGTATCAGGAGAGCGATACGCAGATAAACCTGATAAAAATATGTATTCACACATACATGACGCACTACAATACCTATTACTAGGGGCTGGAGAAGGCAGAACCCTTATAAGTAATCAAAAACCAGCGCAAGCTACAGTCGTACAGCGCAACTTCGATGTATTTGCACGCACCAATAAGCCACGAAGACGGCAAGGATTATGGGCTAGAATGTAATTGTGAGTTGCAAAAATTTTTTTTCTGTGCTTACACAGTAAGCAAGAAACATAAAGGAGTATATTATGTGCTTTCCAAAACCTAAAAAAGACCCAGCAGTAGCTGAACTTGCAAAACTTCAACAAGCACAAGCGGCAGAGCAAAAAGCGCAGATAGCGGCTGGAATTACAGAGCAAAAAGAAGAAGATAAAGAGCAAGCTATTACCATGACCGAAGGTATGAAAAAACGCCAACGAGGTCGTGGAAAAGGTCGTAGGCGAACAATGCTTGCTGGCGGTCAAGGCTATGATAGTAGAAGTTTTGGTATGGGTAGGTTTGGTTAATGGATAACGATTACAATGATGACCCTATTGCTAAAAAGTACATGGAAAGGTACGAAAAAGCTAAGGCTTTAAGGGAAAACTTTGTTCCATTGTTTGAAGAATGTTATGAATATGCTCTACCCATGAGGGAGTCATTCTACCATGAAACTGTGGGTCAAAGACGCGATGATAAAATATTTGATGAGACTGCTGTGGTGGGTGTACAAGAGTTCGCTTCTCGTTTGCAGTCTGGTATTGTGCCTAATTTTGCTAGGTGGGCTGACCTTGTGGCTGGTTCTGAAGTTCCTAAAGCAGAACGTGACCCGATTAATAATGACCTCGATGAAGTAACAGAATATGTATTTGAGGTTATACAAAATTCTAATTTCTCCCAAGAAGTGCATGAGTCCTTTATGGATTTAGCAGTAGGTACTGGGGTACTGGTAGTAGAAGAGGGCGATTCTTTAAACCCTGTAATATTCTCCGCAGTACCTCTGCCTCATGTTATACTCGATACTGGCCCTGATGATAAAATTGACCATGTATTTAGGGAAAGAAAGAAAATACGCTTTGACCAAATACCGTTATTGTACCCTAATTCTACAATGCCGCCTAAAATAACTAACATGATAAGCCACTCAGGTACAAAAACAACAACCATATTAGAGATTGTATGCAGGGATTATGCATCTAAAAACGAAGAAGCATACTTACATTACGCTATATGTATGACAACTAAGTGCGTTGTATTCTATAATAAGATGGATGGCGTGGGTGCTAATCCGTTTATTTGTTTCCGTTGGTCTAAATGTGCTGGTGAAGTATATGGTCGTGGCCCACTTATGAACGCTCTTAGTGCGATTAAGACTACTAATCTTACAATAGAATTAATATTAGAAAATGCACAGATGTCTATCTCTGGCATTTATCAAATGGAAGATGATGGTGTAGTAAACGTAGATACTATCCAGCTAGTTCCAGGAAGTATAATACCAAAGGGTATTGGCTCTGCTGGATTGCAACCTATACAGGCCGCTGGTAACTTTGATGTAGCACAGTTGGTACTTAGTGACATGAGATTAAATATTAAACGTGCATTATACAATGATATGCTAGGTAATCCTGACAGAACACCAGCTTCTGCTACTGAAGTTGCAGAAAGAATGGCTGATTTATCACGCAGAATGGGGTCTGCATTTGGTAGATTACAGGCAGAATTAGTACAACCAGTGTTACAAAGACTAATATATATCCTTAAAAAACAGGGTAGAATAGAAATTCCTGTCGTAAATGGCAGAGAAGTAAAGGTTAAATCAATATCACCATTGGCTCAAGCGCAGGCAAATCAGGATATAAGTTCTGTATCTCGTTTCTTAGAGTTAGTTGGTGGTGTGTTTGGCCCCGAAATGCTTAATATGTTAATAGATGGTGAGGAGACTGCGGTACATTTAGCTAAGAAGTTTGGTGTACCTGATGCATTAATACGAGATGAGGAGCAACGTAGGCAGATAGCTGAAGCGGCTCAACAGATGGCGGCAATGCAACAGCAACAGGCTCAACTGCAACAACAGGAAGAAATGGTTGCCCAGTAAAGTTAATATTGGAGTCGATGGATTCCAAAGAGATGCTACAAGAGATAAAGAAATAAGCAAAGATATTGCATCTTTACTAGAGTCTGCTACTGGTAAGGAAGTATTAAAGTATTTACGCTCTATAACAATAGAGATGGTAAATGGCCCGAATGTAACAACTGAGGAATTGCGTCATTTAGAAGGTCAGAGATATATAGTTGGTCTTTTAGAAAGGCGTATACAACACGCACATAGGAAAAATCAATGAATGAAACATTATTAGATACATCAGCAGAAGAAGTTGCTGAAGCAACAGAAACAACAGAAGCAGTAGAAACTTCTGATAGACCAGAATGGTTGCCTGAGAAATACAAAACTGGTGAAGACTTAGCTAAAGCCTATAAACAATTAGAGTCTAAGCTTGGCGCAAAAGATGAAACATTGCGTAAAGAAATAGAAGAAGAGTTACATCAGAAGCGTTATGAAAATCGTCCAGAAAATAAAGGTGATTATAAATTACCAGAAGGTATTGATGAAAGCGAAGCTGTAGAAAGTGAGCTTATGCAATGGTGGGCAGAACATTCTTTTGAAAATGGATACAGTCAGGAAATGTTTGAAACTGGTATTCAAAAATATGTAGATGCTTTTGGCGGCAGTCAAGTAAATATAGATGATGAAATGATTAAGCTAGGAGACCAAGCATTAGACAGAACAAATGCCGCAAGTGCATTTGCAAATAAATTCTTTCCTAAAGAAGTCATGCCAGCAATAGAGCGTATGGCAGAAACGCATGAAGGCATTATTGCATTAGAACATATTATGGAAAGTATGAAAAATCCGTCATTAAATGTGCAGGGTGATGTTGCAGACACATTAGAAGAGTCTGATTTAAGAACAATGATGCTTGATGAAAAGTATCATAATCCAACTAAACGTGACCCAGCATATGTTAAAACTATTGAAGATGGCTTTAAACGGCTGTATGGAACCTAATGTTATTATGAAGCAGGGGCGGTTAAGGCTAGTCCCTGCTGAAAAGAAACATATTATTCCCCTATCTGAAACACTTAGTGAAGAAAATATATTTGAACTGTCATTGTTTGACAGGACTCCTATAGATTTTCTTGTAGAATTTGTAGGAAAAGACGATGTTTATGTTGTTGAAAAGGATTATGTACCTCTTGCAATTACTGGTGTAGAGGCTGATGGCCCACAAACAGGGCTAATGTGGGCTATGTTTGCAGAAGATATGCAGAATAATTGGTATAGTTTTTTAAAAGCCTCACCTAATCTTGTAGAATTTATGCATGGTAATTATTACAAGCTTAATATGAACATATTAGAATCAAATGAACGTATAATAAAGTGGGCATTATGGCTAGGATTTAAGGCAGATGCGGTTATAAAAGGAAAAAATGTGGATTATGTGCATTTTGTGCGTTGCAATTTGTTTAAAAAAAATGTTTACAATCTAGCATCACGGCCTGTGATACATTGAGTAGCCCATTTGGATACCTACAATGACTATGTGAAACAGATACCCAAGATACAAAATAGTGCAACTTAATTGAAAAGGATAGTCGTAATGGCAAATTCAATCGACACAGCCTTCATCAAACAATTTGAGTCCGATGTGCATTTAGCGTATCAACGTATGGGTTCTAAATTGCGTAACACAGTTAGGTCTACCAATGTTACAGGTAGCGTAGCTCGTTTCCAAAAAATTGGTTCTGGTGAAGCATCAACTAAATCTCGTAACGGTATGGTTACTCCTATGGAGCTAGCGCACACAACCGTTGAAGCAACAATGGCTGACTACTATGCCGCTGAATACATTGATAAACTCGATGAGTTAAAAGTAAATATCAATGAGCGTCAAGCAGTAGCACAATCTGCGGCGGCGGCTCTTGGTCGTAAAACAGATGCTCTTATTGTTGCGGCCCTAGACGCTGGTGCGAATAGTACACAAATTCATGACACAAGTTCTGCTGTAGAAAAAGCTGACTTGCTTTCATTGTTTGAAACTATGGGCGCGGCAGAAGTACCAGAAGATGGTCAAAGATTTTTAGCAATGCATCCTAAAGGTTTTGCTGATTTATTCTTAATTACAGAGTTTGCATCGTCAGACTTTGTTGGTGACCAAAATCTACCATACGCTGGTGGAATGACAATGAAGAAGTTCTTAGGCTTTAATGTATTTTCTACTGCGGCAATAGCTGGTGGTAAAAATATAGCTTATCATACTTCAGCTATTGGTCTTGGTATTAATGCTGATGTTTCTACAGAGGTCAATTATGTCCCTGAGAAAGCTTCTCATCTCACCACTTCAATGATGTCAATGGGGTCTGTTGCAATAGACGACAATGGTATCTACGAAGTTCTTGACAATAACGGATAATAAAGGAAGGACTTTAAAATGGCTTATGCGGCAAGCGGACTCTCTAGATTAGCTGGAGATTCAAATGGCAATTTCTGGCGTTATACGACCACGGATGCTATTGCTACTGTTAATACTGCTGGTTACTTTAATGATGCGGCTGGTATGTTAGCTGTTCGTGACTTAATTTGTGTTCACGATACTAATGTTCCAACAACAAATTTTGTAACTGTATTAAGTAATACTGGTAGCGTTGTTGACGTTTCTGACGGCACTGCTGTGGCAGAAACAGACGGCGATTAGAGGATTAGGGGGCTTAACGGCCCCCTAAATTACATATGGCAACAGCGGCAAACTCATCAATTGATGTTTCTTCAAGAGCTTTAATACTTATAGGCGCAGAGCCTATTACGTCTTTTGAGGATTCTACAAATGAAGCACTAGTTGCTTCTAATATGTATGAAGATATAGCAAGGGCGGCATTAACAAATTGTCGATGGCGTTTTGCAACAGAGCAAGCACAGCTTGGTTTATTGTCTGATGCACCTACAGGAAGATATGATGCGGCATATCAACTACCATCAGACTTAATAATGTTACACGCAGTTACAGTAAATGATTTTCCTATAGAGTATCAGACTTATGGCGATAAAGTATTTTGTGATGCAAGTAGTACAGAGACTTTAATTGCTGATTATACATTTAGAGCCTCAGAAGTTGATTGGCCTTCGTATTTTACAATAGCTGTTGAATATACTTTGGCTAGTATGTTTGCAGTTTCTATAGCTAGAGATACATCTATGGCTAGTATGATGGAAGACAAAGCGGCAATATCTATGGCTAAAGCAAGAGCGAGTGACTCTCAACAGCAAACAACTAGGAAATTTAATACCAGTAGGTATATTACTCAAAGGCGTAGCTAATGCGGAAAGTTCGAGTACCAGTAAATAACTTCCAATTTGGTGAAATTAGTCCTTCTGCAATATCACGAACAGATAGTGCAATCTATAATGCATCTGCTCAAAGAGTAGAAAACTTTTTACTGAGGAGTGAAGGTGGTGTTATTAAGCGTGCTGGTACAGAACGCATTTACGAATATGATATAACTGTAGAGCAAACATCATTTACTATAACTGTTTCGGATTATGCTAACATTGCCGTTGGTACTCAAATAAAGTTTTTTACCCATGATGGAACAGAGATTACCTTAGAGTCTGAAACTTCTAGTGGTAGTAGTCCTTCTGCATCTTCTGGTAATACTCATTACTTTAGACCTAATGAAAGTAATGATACTACTGCTGATAATATTTATACAGCTATTAATGCAATATCAGGATTTACAGTAGCTAATCCTAGTGCAGCAGTTGTTACTGTTGTAAGAGATTATCCTCAATCTGGTACAAATTTAACAGTAAGTACAACAGATAGTACACGATTAACTGTTACTGATTTTACTGGAGGAACAAATATACAAAGTAGATTAATACCTTTTATATTCTCTGATGACGAACAATATATTGTTTCACTCGAAAATGCTAAGTTAAGAGTATTTCGTGTAGTGCAATCAACTGGCGTTACAAGCTTAGTTGCTACCTTAACTGCTGATGTTGATGGTGATGCATTACCTTTTAGTCATACATATGTGCATGAATATTCATTTGCTCAAAGCGGTGACATTATGTGGATATGTCATGCATTATTCCAGCCACGTTTATTAGTGCGTACAGGTGCAACATCTTTCCAAGTAGAAGTAAAAGCATTCGATACATTAACGTCAGGCTCTACAGTAACCGATACATTCCAACCCTATTATTACTTTCAAGATACAGGTGTTACATTAGCAGTTAATGCAACTGCCGCTGGCACAGGAAAAACACTAACAACAAGTGCTGATTATTTTGTATCAGGTCATGTTGGTACACGTTTAAAATACCATGAGTCTGAAATACTAATAACTGCGGTAACAAATGCAACTACAGCTACAGGCACAATACTTAAAACATTACAACAAACACTTATAAACAATGCATTTAGAACAGCATCGGGTAGCGACATAGTAGAAGTTACTCATGTTGCTCATGGTTTTAAAGGTGGTGAGACTATTGTTATATCTGATGCCGCTGCTGTTGGTGGAATATCGACATCTAATTTAAATAATTCTGAAGCAATACAAACTGTTATTGATGAAAATACATATACTTTCCAAGCTAATGGTTCTGCTACATCAAGTGAAGATGGTGGCGGTGCGGCTATAAAAATAACTACAAGTGCGGCAACATTAGAATGGCAAGAGCAAGCATTTTCAAGCGTAAGAGGGTTTCCTGTAGCGGTAACGTTCCATGAAAATAGACTCGTATTTGGCGGTACATCTTCCCAGCCTGATGCCATTTGGATGTCTAAAACAGGCGAATACTGGAACTTTGATGTTGGGTCGGCTAATGATACAGACTCAATCCAACTTATTGCCGCTACAGGAGAGGTAAATGAAATACGTCATTTAGTATCTAATAGAGATTTACAAATCTTTACAGCATCTAATGAACTATTTGTACCTACATTTTTAGGTAATGCTATTACACCAACCAATGCACAGTTAAGAAAACAAACACCTTATGGCTGTGAGTGGATACGGCCTGAGTCATTAGATGGTGCTACTATATTTGTTCAAAAGAATGGTGCTATTGTTAGAGAGTATATATTTACTGATGGAGAAGACTCTTATACTTCTTCGTCTATTTCTTCTATTTCATCACATTTAATTAAAAATCCTATTGAGCAAACAGCATTAAGAGGTGCTATAAATCGTAACGAGTCTTATTTATTTATAACAAATAACGATGGAACGATTGCAGTATTTAACTCTAATAGAACAGAGAAGCGTGCTGGGTGGGTAGAGTTTACAACTCGAGGTTCGTTTAAATCTGTAGTTGCTATTGATGATAAGGTATTTTGTAATATTATTATTGACACTGGTGCTGGTACACAAAAATACATTCTATGTGAATTTAAGGATACAGTTAATTTAGATGTAGCCAAAACATATACAAGTACAACAGGAGTATTTACAGTTAGTTCTGAGTTTGCAAATGGGGCATCAGTAAGTGTTATTAGCAATACAAACTATTATGGTGATGTTGTTGTTGCTGGTGGTAACGCTGATGTATCTGCGGTTGAAGCTATAACAACAGCAGAAGTAGGATATAAGTTTGACGTTACATTAAAAACAAATCCTTTAGAATTAAATACTGATGTTGGCCCAGTAACAGGCTTACCAAGGGCTATAGGTTCTGTTTTTCTTGATTTAAATAGTACACTTGCAGTAAGTGTAAATAATACAGCATTAACAATACGTCAGGTAACGGATGATATGTCTAAGATAAGAACGCCTGTAACTGGTAAAAGAGAGTTTAGATTACTTGGGTATAGTAGTGACCCACAAGTTAATATAACACAGAGTGAACCATTACCTATACAAGTTAATGGTCTTGTTGCGGAGGTAATTATATAAATGGCAATAAACCCGATAACAATGATGGCTATAGCTAGCTCTGGTTTGCAAATATTTGGTGCATCTAAGTCTGCTTCTTATGGTGCTGGAGCTGCTTTGCAAAGTGCTGAGTTAGCTTTGATAGATGCTGAATTATTAGAAATTCAAGCAAAACAGACATCATTTATAAGGCGAAAACAATTTGAACAAGAAACTGCTGTCAACGAAAATTTATTTATGGGAGCAATGGGTAGAGATATTTCTGACCCAAGTGTTCAAGCATTTTTAAAACGTCAAGAAAAAACAATAGCTGAAGATGAAATGAGAGCATCAGCGCAAACAAGTATGCAAAAAATAAATAAACAAATTGAAGCCGCTTCTCAAAGAAGTAAAAGTAAAAATATAATACGCTCTGGTAAAGTTTCTATGCTAACGAGTGCGGCTGATTTTGGTTTTAATTATAAGAAAACAAAAGGTTTTACGGAGTTTTAATAGATGCCAGTAATAAGACAACAATCTAGAGTAACAAATCAGCCAATAGGTGTTGCAAGAATAGACACTGGTTCAGCACAATTATGGGAACAAATAAGTAATAATGCTGGGAGAATAAGCCAAAATGCTTTTCAGTTAATATCTGACAGGTCAAATGTTGAAGCTATAGATATGGCTGAAGCGGCTAAAAGGGAAGATATTATTACGTTAGATAAAAATGGTATGCCAAAAGCTTTAGGCATACTTAAAGGTTTTAATTTTAAAGCTCAACAAGAATATAAACGAGTTATAAATAAACGATTTGAACAATCAATAGAAACCGAAATATATAATCAATCAAAAAAATTATCAATTAATGATGACCCATTTTTACCAGTAAACCCTGCTCAATTTGATGAAGGTATGAGCAAATATATTGCAGGCATGATGAAAAATGAACCCGATACTAAATACGCAAGATTTATTCAAGATGTAGGGCAACAACAAATAGCTAGAACAAAAATAAGTTTACAAGATAATTGGAATACTTATCAAAGAAAGAAAATAAAATCTGAAGAAGAAGTTAGAAGTCAATTTGTTAAAGAACAACTTTTTCATTTAACTCAAGCTGGCTCTTGGAAAGATGTAAGAATAGGGGCTGAAGGTGAAACAACACTTTCAGAAACAAATTCTTTATTAAAAAAAGAAATAGAGCATCAAACATCTTTAGTTAACGCTAATATTATTACAGCAGAAGAAGCGCAAAAAACTATAGATAGTTATCTTAAAATTTCTGCTGATGGTGCTTTAAACCATATTGGAACAAAAATTAAAACTAAAAATGATTTAACTTTTTTAAGTGCATTTTTAGTATCGGGAGATATAAATCATTTAAATAATCTTCCAAAAGAATTTCATGAAGACGCAATATATATTTATAACAATTATATAACTGCTGATAATCAAGCGGCTGTAAATAAAACATGGAATGCTAAGTCTGATGATTTCTCAAATGTTATTACTGCGGATAATGAAATATTTAGAAGAGAATTTGAAAATAAAAGAAGAAATGAAATTGTTTCAGACAGTAATAAAATTTATGATATGTTAAATAATTTTCCTTTAGGATTTAATGAGTTGGATGAACCTATTTATGGAGAAATAACTAGAGAAGGAAAAAATGCTTTATATGATACTGTAAACTCTCGTTTTATGTTATTTATGAATAGAATTGAAAATGAAAGACCGCGTATTGGTGATTCAACGGCTGATGACCAATTACAGCTTACAAGGCGTTCTATAATTTTACCATTTATTAATCATTATTTAGTTAACAATCCTAATGTTGAAACAGAAACTTTAATTTATGCTATATCAACTCGTGATGCAAACAATTTAAATCAAGATGGTAAAGATTTAGTTAATTTTTTAACTCAATCACCAGCGTTTACTAATGAAGATGCAGAATGGGTTAATGGAAAAATTAGGGCTGGTAAGGATGAAGCTTTATTAAGAGTAAAAAGAGAAGAAAATCAATTACTTTTAAGAGACCGAACTAATGAGCTTACTAATAGAGCTATAAAGGGAGAGTTAAGCCCTGATGAATTCCATGAACATATAAATATAATAAATTCGGCTATAGGTAATCCATCTATATTATTGTCAGGTACTGAAGCTATAAATATAGCATCTCCATTAAAAATTGCTTACAATAAAGGATTGTTTAATAAATACTTACCAGATGCAACTGAGGAACAATTAGAAGATTTATCATTATTTATAAGTGGTAAAGGAACTAGTGAAACAATATTTGGAAAATATAGAAAAGAAACTTTAAATGAAGATGGAGATATTCACTTAGTTCCTAGCAGGCTTGAAATGCTTGGAAACGCTATGATGGCTGGAGTAAGTGCAAATGAAATTGATTCAATTAATAAAGAAGTTACAACTAGATTAACGAGAGTAAAAGACAAAAATAATAAAGATACAGAAGCAAGTTCAAAAATAGTACATGAAAATACTGTAACAAATGGTAACGGAAGGTACGGAAATTCAAATCATAGAAAAGCTGCTGATAGAATTTTAGCAAAAAAAGAAATATCATGGAGAAATCCTGATAGTATGAATAATCCAGAACTTTTAAAACTAATGTCAGAAGTTATTCCAGAAAGTTTAAGGGTAGAATTATTGGGTATTGCAAATGGTGTTTCAACAAACGACCCTGCAAGCATGGCTATGGCTTTTAAATGGTATACTATTTTAAATGAAAAAATTGACCCAGCTACAGGAAGAAGAATTAATCCTTTAAGAACAAGTGAAGCTTTAGGAGCTAATCAAGATATATATGCAAAATTAAATGCTATTCACGAACTAAGTAAATTCGAAGGCACAAAAAATATATTAGGAATTGCTCAAGACCTTGCTAATGAAAAAAATGATGACCTGTTTCAAAATAGATTAAAAAACTATTTTAGAGATGAAGATAGCAAACTAGATTACAATGTTAGCAAAAAAGAAATAAAAAAATATTTAATGGACGAATTTGATTTACATGAGCAAATAGCTACAGAACTTACATCTTATGCTAAATATTATTTATACGTTTATCCTAATACAGATAATTTAGAAGAAGTTTTAACAAAGGTTGCAGAAGAAATATTTTTACCAACAGAATATGTATTTAGTCCACATTCTAAAATAGACGAAGGTTTTTTTAGTATGCACGCTTTAGAGGCTGTTACAGGGGGTAATTCAGAACCAGCAGTAACGCATATAAATAAAGAACTAGCTAAATATGGAAAGTATATATTAGGTGAAAATGCGTATTTAGTTCCTACTAAATATGCTGGAACAGTTGGTGTTCGGTACGATGCATACATTTCAGAAGATGGTGCGCTTATTCCTCTTTTAGTAGAAAAAAATGGAGAAGCTTTTTTACCAGCTTTTGAATTTAATACTGGTTCTGAAAATGATATAATGCAGGTATTAGAAGAATATAGTGAAAGCGGTTATAATGCTCAACAAGCTTTTCAAAAAGCTGTAGCTGATGCTCGAGCAGAAATGGAAGCAAGAAATAAATTAGCTTACAAAGCTGGCAAAATTCCTGGAATAGTTCAAAATATAAAAGCTGGCCCCAGACCAAATGAACTTACTAATCCAAAAGCTTATAAAGAATGGGCAAGAAAAACTACTTATGAAAGAATGAGAGCTATG
>TARA_R100000781_G_scaffold110636_1_pt1 | contig 12143 bp, 15 predicted proteins | sample TARA_R100000781 | Tara Oceans TARA_R100000781 (sample SAMEA2623385) | marine metagenome | biome: marine biome (ENVO:00000447); feature: deep chlorophyll maximum layer (ENVO:xxxxxxxx); material: "saline water (ENVO:00002010), including plankton (ENVO:xxxxxxxx)" | depth 60 m | reverse complement strand
CTGTTTGGACATAATCAACTAAATCTTGAAGATTTGGCCATTCAGTACCAACTAAACAACTACCAGACAAACCCTCGTAGTCATGCATTGCCCATTCTTCAGCGCCTAAGGCTGGAGAATGTTCGATGATGTGGTCTATGCATTCTTCAATGTCCTCGACACTTTCGCATAGTTCTAGGTTCACCCAGGAGCCATGCAAGATGCCTTCGTTATATGCACTAAGACAGGCAAAGTAAGCGTTAAACCTTTCACCGTGTCCTAATGCTGCTGGTCTAGCTTTTACAGTAGACATAGTTAATCCTTTGGTCGTGGTTAATGCTGAGAAGAACCCAGCAGGGAACCCCTAAGGGCTCCGTGATGGGATCAATACAAACGAAAATTAATTAATTCGGGGACTGCGTCTAATACTTCATCCTCAGTTGTGTAAACCAAATCTTCAAAGCAGTAGAAACAATCCTCAAACCTGTCCCCGTAGGGATCGACAAGGAAAAAACATTCCTCGCCCTCTTCGTTCTTGGTTTCTTCAATCGTGAAACCTGTTGCGACTTCTAAGAAATACGCATACTTCTTTCTTCTCTCTTCTTTACTTAGAGGCATTAGCTGCTTGAAGTAATGCCAGAAAAGAGCTCGCAAACGCTCATAAGTAAGCATTGGTTTTTGTTTGGTCGTGGTGTGTGCTGGTGAACCCAGCAGGGAGACCCGAAGGCCTCCGTGATGGAATCAAACCATTGAAGGAGCTTTCTTTAGCCCGTGTTTTCGCGCTAATTCAGCTATTGAAGGAACTTTCTTTAGGCCTTCGTTGTATTCGATGATTGGCTCTTGGTCCTCTTCATCCATCTCAAGACAGTTGATTGCATCCTGTGCAAACTGTTCAAGACTTTCTTCTCTATCAACGTGAATCTCTAGGTCACTTAACAGCCCTTCTGGGTCGTCTTTGTAAGCCTCGAAGATTATCCTCAATAGGAATGATGAAGGAACTCGTTTGACTGTCATGTGCTTGATAGTGTGGTCGTGGTTAGCTCAGGTTTAACCTGAACTGCTCCCATTCTACTGGATAATTACGCCCCTGTATCATTCTTATTGAAATTCCTTACACTTGGCGGCTCCCTCACTCTCTTTACACTTAAGGAAAGACAATCAAATAAATACCTGTAAATCAACCTAGCCGAATAAGTTATTCGGAATAAAGCCAGTTATAGCCTACCCCTGGACCCTTTTGATTCCTTTTTTTCTCAGTTTCTTCTATATATTTATTTTTTGAAGGGGTACGGGGGGACCGCCCTTCCTCAACGTAATAATTACCTACTTAATCGCGAGACCAAAAATGGGATATAAGAAAAGGAAGGAGAAATATATCGAGGTAACGGAAAAAAGATGTGGGGAGATGTGTGGAATGTTGTTAAAACCCCTGCCGTCTGTTTTTAATGTTTTTCAGAAAGAATGTCAATGTTCAAGGTTAACAAAAGGAAACAAAAGGTGTTAGGGAACGAGGAGAATGCTGAGGGGGTGTAGTGTAAAAGTTCCACGACCAGAGGAAAGAGTATGGGTAAGGAGACTTATGAGATGAAGGAAATGAAGGAGAAGGTAGGAAAGAGGAGGGATCCGAGTGGAGGGAAGTTAGCAAGAGATTTTACGAAGGAAGAGAGGATGAGATATGGGGAGCAGATGAGGATGTATAGGAGTCGATATGGATTAACGGATGGATTCAGGTTAGATAAGAAGGGGTTTGATGAGTATTTGAAGAAAAGGAGAGAGATGGATGAGAAAGGTAGGGGATGTAGATAAAATGAAGGGAGCCCTGAAGCTTGCTGCTTGGTCGTGGTCGGCGGGGTTAGATGGAACCTCCTTCGGGAGGTTTTGTCGCTATTTTTTGAAGATACGTCAGAATGAAGAAAGTTTTGGTGGGGACCAATGCCTTATTTAACAAACAATCAAAGGATGGATTTAGGACTGGAGGGCGCATGTTGCGTTAAACCAGAGACATTGGAGAAAGCAGATACAACGAATGTGTATGTAGACGAAGAAGTACAGCAAAAAATAGGAGGGCAGGCTGTTAGGCCAGTAATTGCGATAGCAGATCCAAAGAAAGAAGAGGTAGAGACTGAAGAGTGAAGCAGATTTGGGAACCATTACCTCCACAACTGAGGGATAGCTTTCCAAATTTCACTTGTTATTTGTTGCGAGAGTTGGGGCTTGCAGATGCTCCAACTAAGCAGCAAATATCAGTGTGCAAATGGATGCAAGAAGGACCTGATAGGAGTCTGACTGTTGCATTCAGGGGATTAGGGAAGTCGATTCTTGCGTCTTTTTATGCTTTATGGAGATTAAGAGTAGATCCAGATGAAAAGATTCTGATTGTCTCTGCTACAGCAGTTAAATCAACAGATTTCTCTTCATTTATGTTGAGATGTATAGGAGAGATAGATATATTGCAGTGTTTAATGCCAGGAACAGATAATAGATTTTCTAATGTAGCTTTTGATGTTGGTCCTGCACAAATAGAACAAAGTCCTAGTGTTAGATCAATGGGAATTATGGGTCAAACTACAGGTCAGCGCTGTACTTGTGCAATATTAGATGATGTAGAAACTTTGGCAAATGTTATTACTCAACTTAAACAAGAAAGAGTTGCTCATGCTGTAGAAGAAATTCAATCAATCATTAAACCTGAGGAGGGACAAACACTTCCGAGGAAGATTTTGTACCTGGGTACGCCTCATGTTGAGACCAGTATTTACCTTCGTCTTGTTAGGGAAAGGAATTACTCCGCAAGATATTGGCCTGCGCTTTACCCCGACGAGCTTGATTGCTACGAGGGCAACCTCGATCCGACGATCGAACAAGAGGTCATCTCGAACAGCAGCCTCGTAAAAGAGCCTACGGATCCAGAAAGGTTTAGTCATGAGGACATTCTCCAAAGACAATCTTCAATGACGAAAGCCAGTTTTGAACTTCAGTTCATGCTGAATACAAGACTGGCAACTTTGGATAAATTTCCAATTCGTCTTGGTGATCTGATGGTTGTTGATTTAGATGGAACAGCTCTCCCAGAAACTTGTGTTTGGTCTAATCAACCTGACGTGAGATTGCAAGAGTTGGTATGTGTAGGACTTGGTGCAGATCGTTATTATCATCGTCCTATTTTTCAAAATGGTTGGGTTCCTAAGACAGAAACATGGAGATGTGTCTTAGCTATTGACCCTGCAGGCCGTGGAGCAGATGAACTGGCCTGGGCTGTTGTTGCAGAGTTGAATGGAAACCTATTTTTACTTGAATCAGGGGGGTCAACTCTTGGTTATGCAGATGAAGTTCTGCAGTTTCTCGCTAAAACAGCAAAGAAATGGGATGTGAACTATGTCGTTGCTGAATCAAATATGGGTGACGGGATGTTTAGTGCTTTACTTAAGCCTCATCTGATACGGGAACACCCCGTCACTATTGAAGAAGTTAGACATAACACGAGAAAAGAGCAACGATTATGCGACACACTTGGTCCTTTGATTCAACAGCATCGTCTAATTATTAATAGCCGCGTCATTAAACAAGATTATCGACTGACTGATGAAGATCCTGAACATGGATATTCAAGGTCTTTATTTTTTCAAGCGTCAAGACTGACAGCAGAGAAAGGATGTCTCAGTCATGATGACCGTTTGGATGCTTTGGCAATTGCTTGTGGTTATTTTGTTGAAGCTGCAGCACAAGATCAACAAAAAGCAACCCGATCTCGTGCTGACCAATTATTCCAAGATGAATTAGAGGCCTGGAGAGATGAAACGATCGGGTCTATTGATGCCTTAGCAATGGGTTGGACTAAATCGAAACCTAATGGGAAGGCTTACGGGGGAGTTCAGAGGTTGCACGTGGGTTCCTAAAAGGGACCACTTTTTCTTCCATGCTGGAGAAATCCAACTTTTTCGCAAGCTTGCTTAATGAGCTGTTGCCTGTTGCTACAGCAGTCACATTGTTCTGCTTAAGTAACATTAATGCCTCAGCACGAGCCTTGCGGTCACCGTTTCTTAGGTCATCTAAAACTTGATCAATGACTTCAGCGTGCATCTCTGCAAGCTTAGAATTTAGATCTTCCATGTCTGCATGGTCGTAGAATAACTACCCCACTTTGGCTTATTAGCGCGATAATCGGTAGGCTTGTAAGGTCTACATCCCCGAAGAGTGGTTTATTTTCCCTCTATAGATGAGAGATTTGTTTCTGCTTTGGCAGAACAATTTCCTGATAAATCTCCTGATTTAACCCAGGAGGAGAAGGAAGTTTGGTTTAAAGCTGGTCAAGCTTCAGTGGTGCGCTGGCTTCGTATTAAGTACGAAGAACAGCAAGATGATGTTTTGTCTTTGGAGGTTCCCTGATGTGTTTTGGCGGAGGCGGAGGTCGAGCAACTATTACTCAACCTGATTACAACGCCTATAACCAACAATTTCAGTTACAAAAAGATGCAATTAATCGGACGTTGGATAACAACACCCGAAGCATTCAGGCTGAATTAAATACTGCTTTGAGGTCTAAGAAATCAGTTCTTGAAGAATTGACTACTTCTCAAAGAAGTTTGGCAGAGAACACCAATGCACAAGCAATGCGATTAGCTCAGGTGATAGGGCCTCCTCCTCCTGAGAAACATGCTGATGCTCCTGTTATTGGAGCTAAGGCTCGTGGCTTGGTAGGCAAAAAAGGTAAGTCTGCTTTGCGAATAGGTAGAGGCTCTTCTACCAAATCCGGCGCTGGTGCTGGAGCCAATTTGAACATTTATTCCACTTAGGAGGTTTGCATCATGTGTTTTGGTGGTGGTCCCAAAATGCCCAACATTGTTTATCAAGGTCCAAGTGATGAGGACATTGCTAAAAATGAACAGGCTTTAGCTGAATACCAAACTCGCGTACAAGAGCAGCAGGCAACTTTTACGTCTCAATTGCAAGAACAAATTGACGCGGCGAATGCAGAGACAGCTTCTTTACAAGAACGATTAGATGCAACTGCAGCTTCTGCAGCCGCGGCTTCTGCGGCACAGCAAACAGGTGCTTATGTAGCTTCTTCTCAAGTTAGTGAAGACGTGACAGGGGCTCAGACCACTGCTGCAATTACTAAAAAGAAAAAACCTTCTTCAAATTTAAAAATAGCTAAAGCTGGACTGCCTTCCGCCGCAGGCGCTGGGCTCAATATTGGAGTTTAATTATGTGTGCTGGACCTGGTAAACCTATCGCTGATTTTGTTAATCGGACAGTTGAAAATGTTTCTGGAGTAACGGCCAAGAGACAGGCAATTAAACAACAAGAAGAAGCAAATGCAGAAGCTGGTAGGAAACAAGCTGAATTAGATCGTTTAGCAAGAGAAAGAGAGGCTGTTGCAGCTCAACAACAGTCTCAATTAATGGCTTATGAAAATAGCTTGAAACAACAGCAAGCTGCACAACAGGCGCAAGTCGAAGAATTAAAAGCAGAGAATGCTCAACGTATTGGAGAGACTCGTGCAAGAGGTACAGCGGTAGTTAATAGTTTGAGAATTCTTGCTCAAGATCCAAGAAGAGCCCCATCAGCACAAACGTCTAAAAAATCACAGACAAAAGGAAGACCTAGAGCAACAACTGCCTCCTTAAAACTAGGAACTGGTCAGACAGGTTCTGGTTCTGGTACAAATTATTCCGTTTAAAATCATGGCTACTTATTCATCAGCTACAGGGACAGCAGAACAGCGTTATAGGCAAGGAGAAGGAGATCGGAATTATTTTCTTGAACGTGCTCGAACTTCTTCTCGTTTAACACTTCCTTATTTGGTTCCTGCTAGCAATGACACGCGGCCAAATAATAAAGATACTTATCCCGTTCCTTGGAATGGCATCGGAGCTAGAGGTTGTTTAAACTTAGCGAGCCGAATGTTATTGGCGTTACTTCCCCCAACGCAGCAATTCTTTCGGTTCTCCCTCGACGATACCGAGCTGATTAAGCAAGGGGTATCGCCGGAGGAGAAGTCGAAATTTGAAGAAGCTCTTAGCAAGATTGAAAGAGTAGTTCTTCGTGAGATTGAAGCTAGTAATGATCGTGTTGTATTTCACGAGGCTTTGCTTCATCTCATTGTTACAGGGAATGCATTGCTTTATGTCTCGTCAGAAGGTTTACGTGTTTATCACTTAAATCGTTTTGTATGTTTTCGAGATCCGATGGGCAACCCGACTGAGGTTGTTGTATGTGAAGAACTTCCTTATTACTCTTTGCCTGACAAGATTAAAGACTTACTTGAAGAGGAACAAGAAGAAGAATTAAAGGGAGCTTTTGATCCTCAAGAAGTTTTAGAAAGAAAAGAAGAAGAAAAAACCTGCAAAATCTATACGCGAATTGAATGGAAAAATGATCAAGTTTATTGGCATCAGGAAGTTAAAGGAAAAATAGTTCCTGGTACTGAAGGACGTTCTCCTAAAGATGTAAGTCCTTGGTTGCCTTTAAGGATGATTCGCACTGACGGACAACCTTATGGAATTGGGTATGTTGAATCTGCGGCAATTGCTGATCTTCAAACTGTTGAAGCTTTATGCCAGGCAGTAGCAGAGGGTTCACTTGCTAGCAGTAAGTGTGTTTTTCTGGTCAAGCCAAATGGTGTTACGAAAGCAGCAGATTTAGCGAAGTGCCCAAATGGAGCATTTGTTACAGGAGATCCTAATGACGTATTGGCTTTGCAAGTTCAAAAAAGCCAAGATCTCTCTGTTGCAATGCAGGGCAAACAGCAAATAGAAACAAGGCTTGCACAGGCTTTCATGCTTGCTGATGTAAGAGATTCGGAAAGGACGACTGCTGAAGAAGTGAGATTGCAGGCTTTGCAGATTGAAAATTCGTTGGGTTCGATTTATTCCATATTGACGAGTGAATTTCAAGTGCCTTATGTCGCACGCAAATTAGACATTCTTGTTAGAGAAAACAAAGTACCGAAATTACCAAAAGAATTAGTCAAGCCAGTCATGACGGTTGGCTTGGCTGCTGTTGGGAGAGGTAATGATCTTGAACAATTGGTTCGGTTCATTACCACTCTTGGTCAGACAATTGGCCCTGAAGGTATGGCTACTTATTTGAAACCAAGTGAGTTGATTACAAGACTCGCTTATTCAATGGGTATCGACACTATTGGGTTAATTAAGTCTGCAGAGGAGTTGCAGGCGGAAGCGTTAGCAGCTCAACAAGCAGCCCAACAACAGGCAGTTTTGGAATCAAAGCTGGCTGATCCACAAAACATTGCCAATGCAGCTCAAACTACTCAAGAGATGCAGATGGCTGAACAACAACCAACTGAAGAACAACCATGACCACAGCTCCACAAGCACCAGACACTTCACCTCAAATTGCTATTCCTGAAGGACAGGAAGGAATGGCAGGCCCAGGTCAAGAGGACTTACTTGAAGAATTCCGTAAAGAGCAAGAAGAAGCTCAACGAGAATTAGAGGTTCCTGAAAAATTTAGGAATGCTTCAAAAGAAGATCTGATCAAGGCTTATCAAGAGCTTGAGAAGATGAAGTCTAAACAGCCAGAGGAATCTAAAGCTCCTGAAACCAAAGAAGCTAAAGAGTCAGAGGTCACTGGTTACACCGCAGAACAAGCTGCAGAAGTTTATGGAAAGGAAGCTGTAGAAGCTTTAGCAGAGAAGGGTTTAAACCTTGCTGACGTGATGTTTAAGGCTGATCAAGGTGAAGACATCAGTGAGCATTTTGACACCCTTGCAGAGACATTTAAAGTCCCTAGGCAAGTCGTAGAGAATTATGTTTCTAAATCTCAAGGAGCGCCTGCTGAAAAAACTTCTGAGCTTACTGAAGCAGATGGAGCTGAATTAAAAGCTGAAATTGGTGGAGAGGATGCTTTCAATCAATTGGCAGATTGGGCAAGAAAAACTTTAGATCCAGAAGTTATAAAAGAATTTGATGCTGCTGTAGAGAGTAATAACAAAGAGACAATTCGATGGGCTTTAAGAGCTTTAAGAGCAGAAAGGAATTCTCCTGACACTGTTGTAGAGCCAAAGCTCTACGGGGGTGGTGATGCTCCGGCGGAAAGCAAATTTGAAAGTCAGCAGCAAGTATTAGATGCGATGAATAAGAGGAATGAAAGAGGTCAACGTATTTACGATATTGATCCTGCTTATCAAGAAAAGGTAAAAGAAATGCTTTATAGAAGTGAAGTTTTTAACCCACAACGCTAATATTTAGCGCAGAACACCCCAACAGCAGCAGGCCCATCAAGGTGGATAACCTGTATGAGGAAGGAAAAGTGCTTCTAATTAAAACTTTTACTTACTGATTCATGGCTGTAACACTAAGCCGTATCGGTCAAATTAAGGGCTCTGCTGCTACTTGGGGAGCAGGCGCTACTGGTTTAGATACCGATAGGGCGATGATGCTGAAACTCGGCAGTGCCGAAGTTTTGGATGCCTTTATGACCGCAACGGTTTTTAAAGGAAAAACTCGCGAAAGAAACATTCGTGGTGGCAAGAGTGTCGCCTTCCCAATCACGGGAAAAATGGTTGCTACTTATCATCAACCAGGCACTGAAATTACCGGAAATGGTAATGATCCATCCGACATAAATGAGCGGGTAATTAGTCTTGACGCATTGATGGTTGCTGATGCAGCGATTCTTGAAGTTGATGAGCTTATGTCATATTTTGATGTAAGACAAATCTATACAAAAGAATTAGGCAGAGCCCTTGCAGTAGAATATGATAAGCGTGTTGCAAGAATGATTTTTGCAGCCGCAAGTAATTCAACTGAGCCATTAGACAAGTCTTCTAATAGTGGTAGAACAGGCCAAGGAATTACACTTGGTACTGACTACACAGCAGGCGGTGCAACCCGTCAAGCAAAAGGCGATGCTCTTGTTAATGCTATCTTCGATGCCCGTGTAGGTTTTGAAGGAAAAGATGTAAGTATCGACGACATGTACGCCGTCTTTACTCCAGAAGATTATTATCTTATTACTCAATCAAGTCGTGCAATTAATGCTGACTTTGGTGGAGCTGGAAACATCGCTGATGGCCGTACTCTAAAAGTAGCTGGCATCCCAATCTTTAGTTCTAATCATGTTAACCAAGCTGCTTACACACTTGTAGCTGGTGATCACAATTCAGATTATGCTCAAGATTTAAGCAAGACCAAAGGCTTAATTTTCAATAAAGAAGCAGTTGGAGTAGTTTCATTGCTTGCTCCTTCCCTTCAAATGACAGGCGAAGAGTTCAGAGTGGTTCACCAGTCTGACCTTTTGGTTGCACGTCAAGCTCTCGGAATGGGAGTTCTTCGTGCAGAATCTGCTTGTAAGGTTGTTATTCCTTAGATAAAGTAGGTCTGCATAATAAATTGAGGTCAGTTTACTGGCCTCTTTTTTTGTGTCTAATACAATAAGAACTACATCCCTGTAGTGATCAAATGGGCATAGCAAATCAAACAGTGACGCCAGGGAGAACTTCTCTTCTTGATGCAGTGAATATTCTCCTAGAGAACATAGGGGAACAACCAGTCAATACGCTGGAAAATCAGCAGATTCAGGACGCTCGTTTCGCGGAAAGAGTTCTTCTTGAATTTCACAAGGAAGGCCAGGTAAAGGGTTGGAGCTGGAATTCTGAACATTGCTATCCCTTCTCAAAAGATTCTTCAACAGGAGAAGTTTCTATTCCTTCAAATGTTGTTCAGTTTGCACTTGATCCTTATGTCTACGCAAATAGGTATGTATTGAGAGGTCAAAGACTTTATGACACAACCAATCGGACTTATGTAATGGAGTCAACAGTGACAAAGATTGAGGCTGATGTTATTTGGTTGATGCCCTGGGACGAAACACCTGAAGCGTATAACCGTTGGACAACAATTCGTTCTGCCCGTGTTTTTTCAGCAAGAGTTTTAGGTACTGACGCTTCGTTTAGATATACGGCTGCTGACGAAAGAGATGCTCAAACAGTTTTGGAGCGTATGGAACAACAGCAAGAACAACCAAATATTTTGACAGGAGGAAGGAACTACTTACCTTTCCCTACTTATGCCCCTCCTTCTGGTTTAACTACTCGTCGTCTTAGTTCTGGTATTCGCATCTAATGGCTCTTCGTTCTTATTCAATCCCAAATCTTAGTCAGGGAGTTAGCCAACAACCTGATGCTCAAAGAGATCCTAGTCAAGGAGAAATCCAAGTTAATGGCATGTCTTCAATTATGGAAGGCTTAAGGAAAAGGGATTCCAGTTATACATTGGCTGAAGTTTCAGCTACCTCTTTTGGCGATTGTTTTATTCATAGTATTCTTAGGGATAATGTCGAAGAATATTTAGCAGTAATTACAAGTTCAAGTATTAAAGTTTATGATTTAGAAGGTACAGCAAAAACAGTTACTCCTGCGACTAATGCTTATAACTATTTGAGTACGATAAGTGATGCGAAGCAAGACATAAGAGCTGTAACAATTGCTGATTATACGTTTATATCAAATACTAAAAAGATTCCTGCAATGAACACAGCCACAGCACCGACAAGTGCGCGGCCTAGTGCTCATGAAGCTTTGGTTTGGGTTAAAGCAGCATCTTATGGTCAAACTTATAAATTAACTGTTAATGGTTATACAGCATCAATCCAGACCGCAGTTGCACCAGTTGTTAGTGATGGATCTTCTGTAACAGAAAATAGAATAAGTTCTGAAGATATTGCACAAAGTTTAAAGACAACTTTAGAGGCTACTGCTTTATCTGGAGTAACAATTACCAGAAGTGGATCTGTACTTTGGCTCCAATCTTCTAGTGCAATTACACTTGCTGCTACAGACGCGAGAGCCAATGCAGATATAACTGCGATCCTTAATGAAGTTCAAACCTTTACTGAATTACCGACTATTGCTCCGAATGGTTATCAAGTAGGAATTAGTGGAGATCCTGGCAATAATTTTGATGGTTACTATGTTGAATTTAAACCTAAGAGTGGAACATTTGGAGAAGGTTTATGGGTTGAAACTGTTAGTCCAGGCGTTGAATATGAAATAGACAAAGATACGATGCCGCATTTACTAGTCAGATTGCCTGACGGTAATTTTTGGTTCGGTCCTGCTGATGGAAGTACTCAAGGAAGTTCTCCTAATACTGTCGTAATCCCTACATGGGGTCAGAGAACTACAGGTGATTACACAACAGCCCCTAATCCAAGTTTTATTGGACATGCAATAAATGACATCACGATATATAAGAACAGACTTGTTCTTCTTGCCGATGAAAATGTCATTCTTAGCAGGGTCCGAGAGTTCTTTAATTTCTGGCCTGAGACGGTTACAACGATTCTCGATACAGACCCTATAGATGTTGTTGCATCTAATAACAGGGTTTCAGTTCTTCGTTATGCGGTTCCTTATCAAGATGAATTAATTCTATTTTCTTCTCAATATCAATTTAGATTTAATGCTGCAGAAACAGTTTTAACTCCAGCCACTGCCCAGATAACAGTCTTAACTCAGTTTGAAACTGATGTAAATGTAAGGCCTCAGTTAGCAGGGGGAGGGATTATCTTTGCTCAAAATAATGGTGACTGGGCGCAATTCCGTGAGTTTAGTGTTAGAGGAGCTGGCACTGCTTTAACCGCAGATGCACAGGATCTAACAGGTTATGTCTCTGCTTATGTACCCAGTGACATTTTTAAATTAACGATCAACGATACAAGTAATGCTGTTTTCTGTATTAGTTCAAAAACGGGACATAAAAATCGAATTTACCTTTACAAATACTTTTTTAGGAATACAGGCCAAGGAGTAGAGAGGGCTCAATCCAGTTGGAGTCATTGGGAATTTAGTGGGGCCGATGAAATCCTTCAGGTCTTATGCATTAGGGAAACTCTTTATTGCTTAATGAGGTATGGAACGAAGGTGTATTTAGAGGCTGTCCCTGTTATGGATCGCCTTAGCGAGCCTGTTGCAGGAGCCCCCTATCCTTTCCTGTTGGATCGTCGCATCTCTACTACTACTGAAACTCCTAGTGGGGTGAGAGTTTCAGCAGGTACGTATGACGCAACTACACAGAAAACGACATGGACACTTCCCTACACAATTGCATCCAAGACGGAAGCATGGAGTGCTTTTGATACAACGGCGAACGGAGGTGTTTTACTTGGGTCGGCAACGAGTGGGAACCAAATTATTGCTG
>TARA_R100000781_G_scaffold29696_1_pt1 | contig 12218 bp, 4 predicted proteins | sample TARA_R100000781 | Tara Oceans TARA_R100000781 (sample SAMEA2623385) | marine metagenome | biome: marine biome (ENVO:00000447); feature: deep chlorophyll maximum layer (ENVO:xxxxxxxx); material: "saline water (ENVO:00002010), including plankton (ENVO:xxxxxxxx)" | depth 60 m | reverse complement strand
AATATGATATTTGGCTATGAAAAGCCAAAGGGGAGGCCACGTGGCAAAACAAAAAAGCGGAAATCAAAATCCAAGAAAAGTTCTACAAAATAGAGTTAACGAAGTTGAAGGAGGAATGGGTTATTTATTTCAAGAGGTCAATAAGTTAAATCAGAATATATTGGGCTTAGAAAACTTGGTGATGATGCTAGCTGAATTCCTTAAGAAAAAGGATAAGTTTGAAAAGTTCCTAGAAAAGAAAATAGGCGAACATGAAGAGAAGTTGAAGAAAGAGGAAGGCACAAAGGAGGAGGCTAAATAATAGCCTCTTCTTTTTACTTTTTAGTACCATGGTTACGAGCGGCTAAAATCTCATTCTGCCTCTAGAAAAGAGGGCTGCGGCTATTTTTAAAAGTGTTTTACCAGTCTTAGGTTTTTTTAATAAGCTCTTTAAACTCTTGTCACCATATGTCCTACTAGATGCTCTTACTTTTTTCTTTTTTGGAATATAAGATGATTTAACAGTCCCTTTTTTTGTACCTCCACCAGGTTTATTATGAGAATAATCAAAGGTTGTTACCACAGGAGTATGTAATCCTAAGGATTGACCTGTTCTTCCTGCAAGACCAACTCTTGCTTTTTGAAGTCCTTTTGCAGATTTAACAGTTTCTCCTTGACTTGCATATGTGGTAATATCGAAACCTTTTGTTTTTAATTTACCATAACCTGTGCCTGTAGATGTCCTACCTTTTTTAAATTCAGTAGTTTGAGTATGGCCACCTATTCTATACTCCTTCCAAACTTCTAAATCTCCAGCTCTTTTTAAATAGCTCGGATTTAGCTTTACCATTATATTTCCATTTGTATTTTTAAATATTTTAACACCTTTTTGAGTTTTTGCATAAGCTTTAGCTTCACTTATTTTATTCTCTTTAAGCATTTGAGTAATTTTTCTCATTCTTGGGTCATTAGACTGACCACTTCTTACACTTTTAATAAATGGAGTTGTTTTCTTACCCTTTGGAGCTGATAAATTATATTCTGGAAGTGGTTTTGATACATCTAAACCTTTTGCTTGTAAAGCTTGTTTTATATATTTATTTTTTTGAGGCATGCCACCTTCAATAAATTTACCACTATGTTTATGAGATATTGGTTGATTTAAACTTCTTTGTATAATTGCAGCAGCATCTTGTCTTTGTGAGACCATTTCTAATGTATCTAAATATCGTAATCTTAATCCTTTTGGTACAGGTCTTCCCATACTTCTTAAAGTAGACATCTTTCTTTCCATATCTAAAATAGATTGTTGTATAGCTCTTAATTCAACAGGTATTCCTTTTTTACGCATTGACCTTGCAATCTCAATTAGCATTCTTCTTCTTTTTCCTTTTGAAGCTCCTATTAAATTATCTAAATATTGAAGCCATTTAGGGTCGCTAGCATAAGAGGTTGGGACATTTCCAAAGCCTAAAGTATCTATACCTCTAGCAACAGCTCTTTTACCATATTTACCAGCACCATATAAAGATGTAATTCCTAATAATCCATAAGCAGCTTTTTCTTTATCAGTTAACGCCATTATCTTTCAACTCCATAAGGAGACCATGGATACCAAGGTCCTTTACCTTTTCTCATTTTCTTAGATTCATTATTTAATGATTGTAATGGAAACCCAGCCCATTTATCAACTAACCCCATAGGATTTTCTATTAAATTATTTGGTGCTAGAAAGTCTTTAGCTAACCTTCCAAAAGGAAATAGCGTATAAATATGATAATTTGCAAATCTATCCCATTCTCCAGAATTAAGTGATTTCATGACAGATAGAGGATGTCTCATAACTGGGGGAGTAACTAACTGTAAAGGAGCTAATCCTCTAGGCCACATACCAAAGAAAGCTCTATCTCTTTCGTTTTCATTTCCAAACAACCAGTCTGCTGTATCTTGAAACCAAGAATAAGGAGCAGGCATAGCTGTATCAAATATAGAATAAGCAAAAGCATTACCTAATGCAAATACTGTTAAATCAGCTTGCATTGTTCTTCTAAACCTTTCATATTCTGGAGTACCAGCTCTTAATCCAAATATCTTAGCTTCTCTTGCTATATCATTTCTAAATCTTACAGCATTCCATTGCCATAGTTGGAAACGAGTCATTATCTTACCAAGAGCTGTTCTAGCAAATGCTGGTCTATAAGGAGCGTTATATAAGAATTGAGTAGCCTTAACACCTTTCTTAGCTAACTCTATTAAAAATGGATGGTCAGGATTCTTTATTGCACCATCAAACATTTCATATGCTCTAGCATAATGAGCCATAAAAGCATCTCTTCTTAGCATTCTCTCAGGAACAGACATAAACTTAGAGGCTATATTCATTATACCTTCACTAACATTATGTTTTTTACCTAAATCTCTCAGAGTAGTTTCTGCTAATTCTCCATCATTCCCTATCTTCTTAGCTATATCCTTAGCAAAATTCTTAACATTAGCAGCTCTCATATCAGGGTCTATACCAAACTGATATAAAATAAACTCAGGAATTACACCGTGTTTAGTAACAAATGCGTCAATATCATCTTTAGATTTCCATTTAGGATTTATTTTATTAAGATATGAAATATCTCTACCTTTCTTAAAATACTCTAGTCCAGCACTTTGTATACTATGAATACTACCACCAAATATATTACCAACAGAAGCTTTAGGATGAGCAAGTAAAGATGCTAATTCAAATTTAGCCTCTGCATTTGATATTTTCTGTAAAGTACTATAATCAATTTCATTTAAATGTTTATCTAACTCAGGATACTCAGATGCTTTCTTACCTAGAATAGTATCTTTCATACCTTGAAGTTTCTTTTTAACCCTGTTGTCAGCCCACCAATAATAAGGAGTACCTTTTAATTTCATACTAGGGTCATTATATATTCTCTCTGGTATAATAGCTGGATTACCCATAGCATCTTGAGCATATAACTTTAAGAAATTCATCCAATTTCTAAGTAAATTACTCTGAACCTTAACACCATCTTCATTTATATAAGTACCAGTTTTTTCTTTATGCCAACCTAATTCTTCACCTCTCTTTCTAAATTGTTCAATTTTATGTCTAGAGAATATCTGATTTATTTGATTAAAATATGTATTAGCTATATTCCTTAAATAAACTTCATATGTATTCTTGCTTATATCATATCCAGGCATATGATTATTCCTAGAATGCATACTACCCATTCTTTGATTAGCATTCCACCATTTTAATTCATCACCTTTCTTTTTAGAATTTATTTCACCAGCAGCTCTTTCAAATGCGTCCCATATCTCAGTTCCAGGCTCAATCCAGTCTCCTGATATATTGTGACCTTTCATAAGAATTTCTTTTATCTGAGCATCTCTAGCTTCTTCAGTTAGATTTGGGTCTTCTTTTACAGACCTTATAGCAGCCTCCATAGCCTTTCTAGACTCAGCTTTGCTATGAAACATATGAGGATAGTATCCAGAATAATTTAACTTACCAGTTTTAGTAAGTCTTGTTTTCATTAATTTAGCTCTAGCTTTATTACCAGTTTTATTTTTAGGGAAAAACTCTAACAGCATAGAACGAGCTATTTGTCTAACACCGTCAATACCTAGGTCTAAAGGAAAATCTTTACCTTCTCTATATCTAGCTTCTAAATCCTTGACAAATAATCTCCAATTTATTTCAGGCTCTTTTCCTTCAAAATCAAAAAACTTACCTGTTTTATATCTATCAAGAGCCTTTGGCTTTCCAACCATCATTTCATGAGCTCTTTTATTCATACTAGTATAAGTCTCTTTAATTTTATCAACAATTTCCCAACCATTCATTTTAACTTTAGTACCATCAGGTTTTGTAATATTATAAGTTTTCTCTAACGCAATTTTAGCAGAGCCTTTAGGATTAGCTGTTCTAACTTGATTACTAGAACCTTCTATAGATTTTATATATTCATCTCTATATGACCTAGCTTGTTGTCTTCTTCTATCTAGGCTAATATCTTTATTTCTAAAAATACGAGGTATTTCACTAAGTTCCATTTTCCTGACAGCAATTTTTCTTAATGTTTCGCCATATTCTGGAACTGCATCTGTATAAAAGCTTAATACTGAATTTAATTCTATATTTAACTTTTCACCTAATTCAATAGCCTTTTCTCCAATTCTTCCATTCCAATCTTGAAGTCCTTCTAATGCCCAACTAGGCTCTCTAACCCACCCTTCTTTCCATTCACCTGATTTAGTTTTGAAAAATCCTTTTTTCTTAACGAATTCAATATCATATTTCATCATTGATTTACTAACTGTTTTAGGGAACATCATCCAGAATCTCTTTTTCATATCAGGAGAGTCTTCTTTAAATAATCTTTGTTGAAATGTTCCCGCTCTCATATCTTTTAAAAAGTTATTAAATATCTTCCAATCCTGTAAGTCCATAACATTTATATCTTTCTTCATAACGTCACGAGTAATCTCATTTAGTTTAAGAGTATGACCTTTGGAATAATACTTAAGATTTTCAGCTAATTCAGTAACAATCTTAGTTTGTTCAGGATTTAATTTACCTGCGACTAATCCTTCGTATCCACTTAAATCTTCTACATAGGAATCCTTTACTAACTCTTTATCAATATTTTCTGGTTCAAACAATCTAACTTTACCATCCTGACCATCAACCTCTACTTTAACTTCTTCAGCTTTATCAAGAGCTTTTATAGCTTTCTTTATTTCAGACTCTTTAGCTTTAAATGATTTACCAGCTAATCCCATGTAGTCTCTAAGATAATCTCTAATAGATGTATCGCTAATAGATGTAGATGCATAACCTAGTTTAGTTAATGAAGTTTTAGAGCCTTTCATCATATAGTCATGTTTTATTTTAGGGTCTTTTAGATTAACATTTCCCCTTTTAGCCATTTCATTCCTATTGTAAGAACCTAGCATTAAATAATCGTAAAGCTTTTTCTCTGCATTAGTCTCAAGTCCATCTTTAAATTGCTTTATTCTTTTATCTACCTGAACTTGGTCTAACGATGAAGAACCTTCTGTAAGTTTATAATCTTTTTCTAATAATAATTTATATGCAGCTATTTCTTCAGGTGTATGATGGTCTCTTATAGCGTCTAAATCTCCTAATTCCATCCTTTCTTTAGCCATTAAATAACTAGACTTCTTAACATCTTCTACTTCAGTGAAAATTCTTTCGATTGTTTTCATATCTAAAACATCTTTATTCTTTTCATATAAATCTGCTATTCTCTTCAAACTAACCATTTGATGTATATCGTTAGTTACAAAATCTTGAGCTTTTATCCAGACATCATTTACAATAGCCTCTCTTTCTTGAACTGAAAAATCTTCCATATCTTTTTTAAACTTTTCAGGAGTATCCTTTTTGTGTCTAGTGTAATTTAATCCTTTCATAAATGCTGCAAAATCTCGCTCATCGTTTGCTATATTTCTTCTTTGCCTATCACTCATAGCTCTAAAGTCTAATATTTTTTTAACAAACTGGCTTTCAGGTATTGTAAAAGTAGTTCTACCCATCATTCCTGCTAAAAACTTATAGTCTTTAGCCATTTGATTCATATCTACATATAACTGCTCTAACTTACCTTTATCTATTTTATTAAATATATTATCAACCCATTTAGGAGATTTGTTAATTAATCTAGCTTGTTTAGCCATAATATTAGTTAGCTGAGTATTACTATCAAATTCGTTAATAAACTGCGTATTCTCTTTAATTTCGCTCTCTGTCCACATTCTACCAGCTTTATAGTTCTGGCCAAATAAAGATGTATTCATTTTCATTACATTTTCTAAAGTTCCATTCTTTAATTTCCATATAGGGTCAAACTTTTTATTGGCAAACTTACTCATAAAGCCATCTAAGTCTTTAATCTTAGCATCTACTAATCTATTATTGACGAACTTTTTAACATTTTTTACTTTGAAATATGAATCGTAAAGCTCCTTAAAGTAAAATTGATAAGGTTTAATACCACCACTATCCATAGGGTCAGCAGTAAAAGCAGTCATAGATGATGTAAGTCTTCTAGCATAATCAAGCCATTCTTTTTCTGTTCTAGCTTCAATTTCTACTTGATATGTTTCCCATTTCTTACCTTCTTTATTATCAAAATTAAATATATCTACTTTACCCTTTTTATTAGCTATTAAATCATGAGCAGCTTTCATAGTTTGAGTCATAGATACGACACCACCCATTTGAGCACGACTATCTACAACATCTTGAGATACTTTTAATCTAGAACTAGGAGCATACATATATATCTGAGATTTTTTAGCCAATTTAGAGAACTCACTAGCTCCTTCTGTAAGTAAGTCTTCCATAGACATCTTTGCATGTCTTCCATCAGGCCTATTTACTTGACCAGATTTAGGGTCTGGTATAAATTTATCATAAGCTTCTTTTTGTTTAGTAGAAAGCTTTTCAAATTCTTCTGGTGTTTTATACTTATACTTACCACCAATTTTCTTTTTAGTCACATACTGAACATACTCTTCTTTATTAGCTTCAAATGCATCTTTCCAAGTCTTCTTCATACCCTCACCAACACCAGCAGCATTCTTTCCACCAAAATATACAAATGCTTCATCAGCATCTAAGTCAGCACCACCTAATGCTCTCATACTTCTTGGATGTAATAAAATACCATGGCCACCTCTACCAGTAAATCCTCTGAACTTTAATGCGTGTGCTCCTGATATAGAATCCATAGGGACTCTTATAGCCATAGCTCTAAATATTTCCTCAACTTCTTTTTCTAGTCCTTTAAAGTTTTTACTGTAATCAACTTTACCTTTGTCATTAATAGATGCTTCCCATAACTTTCCTAATGTAGTTTTCTTAAACTTACCAGGAAGATGCGTCACTATAGGCATATCATAGTATTTATTATCTAAAAAGAATATATCATCTCTAGTATTAAGTTCTTTTAAATAAGGATTTGACTTATCTAAATCCATCATCATTGCTTTATCATATGGCCTCATTCTAGCCGCAGCTGAATTACCTATCTTAGGTTTAGCAATTTGATTCATTATATAATTTCTCATAACTGTTAATCTATATGGCCTAATCCATTTATGAGTATATATCGCAGCAGCTTTTATATCTGCCTGTTTAGCTACTTTATTAGCTTGAGTCAATATTCTATCAGTCATAGTATTAAAGTCTTCTAATTCTTGAATATATTCATTAAGCTCAGTTTCTTTCTTACCATTTTCTCTAGCATCTTCATAAGCAGCTTCTTTATTAATCTTTAGCAACTTTCTAAAGGCAGCATCAGAGAACTCTGTGCCCTCATTAGTATTAGCAGCTTCTAATAATTCATTAACACCTATTTTATCTATATTCTTTATTAGTTTATCTAAACCTTCTTTTGTTGGATTTTTCTTATAGCTAGCTAGAGCATCATTCCATTTAGTTTCACCTTGGTATGACTTAGCTATAGTTTCATTAAATATATCATTTATTACCTCGCTATCTATAGGTTTATGAGCAACTTTAGAATTTAAATTACTAAACCACTGCTTAGGTATCCTATGGTTATGCTTCCACATATTATCATGCTGTTTAACAGAGTAACTATATTTAATATGAGAAGGGTCTAATGTATATTTATCAGCGTTTAATGAAAATTTACCTCTAGGAGATATATCATAAGTACCTACGTTTCTTTTGCCTAATTGTTTAGTAGAGGATTCGTATATTAAATAATGTAATCCTTCTTTTTTCATAGCTTCTGATAACTTTTTACCAGCATCATGAAACATAAACTTGCCATACATTCCACCTAATTCTCCATCAGGAGATAGGATAAATGCTTTGTTTTGACCAGACTCTGGTTGACCAGCATCTTTATTATTAAACTTTACTACATCATTTCTGGCTATTATAGCTCCATCAGTCTTTTCTAGAAAACTATCAGCATGTGCTTTAAACAACTTTTCATCATGTTCTTTTAACTTCTCTATGTCTTTTACTACTGAATATCTAAAGCCACCATGCTTTTTAAACACCTTATCTTTAGCAAATTCTACTTTAGCAAATTCCTTACTACCTGCCCAAGCAGGAGTAAGCATAATCTGTAAACGCTTATTGTAATCTAGAGTATTACTTATAAATCCTGTAGCATCTTTAGGTCCCCACATTTTCTTTAAATTAGCTGGGGTTAAATCATAACCTTGCATCCCCATATCATAAAGTATATTGGATATAAAAGCATCATCAAACATCTTCCTAGATTCAGCTTTTGTTAGATTAGGAAATTGCTTTCTAAATAGAGTTAAGGCTTTCTTGTAATTAGCTTTTCTGTTGCCTTTAGGCCCTATTAGTCTATTTAAAGTAGGACCAAGTTTATTAGACTTTGTTTTAGGATGGTATTTAACAAAGAACAACTTATCTGCATCACCTCTGCCACCAAAAAGATACATACCAACATTCTTCTTATTCATGTTTTTAACAAGCTTCTGAATAGTAGCATCATAAACCTCTGGACTTGCTTTCCTTAGGTCAGATAACTTATAATCCTTCCAATGACCAGAACTGTTTTTCATGCTTATATGGTCCACAGTAGTCATATTGCCATATTTAGTATCTATTTCACCACCACTTTCTTTTAAATAGATTTCCTCTAGAACCTTCATTGGCTCTTGAGCATCCTTTTTATTACCAGCTTTAGTCATATTTTCAGTCATAGGTTCAATTCTAAAATATTCTTTACCTTTCTTACCTACAGAGTACATAAGACGCATATGAGGCTGTTTTTGACCATTATTAGCGATGTTTAGCCATTGTCTTAACTCACCCCTTGCTTCAGCAGAAAGTGGCGCTCCTAGCTCTTTTTGGAGCTCATTAGCCATTTTCTCTGTATTCGGCTCTTTTCCTGGCTCTATATTTTTAATTAACTGTTTGTCTACTTTTGCTGATATTAAAGTTCTTAAATCATTTTTAGTGACCATATCAACTTCGGGTAGTTGAAATAAATCCTTTAGCCATTTATCTGCAAATTGTTGTGCTCTATTACCTACTCTTATATCGCTAACAATCTCACCTGGGTCTGAAGCATTATCTTGATTTTCCCCTACTTTAGAGACAATATCTTCAGGCTTAATACCTAGTTCTAACTGCTCTTTTAATTCTGTTTTCTTAACTATTTCATTGGATAATTCAACTATCTTTTCAGATGTGTATAAATACATAGCTGATTTTTTACCAGTATCTTTGAATATCTTATTTTCTACATCAAATGCTTCTTGTAGACTCTTAATCTTTTCAGCTGATTTATCTATATCTTCTTGAACTTTAAATATCTTTTTAACAATTCTTTCTTGAGCTGGCTCTACTAAAGGTTCTTCAGCTAGATAATTAGCATGTTCTTGGCTTATTTCGCCAGTCTTCATTACTTCACGAGCTTTTTCCCAGGACTCTTTAGTTATATTGCCATACTTATCTTGAAGCCCTAATTGCTTTATAATTTCATACCCCATAAAGCCACCAACATTGCTAGGATAAAGCTTATCTATTTCTTTATATACTTGCTCTTTTATTTCAGGGTCAAGTTTATCCCACTTTTCACCCATAAGTTTAGGGTCTTTTTTGATGTCCATCTCAGCATTCTTAACACTTTTAGCACCAAAGTCTTTCATGAATTTCATTGCACCTGCTTTCTGCCAAGGAACCTCATTTAATCCAAAGAATCCACCTAATAAATACTCGTATACTTTCTCTGGAGTAGTAGCACCTCTAGCTTCTGCTGATAATCCTTGAAATAAAGAACCAGCTAATCCTCTAGTTAATTTAGTAGCTTTAGGGTCTCCTAGTTTTATAGCATTACCCAGTGTTCTAAATACACCACCAGCTAGAGCTCCATGAAATGTTCCTTCTAACATAGCATTTACGCCACCTTGCCATGAAGATAACCCACTAGCTACACCTAAATCAAATGCACCTTCGGCTACATGCCTAGCTGCACCTTTATTTAGAAAGCTAGCAACAGTATTTACAGCACCAGCTTTTCCTTCAGCTGCTTTCTTAATCATAGGAGAACTTATCTTCTCTACTCTTTTCCTTATAGCTTGAGCTCCTAACATAGGTATTGATTTAATACCAGACATCTTTTGAGCCCAACCAGCCATTCCTGCCATTCCAGCCATTCTTGCTAGTCTTCCTACAGGAGCTGCTACCATACCTGGAGCAAATCCTATTAAATGACCTACGCTTCTAGCTATAGCTTCGTATTCATTATCAGGAGCAGAGCCTACATTAAAGGTAGTAAAGCCAGAAAACATTCCTTTAGCGAGTTGCATAATAGCTTCGCTTGGATTAAATTCTCCAGTATAAAAGGGTATGTTGTGATAGTTAGCGTGTTCTTCTAATTTTTTTTGTAAGCTTTCAGGGAGTTTTCCACGAAATTCACTCGCTCTTTTTATAAGAGCACGAGTTTGCTCAGCCCCATAAATAGGTTGAAATTGCCCAGATTGTTGAGGCTGTTGAACCTGTTGAGGAGAACGTAGTTGTGTTCTCGGAATATATACCATTTATAAGATACCTTGTTACGTGTTACTATTCGCCACCGAAATACTCAATACCTAAATCTAATAAGTCATAAGCACTCCATAGTCCCATTACTATATTACCAGCTACAGGAAGTGAAGAGCCAGCAAGTTGCCTAGCTGCAGTTTTAGCGCCCCAAGTAAGAGCTTTTTTCTGTATAGCTTTTGCACCCTGTTTTGTGGCAATAGCAGTTGCAGTCTTTTTAATTGATTGACTTTTTACCTTATTAGCAACAGTTTTCTGTAAAACTGCCTTTTTTACACCTTTGTTTTTAACATCTAAAGCATTCGCCATTTTTTTCAATTCAGCAGCTTTCATAGTATTTATATCCTTCATCATACCATCTCTAATGGCTGTAGAAAAAACTTTTTTTGATGCCTTAAACTGCTTAATTGGCTGTGAGCGTACAGTTTGAATTCCCTTATTTATAAGATAAGCATCTGACAATCCGCTAGTTGCATCTATTGCACCTTTAGGAGCACCCATACCTTCCATTAACATTGGTGCAAACATAGCTGCACTACTTTTAATTCCACCACCTTTTAAAAAATCGGGAATCCTGTTTTTAAGCATATATGCTCCTCCTGCAGCTCCAAGCCCTATACCAGTAGTCTTTAATGGATTATCTCCCATCCATTCAGGGATTGCACCTGAGCCCATAAAAGTATCACCATGTCTCATATAAGAGCCACTTGGTTTTAGCGCACTAAATTTAAGTCTTGCATCTATATCATCAGGATGAAAGCCAGTAGCTTCTATATCTAAGAAATCTTTTGCAAATCTAGGGTCATCTCTAAATAAACGATGAACATCTTTTTCTCTAGCTCCCATAGCTATTGCTTCATCAAAAGACGCTCTCCAAGAATCATTTTGAGCTGATTTAAATTCATTATATAAAGTATTGAATGTTTCTGTATCTATAGTAATTTTTTTACTTTTAGCAATTCTTTGAAATTCATTCCAAAGCTTAGTCTTATCTTTTATTGCTAAATTACCAGGATTATACTGAAGATTCCCATTAGAGTAAGAAACTGAAGAAGAACCTTTTTGAAGTAAGTTTTGAAATTCAGTTCGCAAAGCTCTATAAAAATCAGATGTTCTTTGAGCCTCTATAGCCTCTTGTCTTTGTCTGCTTGCATCTAATAAAGATGCCATACGTTCTCTTCTTTCTGAAATGTTTATTGCCATATCTAGTCCTTATTTAAAATATTTATTTACTCCAAGTCTTTTAGCTATATTCTCTGGTTCCCATCCCATAGCTTCTCTTAAAAGACCTTCTTTTTTCCATTCTATGTTTTCTATAAGCTCTTTATCTTTCTTAGGGTCACCAGTTAGGTAAAGAGGGTTATTGTAATCAGCGAATTCTTCTGGAGGGTTTATTCTCCATCCAGTCACATCTCTTGGTTTATAGCGCTCACCTTTATCCCATTGTTTATTCTTATTTGAATCCTCATACTCGTCTCCCTCAGCATATTCAACTAAATCGTTATAAATAGCTTCTGTACCATAAAAGTCTTTAGTGTAATCACCTTCAGCCTCTAGGTCATAAAAAGGATTTTCTCCTATATACACCCCTTCATCTATCCTCTTATCTATAGCTACTTTTTCATCTATCGAAGCCTGTCTTTCC
>TARA_R100000781_G_scaffold32229_1_pt1 | contig 12232 bp, 7 predicted proteins | sample TARA_R100000781 | Tara Oceans TARA_R100000781 (sample SAMEA2623385) | marine metagenome | biome: marine biome (ENVO:00000447); feature: deep chlorophyll maximum layer (ENVO:xxxxxxxx); material: "saline water (ENVO:00002010), including plankton (ENVO:xxxxxxxx)" | depth 60 m | reverse complement strand
CAATATACGGAATGTCGCCTCCGGGTTAATACCTTTTTCACAAATAGTAACTTCATGCAGTTCCAACTTGGAGATTTCTGTATAGTCTCCGTGTTTATCATCGGCCTTACGCATTCTCTTAAACGCTTGACCTCCGATGCTGAAACCAGTTAGGTTACCTTTGCGAATATCATTGGCTACTTCACGAGCCTTTTCGATGTCATCTCTTAGTTGAATGACTACGAACATACCGGCGTCATCGACACCGGATTTCCACACACGACCGTCAGAGTCAGTGTATTGTGGTATTACACTACCAACCTGTATGTTAGAGTGTGCGAGTTGTACATTTCTAAAATCTTCTGCTTTCATAAAGTTACCAAAAGCGTCTTTTAGTGCTCCACGAGTGATTAGGTCTCCTTGCTTGTCAACCATTTCAACACTGGCATAACCAGCGATTACAAGGTCGTTACCTGCCTTAATGATACTGATATTCCCCTCGTGATGAACGGGGGAGGTTCTCAGTGAAAGTGAGGCGACCATGCTTCTATAGAGAATGACCATACTATATAATCAAGTACGGAATGAAGCAGTGTCTCTTGTCACTTCTAAAGTACCACCTTCTACCGGTACTACCAAGTGCTTTGTATCTTCGGAGTCCTCTGTTTTTGGTTCTATAGAATAATCTTCTCCCGGTCTCTTTTTGTTATCATAGTCCGGCATTGTCTTAGAGTCGTTTAGATTTGTCGGACCAGTAGGTGATTCTATAGGAGTAGCATAATCTATTCCTAGGCCCATAGTACCTGTACTAGATTGCCCGACTAAACCTGCTCCACTTTTCATCATCCTTTCAAGTAACATTGCACCTTTAACTAGAATCTTCTGCTTCTTTTGTTTATTCCAAAAATCAGTACCTTCGACCTTTTTAGGCGGAATGAGTGGCTTTGAGTCTCCTTCTGTTTCATGAACTTCTTCTTTTTCTGCAATTTCCAAGTTAGCCTTGAGCATTGCTCCAGCCACAGGTGACCAGTATTGTCTTTGACTTTCAGACAAACGAATGAGATAATGATTAGGTGCCAAAGGACTATGCACAGTCCAAATCGAACCTGTTTGAGTAGTCTTGTAAATGACATCACCTTGTGGCATAGTTATTCTAACACCCGAAGGAGACCTTGAAACTTCACATAACCATTGTTCTGTTTCAGACTTAGCGAGTATTCCAAGCGTCTCTTGGCTTACTAACCCTTCTCCTTCTGCTTCTTCTTGTATTTCAGAGCCGCTTACATTGTATAACTTCTGACCGCTAGTAGTTTCTGTAACACCTACATTACTGACATTGACTCTTACATGGTCACCTTCTTTGTACTTTTCAGAACTGTCAAAGGCCGCTCCCATATCCATATATGTATCTCCGTTCAATTCAACCCCACGAGAGCCTAATTCTTCTTCTTGAGTAATTGGACCTGTACCTAGTCTATATGTGTAAGGTCCATTTCCTCTACGCTCAAGTACTACAAGTACGACATCATTACCCGGAGATAACAAAACCCACTTAGGATGTCGCATTTCACCTACCATGTAGGTAGACTTAGCATCACGCATCAATAATTGCTCGTTATCTTCTTGTAAGTTTTCAACAGTAAGTTCTAAACCAGCGTCGTCTGTTAAACGAGTATCACTTGCAGAAGGGACATGTATATTTTCAATACCCTCCATTCCGCCTCTTAGTATCTTAATACGGTCGTCAAGTAAAGTATCATGAACTTCTTTACCATCGTATTCTATTACATCAAAGATATAGTAACCTTCTTCTGTCTTTACTACATCTACTTGGAAATCTTTATCGGTGACTTTTCCAAAGTTAGTTTTATCTTCATCTGATAGCGTGAACGAAGGAGATGTAATGTCATCATCTTCTTTTTTAACAAAGCCCCTTTCACCCTTTGGCATTGCAGAAACAATCCAGTCTCCTGTAAATCCACGAAGGTGTTCAAGGTCTTCGATTTCAAAAATGCGATGCATTGGTTGTAACAAAGGTATATCTTTGCCAAGTTCCTTGCGAATTACATCAGGGTTAGTCAATGCAGCAAGGTCCATATTGGACTTAGCAATGTCTACTGGGTTTTGTAACCTTCGATAACCAAGACTGTTTAACCAAAAGTTAGGTGCCATTCTGTGTAATCCGTGAAGTTTTTTTGTCTCCTCTGTATGCAATATAGGTTTCAAATGAGGTACTGCTAAATCATAAAAGTCCTCAGTAGGTTGTACAAGGTTAAACGGAGCATCATTAGGAAATACCTCAACTTTACCATCCTTGTGTATTCTATAATCAAATGTAGGGTACAAATCTGCTTGGTCTCCTAACTCGTGTTTGAAACCAGTCGAATTATAGATACTTTGTACTGAATAAGAATTAGGCCCGAATCTATCAACAGGAACTGGCCCAAGACCCATGCGGGTAGCATCAACCGAAGTTATCTCTTTTGGCTCTACTCGCGGGTCACTGATTAAAACAGAATCTAAGTTTTGCAATGTTCTATAGATTTTAGATTGTAACTTTGCAGTTTTGTTATTAGTAATGTTAGGAGGTCGTATATCAGTTTCTGACCTTGGGTCAGAATGATGAGCAGTATGCCAATCAAGTCCAAGTCCAGCCATGAGTTCTCCTACACCTTCTTTTGCAGTTCTACCTTTACCTTTGAGCCGAGGGTCATAAGTACTTAAGTCGCGGTTAACTCTTTGTATAGTTCTTACTAGTGCTTCATTCCGGTCTTTCGCACGCAGTCTTTCAAAGCCTCTAACCTTGTCTCTTAAATCACCTGAAAAGTCTCCATAGTGATTACTAGTTCCTAACATTTGTGCAACTGTCATAACTGGAAACTCTAAAGTCCCATCTCCACTCTCTTGAACTTTGCCTTTTATTTTTTCTAATAGGCTATCCACTGTTTCCTTAGCATGCGGTTGGTCATAGTCTAAGCCAAGTATGTCAGCAACTTCTTCTGCCGAATCTTGCACATTGATAGTATTAGGACTATTGTGTATGTGCGCTTTTACTTTAGAAGGTATATTCCCACTTGTGACACCTTTGGTTTGAGTATGTTCTGAACTAGGACCTATCGTACTGATACCGTGCATTTCGTGTGGTACTATTTGCAATAAGTCATTACCCATGCGGGCTAGTTGCCTAACATTAGCGTCAATTTGTTCTAAAGATAAGACATCGGGATTAAACGCATCGGGCATGGCCTCCTCAACTACTCCTCTTGAAATACCACCCGCTTGCCCAATTGCCTTTACATCACCTCTTAATTTATCTGCAAAGGTATCTTGCTGAGTACCCTCCATGCCAATAAGTGAGCCTTCTTGACTTTCTGATGCATAACTTTGTGCTTCTAGGTCTTTGTACTCTTGTTGTAAGTTTTCTAACATATGACGCATATGTTCTCTTTTTTGAGGACTTTGTTCTTCTTGCATTTGTGTTTGTAAATGCATAACTTCATCGAATAAATCAGCAAGTTCCATTTCATCTACACCTTCGTGAGGTGTGGCATCTCTAGCAAGGGAGTTTACTACATCTACAGAGTGGGCTGTAGGAATAGTTTCAGGTCGAGGTGAAGTCAGATTATGAACTCCTCTACCCGGACTAAGTGGCGGAGAACCCATATGTAACATGGTACCGACTGTATGGAACTTAGACGCTCGTTTTCTCCTTTGTCGCTCAAAAGCCAGCGCTCCTCCTTTACTAGCAAATGCATGAGACCAAGGTAAAGTTCCACTCCTATTACCTGCTATTCTTAGTTTCATCTCGTTCATAGTTTTATTATCGTCATTCATAAACGCATCATAATGACCTCTTGCTGCCTCATTATGAAACGGACCATTAGCAGAAGCAGCGTGCCTTTCATAACTAGCACGATTCCCTTGCCCTGTCATAAACACATTATGGGGATGCAAGTTAGATTCCGCATCTCTAATATCGCCTGTCTCCCTGCGCTTTACATCTCTATAAATAGGACTACCGCTTTCGTCTTTTTTTCCAGTCTTCACCCTAGTGTCTGTTAACTCAGGCTCGGCTTGCCCAAATGGTCCTAATAGATTTAGTACACCGTGGTTATAGATTTCTCCTTTTCTATTACTGCCATGCCTTATTCCTATATTTTGTGAAACTCGCAAAGGAGTCTTTGCAGTAAATTGCTCTCCACCTATAGAAACAGGTTGGTTTTCTAACTCAGTACCTGTGTTTTTTTGAAAGAATAAACTTAGTTCATTAGCCCTGTCATCTACGCTTATTCCACCTTTTTCATCTTCTTCTAAGTTTGCATAAGGGTCATTAAACCCTTCATCAGAGCCAAAACTACTATGACGCTCTAACTTGCCTTTTCCTCCGTATAATAAACTATGTTCGTGTAATAAGTTATAGAGAGTATTAGGGTGTTTGCCCATCCCCCCTTTTCCAAAAAATGGCTCATGCCAATGAGTAGCCAAAGTTCTATTTTCACCTTCGGTTAATTCTTCGGGCCAATAGGTAGGGTCTAAAAATGTACCATAATGAAAAATACTATTATTACGGGCTATTCTCCCTGCTTGAGTTTGTAAAGTTCTTTTTTGAGAGTTACCTAATATAGACTTTATTTCTTCATCTGTAAAAGGAGACTCGCTTTTTTTCCAATCGTCATAATAAGGGTGTTCATTATCATTGTACATTTCACCGGTATTGACATCTAAGTTTAACAAATGCATTAGCATATTTCTACGCATTCTTCCTACATTGTCTTGGCTATTAGAAAAATTAACTTTACCTGTTTTGCTATCTATGTAAGGCATGCCATCAGGTAAGTCTTCATAACCTTCCATAGATTCTTGTAAAAAAGAATCGTCTACTAGCGCTCGCTCTTTCATATGATTCAATGCCCTAGAGTAACCATTAGGTACAGCACTAAATGCATGAAAATTATCTTCAAGTTTAGGTACTGTCTTTTTACTAAGATTTTTTGGCCTAGCAAGTATAGGTTCTCCCGGCTCATCAGGGTCCCTTATCCAATGGTTATACATGCCTGAAAATCTTTGGTGAAAGTTTCTAATTAATCTAGGAACAGTAAATGCAGAGTGACCTATGTTTAATCTAAGCGAATCATGTGGGTCACTGGTACCTTTGTGCGATATATGTTCGTATACTTCGTGTCGTTGAGAAGGAGTTAACCATTCAAGTCCAAGTAAATAATCCATCAAGCCTAGACCTTGTGGAATACCATTTTCGTCTACCGCATCAGAAGACCAACCTTGCCTTGCTTCTTCCATGTGTCTTTTTTTACATTCATGGTCTATTTCATCATCAGTAGCGTTTGGAAATTGTTCTTTGATTTGTTCTTTTAACCCGTCGTTAGACTTTATCCAATCATCATAATGACTTTGATAAAGACTATGATTTGTCATTTCTCCACTTAACTTACCATAATGATGAGGGTTACGCAAAAAATCATGAGGGCCTTCTGCATGGTGGTCCTCCCAAGCCATCTCTTTTCTACCATCAATTTGACTTCTTGATTCTACATAAGCATCAGAAGGTAAATAAAAATCTGAAATAGTTTGGTGCATCTGAGGACCTGCTTCTGATTGAGCACCATGCATTAATGGCAAAAACCTGTAATCAAAGTAATTGTGATTTTTATGTGCATCGTCTACATCACCTTGTGCCATTTCTAAGTTTCTACCTGTTAAACTTTGGTCAGGTCTAGGATTGATTACCCGTTGGTCATCATAAGCACCACCTGACATTAACTCTTGACCGGCTTCTTGATGATAGGTTCCGTAGGGTGATTCTTCTTGCATCTCTTCTTTGATAATCAAACAAGACATCTTAAACAAACTTTCATCTTCTGATTTGATAATATAACCGGCTCGTTCAGCACTTAGTACAGAGAAAAAATAATCAGCACTTGCGTCGTGCTTTCCTATATTGTCGCCTATAGATTCTAATAGCGTTTTACGAGACCTATTCAAAATGTCAATGGGACTTTCTCGCACACCATCACCCGCCGATTAGTTAAAATGGCGGTCAAGTCGCTGTGCAGATTTCTTTATGTCTTGTAGGTTTAGTTTTTCCTCGGAGCCGCCTAGCGATTTCTGAATTGGAGTACTACCGCCCTTTTCGTTCACACGATATGATTGTTGGTCATCGAATGCATCAGGAAATTGCGTTGGTTTGTCAAGTATGTTACTTTTTTCTGAGGTTGCACCTGCGTTTTTGACATCTTCTACTTCGGGTATAACATTATTTGTGTTGTAAAATACATTAGGAACTTTACCCGGTTGTGTTTCAAATCTTTCAACTCCTTGTGTAGAGCCTTCTTTTTGATTACCATAATCAGGTACAGCCTTGGTAAGCCTTTCCTCTAATTCTTTTGCTTCTTTTAGCAAACTGTCATATTCTTCATCACGAGGTTCGTATCTTGGTTTCATATTATCAATCCATTCCAATGTTATTTCCAATCGCACCTACACTTTTAGCCTTATCAGCAAGTGCATGAATATCGGCCCATTCCATAGTATGGAAATCGGCGTTGTTTGTAGGTACTGATATTTCATGCCCGTCTTCACCCTTGATTATCATTTCATCAGAGTTTCCTCTAAACTCATCAGGCATCAAATCTTCGGGTGCACTGTTACTTGCTCTTACAAAACCTGCCTTCTTTAGCAAAGTCATTGGGTTATTGAGCATAGATTTTAATTGTTTATTCTCTGCTTTGATTAATTGGATACTATTATCCATGTTTTCCATTTTACTAATGAGCGCGCCCATTAGTTTTTCTGCGGTGTTAGTTTCCCCCTCGTCTGTCATCTAATCACCTCAAAGAGTGCGGTTACTTTGCTTTCTCATTATTGAGCCGATGCGATTAGTTCTAATGGTGCCCGGTAAGACATCATTAGAAGAAGGGTGAATCTTTTCAATGTTATTGTAACGCATGACTGGTACACCGCCAGCATAGACATCGTTGACTCCCGTTGGGTTAGATTCTCCCTTTAGGATTGCCTTTTCTACATCGTTGGATAAGTATTCTGCATACTTTGTTATTTCATTGATATTAAGACGAGCATTTGAAGCATCATTGTCTTCTAGCGCTTTGTAAAAAGCATCAATATGAGTACGCATTTTTCTAGCCATTGGGTCAAGTTTCAACAAGTCCATGCGCCAGTCCACTACTCCCCTTGACTTTAACCTTGTCATGCGCCCTTAAAATTACGAGCGTCTAATATATTCCGAGAAGCCTGTTGAACTCCGCCCATTGGCATGCCTCTTTGTTGCACACTGGAAACAGGAGAGCCTGAACCCATTGTGCTTCTGTTCTGAGGGCTTGCTGGGCTACTCGGAGTGCGTATTCCCATACCTTCGCCACCCGGTTGACCCATCTGCGCTTGTCTTGCCATCTGCGCTGCACCTTGTGGACTTATGTTACGGCCCGGCAAAGCGCCGGGAGTGCCCATTCCTCCACCCATTTGCATACCCGGCATCATTCCGCCCGGAGGCATACCACCCGGAGGAGGTTGCTGCATCCCGGCTTCGGCAGGGTCAGGTTGCTTGTATATGAAACGAATATCTCGGTTAGCAGAATCTTCTACTAAGTCAGGCTTGTAACCTAGCATCATCATACGCTGCGCTATATTGACCTCCATCTCATCACGGCGTAGTCTTGTAACTTCGTCTTCTTCTTCATTTGGATACAGGGTTATTTTCCAATCCGTAATATCCATCTCTTCATTTAATCGGGGGAATAGATGCTCGGCATATACCTTGTGCCCAAACTCAACCGCACGGTTAGTAACAAGAATCTGCATACCTTCATTGTTTAGACCGCCGGACTTACCAGTATCCATCATAAATACATTCGATACACCATAGAATGCAGCGATACGCTGTCTCATTTCATCTCTTGCAGGTATGTATTGCATCTCTTCTAATGTGTCCATAAACTTGACCCAGTTGACACCACCTCTGCCGGAATTAGACTCTATTCCTATCTTAGGGATATAATGAGGGTCACGCTCTAACTTTTCATCCATACTCTTGAAAAACGACTTCATTGATTCTAAGTTGTCAGTTGTTACAGAAATCATACCTTTAGGAGTTCTACGCTTGCTATAAGAAGTATACATATAATTATCCATAGCAGTCAAAGTCATAGCCTGTCGCCAAAGTGTAGAAACAGGAGAGCGACCGTATAACTTAGAAGGTTGGTACTTACTTACATGTATTACTTCTCCCTTAAGGTAGTATTGAGTTTTTCCTGAACCAGCAGTATTGACATGATGTACATCTTCTAAGTCGTAACCGCATGTTTGGCAAGTCTTTTCTTCTTCGCTGTAAGACCTAACTTGGTCTCTATGAACTGGGCATACCCTAAATCTACCACCACGGACTCCTCTTTTGTCAGCAATTATACGCATAAAGATAGGGTCACCTCTAAGTATCTCTTTGACTCTGTAAAACATTAGTTCGTTAGTATCAGGGTCCATGTAGTATTCTTTGATAAGTACAAGGAATGCGTCGTCGGTAATGTTCAAGTCATATTCAATTTCTCTAAGAACATCCATAAAGGTCTGCTCCATTGAGTTTCTCTGCTCAAGTAACCAGCGAGGATATACTAACTGGTTCACATCAGGCTCTGCTAAATTAGAATTATTACATCTTTTGCATATTTCAACATCATGTTGGAACTCAGCATCGCAATCAAGACATTTCTTTGCAAACTTCTTTTCCCAATAATAACCTCTACGGAATATCTCTTGTTGAAGAGTAGTCAAAACTGTGCGGAGAATAAGATTTTCATTAGCAACTGCATACAAAGCAGGGATTGTAATACCTTGTACGAGAACTGGCTCTTGAATACCTGTAGTCCAAAGCGGCATTTGTGGCTCAGGAGTTCTTCTTTTTCTAAATGGATTTGTAATTGATTCTAGTATTCGACCTACTCTGCTTTTTTGCTCTGCCATATCATAATCCCTCCGACCAACTCATGACCGTATCTTTATCCACTCCCCAATCTTTCAAAGACTCTTCTGCTTTTCTAGTACCTTCTCTGTTAGAGAATTGAACAAATCTCTTTAGTTCTGTTTTACGCATAGGGTCTTTTTCATTTATGAAAGCAGCAACCGCTTTGGCTTGCATATCTTTCATTCTTAGGTGTGGAGTAATCTTTTTCAATAACTTAGTCAAGTCATCTTTGGAATAAAAACTAACACGGTGCTGGCTACGCTGCCCATCTTTGTACACTTTTTGGTCTAACTGTAACTTACCTGCACCTATGTTTTTGTGAAGTTGTTCACAGTGCATACGACCTCTATCGCCTGTAGCAATAAAACCTGCACGAGGTTCTCCTCTTTCTGTAATAGTAATGTAACCGTCAGCATCAAGGAACCCTGCTGCATAAGCCCAAGGGTCTTTGATGATAAGCCCAGTACGGTTTAGAGTCATATATTCACCTTTACGAGGCGCTTTGATAATGTTAATCTCTTCACCATACATTTTGAGTAACTTTGCTATTCTATTTACATTCAAGCGAGGTACGCCTTTGTGAATCAAGTTTTCAGTTATTCCTCTTGCGTTTATCGAACCATGTTCTTCTATCTCAGCCTTAGCCATGTTAAGCCATTTTTGCTGCTCTTTGTTTAGATTGTCAAACTGATTGAGAGTGTTTTTCCACATTTTACGAGCATCTTTACGCATTTGCATAGCATTAACCCAAGACTGCCTCTCTTCATCACCCCATACATCTTGAAACTCATCAAGTGTTTTAAGTGTGCTTTCTGCATTTTCCCAAGTATTACATGCTCTAATTAGACTATTTTCTCGACTATTACCGAATAATCTAAGCGACTTAAGTGACTTGTCGTCAAGACCTATGCTTCTAATAGTATCTTCATAAGAAGAAGCCCAATCTAATTTGGCTAATGTAGCCTCGGTTTCTAACGCCTTTAGATTTCTAACAGCAGTAATCATTTTATCAATATCACCTTTAGAATCTTTCATAACTCTACGGGCTTTTCTAAGTTCTTTGATAACATTACTTGCGCTCTTTCCAAGAGATGACTCAAACCAACTGTCACCGGTAGGGCAAAATGGAGCATATGTCACTTGTGGAATGTCATCTTCTTTGATAATAACAGTCTGAGATGCAATAGACTTAGCAATGTTAGAATCTACAAGAGGATGACTGGTTAAACTAGAGGCAATTATAGACAAAACATCATTGCCCATATCCAAACTTTGGACTGGCTCTCCTACCCCTAATGATGCCCACATGATTGTCTCCCCTTTTTGGTGTCATAAAACACTTGCTATCAAGCGACGAACCAAGCCCCTGCTACATTATTTTGTTCAGACTCACCAAACAGGCTATCAAATCCGGGCATGTAGTCATCTAGCGCAACTACATTTCCTCGGAACTCTTTGGTAGCCCAATTAGCCAGTGCTAGGCTCATAGCCAAGTCATCATGGGAGCCTACAGATTCAAGTCTGCCGTTTTTCTGCATTCCAAATCGACTAAGTTGAGTCTCAAGAGTACGAGTATATTCTTTACTTTGTTCATTGCCCCAAGGAGTTTTAATCTTACCTTGCTCAAATGCCATCAATAATGACATAAACATACTTTCCTTGCGTTGCTTTGTTGTCATAAAGGTCTTGATAGGTATATCATCCCTCATCTCTTGTAACTCAGCGGCAAACATTCTTTGAAAGTTATTACCTTCAAGTTCAATTAAGTCAGGTTGAAAACGATTATTCAGTAAAACTATTTGTCGCTTTTGAGCAGCACCGCCTAGTCCTTTTTCATTCAAAGCATAAATGACTTGTTTATCTTCGCTATCCGGCAATGTTCTAAGTATAGTCATAGCAGTGTAGTCAGCATTAGCATCAGATGCAATTGCAGGGTCCCATCCGATAAAGTGCTGACCAAATACACCAGCCGCTTCTCCTTCTTCATCAAACTCTTCTTCTGCTCTGTCTAATAATATCAGTTCGCTATCTCTTGCTTTTTCAAGAAGTGACATAGGAAACATACTAGACATGTCGTGGATAGGCTCACAAAGATATTCACGAGCGAATCTAATCGCTGGCATAGATTGTTCACGAACTTTCAGTGCATCTAAAGGCCATCTAGTAGGCCAAAGAGGTTCTCCCAATGCATTTATTGCAGGGTATGTCTCAACTCTAAAGGCATCTTTGTCTTCCAGTTCTGCATACAAGTCGTTGTAACTAAAAGGAGTACCGACCATCATAAGACGACCTGTGTGGTGCAGAACTGGAAGTAAGACAGTATAGAACCAATCTGCTGCTCTTTGTAATTCAGAAGCAGTGGTACCCCAAAGAATATCGTCACATACAACTACATCAGGGTGAAACCCACGAGTTGCTCCACCAACGGACTTAGCCATCATACGGCTACCGTTAGTGAACTCAAAGTAAGACTTAGCCCAAGGTTTTCCACCACTGGGTTTCAAATGCCTAAGAACATCGCTACTTTCTATGTTATTACGGATAAACCGCATGTGTTCAAGGGTCTGTTCTAAACTGTGACTGAATATCATAATGTGGGTTTTAGGATTAAAGGCAGCAATCCAAAGAGCATAACTCATAAAAAATACAGACTTGCCGTGGTCACGACTTGCCTTTACACAATATCTGTTACTTTCTACTAATCCTTCTTCCCAGCACTGGTGGTGGTCCGAGTAGTCGAATTGTAAAATCTCAGTAAAGAAGTATTTGAATGACTTTTTGCACATTTGTATGTCAATGTCGTTGACGAGTTCATCCACATTTCCCACATCTCATCACTCCATATCCTTAACCGTCTGCCATAACTCAGCATATTGCGGAGTATTTTCTCTACCTTGAGCGCGCCACTGGTTTAACTTAGCCATCATAGCCGCTTTTCCTTTAGCGGGGTCTCCACCAGCAATGACACTTCCTTGGTTAGCATTAAGTCTACTCGTTTGTTGCTCTATCCCTGCTTGCTGTTCTGCACTAGGGTCCGTATAAGATTCATCCTTAAGATTAAACCCATCAGGTGTTTCGCTGGCACTTTCTATGTCATTAATTTCATCAGCGGCACCACCTTCTCTGCTACCCATACCCACCGGTTGGACTATATTATTAGTAGCAGCAGGTGGCGCACTAGCCAAAGTTTGTACCGGTTGCCCAGCAGCATTTTGTCCGACCATAGGAGGAGAAGGATTGGGGTTAGAAGATTGACTTACCGCA
>TARA_R100000781_G_scaffold101438_2_pt1 | contig 12289 bp, 12 predicted proteins | sample TARA_R100000781 | Tara Oceans TARA_R100000781 (sample SAMEA2623385) | marine metagenome | biome: marine biome (ENVO:00000447); feature: deep chlorophyll maximum layer (ENVO:xxxxxxxx); material: "saline water (ENVO:00002010), including plankton (ENVO:xxxxxxxx)" | depth 60 m | reverse complement strand
ATAATAGTCACTCCTCCATACGTCACATTAGGATTTTTAACAAGAAAAATGGCAACTGTTAAGTAACTTTTTTCCTACGATAAAATTTTGTCTTACAAGCATTAGAACAATATTTTCTTCTTTGCTCTGTGGTAGAAAACACCTTACCACAGCATCTACACTGCTTTTCTATTATTTCGCAGAAGACTTTTTTTCAGCTTCTTCCTCTGCTCTATCAGCTAAAATTGCATTTATAGCAACTGCTCTATCCTGTATATTTTTCTGGACTTGAACAGCCTCTTCGTAATTTTTCTGTAACGTCTTAAGTTCTTCCTGTAACTCTTCAGTTGTCTTACGAGCCATAAATTAATACTTTGTTTTACCTAGTGTAACAGCAGCATCTTGTGCAGTAAAGTCCTCTGTTGTCCAGATAGAAGTAGTATTATCCTCCTTTTTATAGGCTTTGATAATTTCAAGATGTTCTACGTTTCTTTTAATCGTATCTTTCTGCTCATCTGTTAGAGAAGATAAGGCAGCAAGTTGATTGATAAGAGTTACGCTATCTCCAGCAAGTCTGAAAATTGTGGCAACTTCTTCTGCGGTACGTTCAGCCATTTGATTTTAATGTTTCAACCTCTATTGTAAGCTCTTGGATCGCTTTGACAAGAATAGGTATAAGTTTACCGTAAGAAGCCTCTAATTTATTTGGGTTATTTTTATTTACAGCGTGTATATAATCGTTTTTATCACCTAATGCTTCATCTAATTCCTGTGCTATAAAACCGAGTTCTGTTCTACCATTATTTTCACTTTCTTCACGCATTGCCCATGTAAATTTTCTAGGTCTAAGCAAATTAATAAGTTCTAATCCATCTGGTGAATCAACAATATCTGTTTTGTCTCTTGCGTCAGATAGAGAACTAATAGTTTGAACCTGACAACGCAAGGAGGTAATATTGCTATCACCTAAAGTAATTTCATTTGAAACGTCTGCTGCACTAGGCACAGCGTTATTTCCCAGACAAGTATTATTTGAACCAGTAGTTAATGTATTACCAGCATCCTGTCCTACACAGGTGTTTGTACTTCCAGTAGTGATTGATAGTCCAGTTTCAACACCGACACAAACGTTACCAGCACCAGTAGTAATTACAGTTCCAGCTTTATAACCTATTGCAGTATTGTCATTTGCTGTTGTACATGAAGTAAGAGCTTCATATCCCACTGCTACTCCATTTGCTGCTGTAGTACCTGCTGATGATGCTTTATATCCTACCGCCGTATTGTTGCCACCAGTTGTTCCTAACTGACCAGCCATTGTCCCCAAATAGGTATTGTAGCTTGCTGTAGTAAGGCTATATCCAGCATTATTGCCAAAAACAGCATTTCTTAAACCTGTAGTGTTTGTGTCAAGAGAATAAGCACCAAAAGCTGAATTTCTTGTACCAGAAGTTGTATTCCGACCACTATTTTGTCCAAAAAATGTATTTTGATCAGCAGTACCGTTTAAATCCTCTCCAGCAGCAGTACCTCCTAATGTGTTTTGTTGTGCGTCTGAGGATAAACCACCTGATATTCCTGTTAAGTTAGAACCATCTATAGCTGGTAATGCTCCAGTTAATTGACCCGAAGGCAAGCTAGTTAAAGAAGCCCCCGATCCGCTGAAAGTAGTAGCTGTACAAGTTCCATCAACATCTAAATTTGTACCGTTTAATAATTGTAATTCTGTACTTTTAAATCTTCCTGTAATAACATTTGAACCAGCTTTTCTATGTGCAAATTCGATAATTCCATCTTCTGTCCCAGAACTTGCATCATCTATCTTTCCTGTGATCTTTGCATAAACTTCTTTGCTACCGTCATCACTTTCGCCAGTAAATTTAAGTTGACCTAAGTAATCCGCATCTGCTGGAGAAGCACTATTTCTATATAACTCCAATTCTGGGGCCGCAGAACTACCAGCGTCAGTTGATGTAAGGGTAAAATTTCCTGTTCCTGTAATGTCTGATGTAAAAGCTGGTGAGATTTTTGATCCATCTATCGCTGCACTTGCATTTATATCAGCATTAACAATTGCTCCATCTGCTATCTTGGCTGATGTTACAACTCCACTATCAATAGTCCAAGTTGCACCAGAGGAACTAACAGTTATATCACCTTTATCTCCATCACTTACACCACCCCCTCCACCAATTTCTTTTATCGTTCCACCATCATTTACGTATAATTTCTGTGCTGATTTATCAATAGCAACTTCGCCATCAACAATATCGCTAGAAGTAGGTGTGCTTGTACCTCTCTTAAGTTTAATAGTATTAGACAAAAGATTTACCTCCTATTAGTTAAAAAGTGCCACCGTCCACATCAAACCCTGATGTAGCACCATCTTCAAGAAACGTGACTAACCCACTCAACGCAACTTGACTCATGCTTCCCGCATCATTAACGATAAATTTATCTGTTGCAACAAGTGTCGGTGTAGAGGCTGAAGTATTACCATCACAAACCGTATTGATTTCTGTGGTTGTTGCAGTTACTCCGTCTAAAATATTTAATTCTGATGCTGTAGATGTAACTCCATCTAAAATATTTAGTTCAGAAGTTGTTGCCGTAACGCCATCGAGAATATTTAATTCAGCGGTTGTAACTGTTGCACCGTCAAGGATTCCCACTTCTGTTGAAGTAAGTAAAGCTAAAGCAGCAGAAGCACCTGACTGACAACCAGATAAGTTATCTAAATCAGCATCATAGGCTTGAACATTCGTACCAATAGCTAAACCTAAAGCAGTTCTAGCAGCCGAAGCAGAGGTTGCACCTGTACCACCATCACCTATGGCTAAAGTTCCTGTAATTGAACTTGCAGCTAAATCAACAGCTATTTCAGTTGATTCGATAACAAGACCACCATTTGCTTTTAGATCAACACTTAATTCATTACCAGATTTATCTAATCCATTTCCAGCAGTGACATTACCACTAGATGAAAAAGTACTAAAAGCTAAGTTATTTGTACCAACTGTCGCAGTATCAGTTGTACAGACGAATCCAATATCTGCATTTGTAGAACCTTGCTCTACAAAGGTGAAAGCTCCAGCAGCGTTTGCACCAGTAGCTAAATCATCAGACCTTACCCATGAACTAGCTTTGCAAAGATAAATACCATTTTCTGAAGCTGTAGATTGATCTTTTACAAGTACTCTTTCATCAGCAGAAACAGCCACACCATCAATAGTTTGTGTACCAGATAAAGTTATATTTGCTGTCGTAGCAACCTTACAAGATTGTTTTACATCTAGACCCTCACTAACAGAATCTACATATCCTTTTGTTGCAAAATGAGCATCAGCAGTAGGAGTAACCCCTGATACTGGGTTTGTTGCACTTGCTAATTGGTCTAGTCTTGATGTTCTTACTTGTGTATCGAAATCGCTTACCTTTGTTGATGTAAGTGTTGGTATGTCTGCGACAACGAGAGATCTAAATGTAGGCGCACTAGCACTTCCAGTTGTTGGACCCGCTAAAATTGTATTTGCAGTTCTTGTATCAGTTTTACTAAAAAATGCACCAGAACCACCAACAGTGATAATCGAAGATGCTTCTCCAGAACCATTATCACCATATCCATAATATAGTTTTAAGTCTCCAGTATTTTCATTAAAAGCTAACTCTGATGGGGCAAGCGTTGAAGGTGCGCCAGCACTACCACTAGCTGCCCTTTTTTTAATTCTGATCGTGTTAGCCATTTAAAAACTACCCCCAAAGACTAATGTAAGTTTTGTTGTTGTTGAATCTGCTTTAAATGTAGCACTACTAGCATCATAATAAACAATAGATCCATCAACTTTATTAGCATCATCTACAATTAATCCAGATGCGCCTTGTGGTCCTTGTGGTCCTTGTGGTCCGGCTGTTTTTACAGTGACTACTCTTGTTTCACCATTAACTGTAACTGTATTTTTGTTTTGCGTGATGTTTATGTTGCTCATTCGATAGTTGTATAGCCCTCACTTACGAATATAGTACCTTGAATATAATATTCACGCTCATTATTTGAATTTAATAAAAGAACGTCATAAGCTAATTCATTTGGAGTAAACTGCAAAGTTTGTACATGAGTAAGACTCATTGTAAATTCACCGTTACTGGCATTTGTTTTAACAATTGTGAAATCAGCATATTTTCCGGTTCTATCTTTATCCCAAACTTGTGCAGCTATTGTGAACGAACTTAGGTCAATAGCAGCATCATTACTATCTGTGATTCTTATTGATTCTGTATGATCTGACCGTCTTTGAACAGTGAAATCATAATCACCAGCAATAATAGCCATTAACTTGCCTCAAGTGCAGCGACTTTTGTTTCTAATGTTTCTATTTTAACTATAGCTTCTTGAAGTGCAGCAGTTAATAATGGAACTAATTTTGATTGATCTATTTGTTGATAAACAGGATTACCATTACTATCCACATCATCTTTCACACCGGTCACAGCTTCGGGGACTGTTGTTACTTCATGTGCTAAAAATCCATCAACTATTTTTGTTGTATTAGTTTTGAAATTAAATCTACATGGTTTTAAGGTTTTTAACCTAGTAATGCCATCAGTCAAATCAACAATATTTTCTTTTAATCTATAATCAGAACCAGTGTTAAAAGCTGTGGTACTTCCGTTAGTGGTAATACTGCCAACATTAGTACCATTATATTCAAATTCAACTAATCTACCTGTACTTCCTGTATCAGGAAGTCCAGCAGATGCAAGCCTATTTATAAATAAGGCTGCACCAGTAGCATTTCCGCTTTTAACAAGAGATAACATTTCAAATCCAGCACCATTGTCATTTGATGTATTAACAAAAGCAAAACCAGCAGTATCTAAAGTGTTTCTTGTGTGATCGTGTGAAATTAAAGATCCTTCCTCTGTTCCAGAACCCATTAACGAAAGTCGCATGGTGCTGTCTGTCTTGAACACCATATCAGCAGCTTCATCAGTGTCTATTACTAAATCTCCTGTGCCTCTATGCACTAACTCTGTACTTCCTGTATTTGATGCTTTTCTTGTAATTGAAAAACCAGCAGTAGTAAATGATGTATCAGCAACAAGTCTAATATTTGCATCTTGGTCATTTACACCATTTGTTTGTACATTTAAATTTGCTCCACCTGAATTTGGAATAACATCAAGGACTCCCTTAAAAATAGCTCTGTCTGTTCTTAATTCTGCCATAGAAACAGAATTATTTGATATTCCTATAATATTAGTTCCTGCTTTGTAAAAACCAGTGCTTGATTGATTTTCAAAAGTGTAGGAAGGATCGCTTACAGTTCCGTCAGGGCCAAAGAAATTTCCGTTTGCTAAATGAATAAAAGATATTCTTCCGTCACTTGGAGTAGCCTTATAAAAACTCATCTTATTTGAACTGGTATCGGCATACCACATAAAGCCAAGTTTAGTTGTAGGCTCACTTCCGTATCCGTTGTTTATTTGTATAGCATTAAAAACATTATTTAAATCAGTACGAACATTAGCTCCTGTATCGTTAGCAATCTCATAATCGGCTGGTTTACTAGGCATTGTTCTACTTTTTTCTTTTTCCTATTATATTAGCCTGAACCATAACCAAAAGCACTATATGTGAAATTTCTAGCCACAAAACTTGAACCATTTTTTATACTTACCACAAAATTACTTGAAGAAACACTATCAATAGTAAAGAAATCTCCTGATTGCATATTATTTATATTTACAAAAACAATAGGATTAAAAGCAGATGTGCTTCCTCCTACAGCCGCAGTTCCTGTAAAAAATTTTTTAGCAAAAGTAACTGTTGTTGCACCACTTCCAGAACTTGTAAGAACACCGTTTGTTGCACTTGAATTGTCAATACTTCTTTCGGTTCTTGCTTTAAATACAAAATTCACGCCTAACTCTGATATAGCCACGTTTTTATAACCACTATCATTAACGACATCAATTTTGAAAGATACAGTTCTTGCGGTCATTTCTGTATTTGTAAAAGTTTCAAAACTTGTGCTTGCTGTGCCTGTTTGACTTTTAGCAACTTTGAATGTAACTGTTGCACTTTCTCCTGAATCACCAGATCCAGTAAAAATACTTTCAGGCCATGTATCTATAAGATCTGTGTAGTCATCCCATAAAGTAATTGTATTAAAACCAGATTTTTTGATATGTGTATCAACTTCAAACCTAAAAGCAGCACCTAAATCTATATCATTAGCATTAAAGGTATAGTCCCCTGTATCAGATATACCACCAGTTACAAGATCTAAACTTGCAAAAGTTTCTGTGGCCGTTGTTAAATTATTAAAATCAGTCAATGAGTCAAAATTAGTACCACTTGTAAGAATTAACGCATTTAGTGAATTATCTTTCACCATATTTGTTTTGTTTCCAGAAAAAAGTGACTCTTCTCTTACTGATACAGTTTTATCATCAGTGGCTATTAATTTATTTACAACAATAGAGGTTGCAACTGCTGATTCATTATCAGCTGAATCAATAAATTTAAGTAAATATTCACCATTTTGATAATTATTTATAGTTATTTCTGTTGCGCTTCCATCGACATCTTTTTCAAAATCTGCATTTGCATAAACACCAGATCCATCAGTACTGGTATGATATTTCACTCTTACTAATCCAAAGTTTAAAACATCCTGATCTTCTGAAGAATCAAATCTTAAAACTAAATCTTTTCCGCTTTCTACTGCTCTTAAATTTTGTACATTACCAATAGATCTTGTTGTACCACTAGCAATAAACGTAGTTTCAGAGGCATTTACACTTGCAAGTTCATTTGAAGAAATAGACTTAATTGAAAATTCATAAAAACCCGCTGGATTATTATTTATAATAAATTGATTTGAAAATATATAACTTACAAAAGGTCCATTGCCACTTTGCTTATAACTAATTTGATATTTTTTAGCCCCATCAACATAACCAAAGTCTAAAATAAGTCGACTTGTAGCTTTTCCATTCACTCTTATTAATTCTTCTTGAATATTATAAATCGGTGGTGAGCCTATTGTATCTAATAAAGTTGTCGGATCTCTTCCAATTCCATTTCCTAAATCAAGAGTATCAACAAATGTATATTTATTATCATCATAAACAATCGCAGTAATTAAAAAAGTAAAATTTGAATTTTGTTTAATGTTGGAAATTCTAAATTTTCTATGTTGAATATTGCCAGTTTTCACCGCCCAAACCGTCCCAGCTTGGGGCAAAGTATCTAATGATGAAGATAATGTAATAGTACTTCCGCTTACTGAGTCAATTGTTCTTTCTTGTAGTCCTCCGTTTTTATCAATAACTAAAAAATTATCACCAGCTATCCCGACTGTCGTATTTGTACTATCATCTACTACTAAAACCGTTGCACTTGTAACCGACTTGATTCGGCCACTAGCTCTAAAATTTTCTTTTAACCTATCAGCAATTTTAATTATCATAAATGGTTCTAGCATTGATGCAGCTTCTATACCGCACTCAAAATTAACAACCTCACTTTCAAGTAAATTTGTGTATAAAATTGATCTGCCAAGTCTTATGGCCTGTGATCTATCTGTAGTAAATAAGGCTTGAATATTGGTTTGATTTAAACCATATTTGCTTTCATCTGAAAAAGCAGAAATATCAGGAATTTGATCTGCACTAACAGAAATTTGATCCAACTCCTGAATATTATTATTGAAATAAGTAACATTTACTTGAGTATATTTTTTATCTTTATCTATTCCAGAATAATTAAATTTACCATTAACTACATTTGCATTGGTAAATAAATAATCTGTAGTTGTTTCAGCTTTATCTAAAGCAATTTTTATACTACCATTTCTATAGTAAACAGTAGCCCTCATAAGACCAGCTATTTGTTTTATGAGATCTAATGCTTTGCGCCTTTGATTAATTACACCATTGAATGAATATCTTGGAGTGTTCTCACCTGTAACAGGTGTTGAACAATATTGACTTGCAGCAAAAAAAGATGCCTTGTCAATTTTTGCCTCATCAATACCTAAGCCATAATCTTGAGTTAATAAAGCATATAAAATCCATGCAGGGTCACTTGTCCATCTTTTTTTTGTTACGTCACTATTCAAATCGCTGAAAGAATAACCTGTAGGATAAAGTATTCTACCGTTTGAACTATCAACAGGGACAGTTCCATTATTAGTTCCTGTTGGAATTTTTATCTTAATTCCCCTAATTAAAAACTGCCTTTGAGGAATATTAGGAAATTGCTCCGCTGAATAACGTAAGCCTATATAAGCAGACTTTGGAAATGTTGCAGTTGTTGGGTTTGCTGGAATCAAACTTTGCAACCTTGCAAATGTAAATTCAGTAAATCTTCTTGTTCCCTCTTCATAAACATTAACTCTTTTTGTATCTCGACCTTGTTTAAGATCTGCAAAAGGATTACGACCTAGTGTTGCATTAGATCTTAATTCTTGATCTCGCCTTAGTACTTGAACTTCTAGTGGGAAATTATCGCTTATAGTGGTGTCATTGAGTAAAATAGCTGCTGGGATTTGAAGTTGATAATCTCTTGCGTAAGCTCCAACTGAAATTGATGCTATTTGTGGTGGATCGTGTTGTAGTATTTGAACTCCATTTTTGTTTAAAATTCTAAAACGTATAAAAACTGCACCTGATAAAAGATCAGTTATTGGTCTATTTCGAAATTCGCCTTCAGTAATATGTAAACCTTGAGAGCTTCCATCAAAAGGGTGTAGCTGTCTTAAACTTGCCCAACTTAAAGTTATAATCACATGAGTTGGCGTGTCATCTTTAGTTTGCCCTGCTTGAACTGTTCCAGTTACTTTATTTGCTTCCATATCTCCATTATTTTTTACAGTAGCTGGTGTCAAAGTTTCAGATCGTCTTAAAGTATCTATTCCTGTCATTATCTGTTGATTATCTGCGCCCACTCTTAATGCAAGAGAAGTATTAATAATAGTTTCATTACCACTTGAATTTCTTATAGCTTTTCCATTAAGAAAAATATCTCGTTGTGCTAATTCAATATATTCCCTTTCATCAGGTGTAAGAGTTGCAACATCATTTGCTGGTGAAGGCCCTAAAAGTGAGGTCGGGATAGATTTACCGTTAGCTGATGGTGTAGCAAAACCTTCAATTTCAGCACCATCACAAACTAAATCTAAAAAAGTAAAAAATTGTACTGCTCTTATAAAATTATCAGGTAAATCTTCACTTAGACCCATTTGGTCAACGAGTCTGGTGTAACTGTTAATTTCTCTTGCCATAAATTTATTTCATTTAGATATTTCTTACTTCTACTGTATCAGCGGAAGCACTTATGACCACTGAACCTACTAAAAACTCACCAAAAATTAAAGGGGCAGCACCACCTGATTTTGTTGTATTTGTAGTTGCGCCACTTATAAATGAATTAATCTCTGGGTCGCTTTGTATCTCATTACTTGATGGTGGAGTTGGGGCAAGTAGATCAGCCAAAAAACTCAAACCACCAACAACAAGAGCAGATGTTAATGCTGAAGCTATAGTTGCACCTTGAACAAATAAACCGCCTACAAAAGTACTTAAAAAAGGTAAAAAGAAAACATTGCCACTTACAACAGGTATTACTTTAATATCACCCTCACCATTTATAACCAAATTTTTAAAAGTTATATCAACATCATTCATGACAACGCTGTAACAAGCCTGATTTAAGTGTTGATGACAGTTAGGATAGTTTACTTTTATAAAACTATAAACTTGATCCACATTTGAAACATTAGCTTCAAATTCTTTTACTCCTGACAGTTTTCTTAATGGCCCATAAAGTTTTATTTTTCTAATCATAATCTGTCTCCAAAAAACACCAGTTATCATCTTGTATAGAATAAATATACCAATCCGTCATGTATAAATTGCAATTTTTAATATCAGCTTCAGATGGGTCGGCATTGCCTTCTACATGAGAGTGAATAATTGCAAGTATGTCAGCACCAGTATCTTCACAAGCTGCATAATCTAAAGGATCTATAGCAAAAGTCACCTCTTCTTCTACATGAGAAACTATATTTTTACAAGGATAAAAAAATTCATTTCCTCCTCTTTCAACTAAAAAACCACAACCCTCAGCTGGCTGACAATCTATAAAATGTTTTTTAGCATCTTCTTTCCAAGTCATACAAACACAAAAGTACCTGTAGCTGGAAATCTGTCTTTTGTTATTTGCTTTCTCGGTAAAAACAGATCTTCAAAATCTATTGTATTCACTAATTCAAAAGCACATATTTCATTATTTTCAGTTATTTTTTTATTTATTTGATATTTATGTTGTTCTAATTCCATATTAGGGTTAGGTGTTCCAAAGGGATTTGTATTGTTTGAAAAGTTATCAGCATCTAAAAAACGAGCCATTGTTCTTATTCTGACTACTTCAGCTTTTTGTAAATCATTAAAAGGTGTTATTTGATTTACTAACTCTAAAATTGTGGAAATATTGCCGACTGTATTAGCAAAAGAAATTGTCGGTCTTGCCATAACTGTGTTATCACCTGTTTCAAAACCATCTATATCACAAGCAATTGCTGTATAAGTGTTATCTTGCCATTTGATGTCTGTGCTGATTTCATTTGTCCCATTGTGAAATCTATAAAGAGTAGTTGCAGTTGTATCAGTTGAACTGTAATGCAGCCCAGATACTAAATTTATCTGGAATAATTCAATTATTGAAATATTTTCTAATTTTTGTAACTGCTCAATAGGAATGGTCATGGTTGAAATACCTCCTCAAATGTTGCTGATATGGTAACTCTATTCAAATATACATTTGTTCTACTATATCTATCACAAATAAATGTTCTTGCAGTGCTTGTAGCTGGTGGTGTAAATGTAAAACTTTCACTATTTTTTGCCCTTGTATCGAAAAAGTCTAAAATTTTATCTCCATCAGCAACAGAAACAACAAAAGATAAATTGTAAGATTTAGGATTTTGATTAAGGCCAAACGTATTGCGTGACTTAAAGCCGTCCCCAAATTGCACTGTGATAATTCTTGGTGATGCGTTTTCTACAGAGCTATAAGTAGGTGTTGTTGCACCTGTAGTTGTCCCAACATCATTATCATTGAATGTAGCCATTATCTCAACAAACCTCCGCTGCGTTTTTGTTTGATAATTTCAGCCTGAATCGCAGTAGCAATAGCTTCACCAAATTGCTGGCCATCACCATCGCTCTGAACAGATGAACCAGAGGCATCTACATTAATACTAATATTATTTGTAATAGAGGAACCACCAATCTTATCGTTTGGAATAATAGTACCTGATCTGGAAGGAACAAACAATTCTGGCCCTCTCTCACCGACTAAAGATGGACGACCAACTGGCGGTCTGCCACCTTCAGCAAATGAACCAGCTTTTAACTTCATAGGAATACCTGTTGCCTTTGAAGCTGCTCTGCCTAATCTCATAGAATCTGCAGATACTTTTGTAACGCCACCGCCACCGCCACCTAATATCCCACCTAAAGCATTTCCTATAAAATCACCAATACCAGCAACTGCTCTCTCAACTGCCACTTCAATTAGTTTTCTCTTTAGTTTATTTAATACATTTATTGCTGCTTCCGCCAAAGTTTGTGTACCCATCACAGCATCTGTTAAATTTTGCACAATTCCTTCTTCTACAGCTTTTCCAATTTCCATAAATCGTTCTTTTAATTTTTCTGTTGCATCTTGTTGTTTTTTTATTAGTTCTGCTGATTTCTCCTTCTCTTCATTTTGTTTTTTTTGCTCCTCTGTTATCTTTTCTTCTTCTGCTAAAATTTCTTGTCTTTTTTGTAGTGCCTTAATATCATTCTCAATCGCTTTTCTTTGTCTTTCAAGTGATTGTTCTGCTCTGCCTTTTGCTTTTGCTAATCGCTTATCTATTTCTTTGAGTGCCTCTTGTTGTTTTTTTAATGCTTTTTCTACTTCCTCTCCAGAACCCTCAGTGATAATGCTTTGAAACTCTTGTGCCTCTCTTCTTGCTTTCATAAATGCGGTTGTAAGACCACCAACAGCCAAAACCAATAAACCTATTCCAGTTGTTGCTATAGCAACTTTTAACGCACCAAGAGCTAAAGTAGTTGCTCCTATTCCCTTTGCTGCCAATAATCCAGCGGCTTGCATACCAGTCAAACCTCCAGAGGCAATAAGACTAGAAACACCAACAGCATTAAGTTTTACAAGTAAAGCTGTAAAAGCACCTGTGACAAGCGGGATACCAACAGCTAAAAGTTTTGCAGCAACAGCTATCTTTGTAATTAATAT
>TARA_R100000781_G_scaffold114804_1_pt1 | contig 12610 bp, 18 predicted proteins | sample TARA_R100000781 | Tara Oceans TARA_R100000781 (sample SAMEA2623385) | marine metagenome | biome: marine biome (ENVO:00000447); feature: deep chlorophyll maximum layer (ENVO:xxxxxxxx); material: "saline water (ENVO:00002010), including plankton (ENVO:xxxxxxxx)" | depth 60 m | reverse complement strand
GCAAGTTGCATTGTATTCCAACCGGCCTTTTCTATAGGGTCTGTTGCTTCTTTCATCTTCTGCTTGTACTCATCACGAAGTTCAAACATTTCCTCTACAATCTGAGGCAAAAGTCCCTTCTTAGATTGGTCCCAACGAGAGCCGTCAGGTAGTGTGTGTATAGTCATCGGGCATCACCTTTTACTTGTGTAGTCCAGCAGAGGTTATGCGAGAGGATTAGTGAGGGGTACAGCCCCTTGTAATCTACACAGGCTACACTCTCGTATCGACCCGGTGAGGGCGGAGGTATGAATGCACCTTCGTACTCCCTTTTCTCCTGATTAGACTTAGTCGGGGCTTTCAAGTGAGTGCGTCTACTAAGTAGGCCACGAGCGAACCTCGTTACATTGTGACATGAAGAGAAGCGTACACCGCATAATCTTTGTAAGGATAAGAAGAAGTTTAGAACATGGTTGTCTTCATCTATTCGTTTGAGTAGAATTGTATCTTGCATACAGTAGTCGACATAGTCATCAAAGCGCTCGGCCCATCCAGTGAATACATCCATGTCGAACTTACCTCCCATGTTACAGGCTTTGGCTATGGTGTCTAGTTTTCTATTCTTCAACTGAGGCTGACCGCTATCTTTCCATACGCGCTCAAATCCACTACCGCTTCTGATAGGGGCGGCTGTGTCAAAGCATAGCCTACCTATAATCGGTTGGGCCACATAGTCATAGCCCTTTGAGTCAGATTTGTTAGGTGGTCGCAGTACACGGTTTAGAGGACTTAGTTGCCTAAACTCAGGCAAACGCCTGATAAGATGCGGGAGGTCCGCCCACATTATTGCATGTGCCACGAATATGTCAGGATTACATTCATCCATATAGTTCATAAAAGCCTGATGCATTTCCCTCTCTGAGCCATATTCGTACCGCTCATAAGTGAACTTAACAGGAACTTCGTTGACTTCATATTCAACCTCACGCTCTGTTGTCTCCCACTTATTCGCTAGTCCCTTTGGGTCATTATCTTGCCAGCAAAATGCTATGTTACGGTTGTTGTAATTGTCGATTACTGCCATAACTGTAGTCTCGTCAGTCTTGGGGTCCCATTCTAAATCGAAGTGCCATACCCTTGGTTTCCATTGAGGCATCTCCTCTATCTCATCTATAAGGTACCTATCTGCTAGGCTAAAGTCGCCCTCCCAAGTCACTCTGAACTCATGGCACATCTGCCTAATGTCGCTAGTTCTAAACGCATACACTTTGACTAACTTTTCATCAGTACGCAGTGCTACTGCTGTATCATTCCAGTCTATTTCTGAACCGGGGTAGCGACCTAGTATGCGATTAACAACACGAGGTGGAGTAGATTCTTTAATCCAAAAATAGGGCTTGAAGTCAGAGATGTGCTCTTCTATGAGAGCGCCCTCTGAGTCTCGCCATCTCTTGTAGATATGGTCAGGACCTTCGGGGTCAGGTCTGTATGTGTCGATTATCACTCTTTCATCTCCATGTACGCACCTTCGTGAGATATTAGACCGGTTAAGTTTGAGTTGATTGTGAGGACTTTGTCTGTATGAGTCGACATGTACATCCTAGTAATGTGGCTCACTATGAAGAGACAATCTCCATGTAATTTTTCTTCAAACTTAACAAAATTATCCCAATCTTCTTCACTAAGCCCAGTTCTTACTATGATTTTAGAGCCGGTGAGTTGAACTACTGGTATTGAATGACCATCGTACTTAATGTGCTTAACGCTCGATTTTGCATTAGTCACTCTTGCTACTGATATTCCTTTTGGTATCGTTACATTCTCGCCGTGAGAAACTAAGTTTATTTCATGAGGTGTTAAATTGATTATCATTCCTCCTCACCGAGCCTTCTTTCCCTGAGCCATTTGCTCAAGTCCCTAGGGACCTTCTTTTTCATTTCTGCCATAATAGCCATTGTCATGTAAATAACTTCGTGCGTATCTGCGCTTTCAATCTGAAAATATGTTCTGCAATTACGCCTGTCTTTGGCACGAACATTCCATAGGTTACAGATACGCTCATATCCCCTAAACCAAGGGTCAATGATTATCTCATTGCCTTTGGTATCAGTGTAAGTAAGCCATGCGTGAGCATCTATACCTCCTAAGTTGTCCCAACCATCATTACCAGTACGCGATGGGTCACCATATTCCCAATGTATCAAACCGTCATCCGATTTGAACCCCATTGAGCCTACGCATATTTTCACATTCGCAGGGTCTTTATCCTTTACTCTATGCAAATGCTCTTCTAAAATTACCATTCGATTATACATAGCATTGACAATGCAGTTACCCATTGAAACAACGCCTGTCCGTTTAGTGCCTTGTCTTATCATATTCAGTCCTCCTCGTATTCTTGGTCAATAACCACCATTAGGAAATTAGTCTCAGGTTGCTCCAATACCAATACTGTTTCATCACCTGTGTATATGTATAAGTCGCCTCGTGGTAGGTTGTTTAGTAACTCAGGTAACCAAGAATCAAAAGCAGACTTAGCAGATATTGAAGGAGAGGCGATGTCGAACAAAGGTGCCTTTACGAACATAGTACCCTTGCTCTTAGTACCGCCTCTAATCACCAATTCCTTACCTTGTGGGTCGAACTCAGTCTTGCACGCAAACTTACCCCCTAGTACCTTACTAAAGTTAGTAGCAGGTTTGAGGGAATCGCCTGAGACCTTTGCATGGTAGTTTAGTTTCTGACTGTGCCATGTTTGCCACATGTTTTCCTGAGACTGCTTTATCAACTTCGATATTAAGCCGACCTTATCTTGCGACTGTATGTAAGAAGAGGTCGGGAGTTGTAAAGAAGTCCCATCTGTTCTAATGTGCAAAGTACCTGTGCGACTGTTCTGAGTCACTGACACTTCTACCTTTTTACATGTGTTCAGAAATGACTTACACTTAGGTAGGTCGCTGATATTGATACTGCCGGTTTTGGTAACACCGCAGTCCATACTCCGCTTTATGTAATGAGTGTCCCTGCCAACCTCCGCAGATATACCATTGTCATTCACATTGATAACAACATCTGCCAAGTCTTTACCAAGGCTGTTTAGAAAGTTCTGTAAATTATCGGTTTTTATAGTAAAATTAGTCATCATATCATCTCCTATACACAGGCCGGGGGAGGGCTGCACTCCAATTACCTTATCAAGAACCCCATATGTGTATCTCAAAGTACCCCATCACGCAGTTCAGATAGCCCGAACCATTCAGCATCCTCGCCCTTTTTCGTTACGAAGTAAGTGCGTTCTTGCCCTTTGAGATTAGAATTGGTCTTCTGTTTGAAGAAGTCAGCGTAGTGCCGCACCTCTCCAGTTTCAGAGCCGTCATTGTTACGAATTACCTTTGACTTGCACCAAATTATCTGAAACAAATCGTTGTTAGCACTCTTTTCCCATGCGAACTTCCAACCATCGAAGCCGACTTTGCCTTCTTTGTCTTCTTTGAGGTGGGTTTCCCAGTACACATCTACACCAAGTGCGTTTAGTTTCTGACAGATAGCAGTCAGTTGCTTGAATCTAGTAGAGCGTATGTTCCAGTTCCAACCGATTTCTGAGTTAAGTTTAGCAGCAGATGCCTCGATAGCATCCGTTGCATTCATCTCTAAGTCGTATATCTTCATGTTGTTGATACAGACACTATCGAATTGGTCTACGCCAGTGACTAAGAATGACTTGAGTATAGGTTCGTCGAAGCCTTCTTCTTGTTGTTTCTCAGCGTATTCTACAGCGTATTTGGCTAAGTCCATGACACGCTGATATGTAGCGAGGTAATTGTAAGCAGTGCGGTCTTCTACCTGCATGACCCAAGGTCTGAATATACGGATACGAGGGTCACCGTTGTAGTGAGCCTGATGACAAGCCATTGCTCCGTTGTCGAAGTCGATAACATACATGAGTTCGCCATCGGTGTATCTATGCATGTGCCCATCCATCGCTATACCTGTCTTACCGCCACCTTCGTGACCTACTATACCGCACATTATGTTAGACGGTGGAAACTTAGGTGGATTTGCCAAACTAAGCATCTCTTCGTCTATGCTAGGAAACTTGCTGACAAAGGCAGTTGAAGTGATTGGTGCCTTTGATTCTTCTTTCACCTTCTCTTCTTTCACCTCTTTAACTACCGGAGCCTCCTCTTCAACAGGTGCTGCTGCTAATGCATCCCAGCCTCCCATCACTCATCACCTCCGAATTGGTTGAGGTCTGTACTGCCGCTACCACCTGCTGGGCGAGCGGTGCGTGGCGGTACATAGATACCCAGTGCAGTGATACTTGGTAACATATCATCTTGGTATGGGCGCATCTTAAGTCGACCGAATACAATCACCGGTGTTTTCTCTGCATAAGCAGTCCAGTTATCCTTTATCCCATCTAGTTCGTATTCAAACGGGTGGTGTTCGTCATGTAGTCGACCCGGAATCCATACGGTCACTTCTGATTGAGCGCTGTCTCTACCGTTACGAGATTGTAGAGATAGGCTGGTGATATTCATACGGTAAGAGCGACCTGTCGCATCATACTCGCTATCCATCGCTTGTTTATTCAAACGACTGACATTCCCTTTCACAATGATAGTAGGGTTTAGTGTAACCCCGCTAGGTAACTTAATCTTACGGTCAGCGTGTGCTTCTGCTAGTTCGCTCAAGTCAACTGATGCGTCGTGCATGTTCTCGTTGAGTAAGAATCTTTGTGCCTGTAATTCTTGACGAAGGTTGTCAGGTACGAATGAATCCGTGTATTCAATGGTTGTATGGAAATCCCTGTTAGTGTACAGCGTGTCCCTAGTGATGTCTTTAGGTGGTATGACTTGTACCTTACACGGTTCGTGGTAATTGTATTCAGCATCCATTGACTTACCATTGAGTGTAACTCTCCAAAGGCCAATCTTGTTGCTCTTTTCCTCGGAGCCTAGTAAGTACAAAGTGCGTGTGAAACTAGTAGGTGCCATAGGCTTACCTACACTTGCACTCGCAGCATTGGTGTTGAGTAGACATAAAATCGTATCCCCTTCTTCAAGAGCGAACCAAGGTAAGTTGCTACCATCGACTCGCTCTGTAGTTGCCTCTCCATTGATGTGCCATACGCCTTCTTTAGCGGTAACTATACCGATTAATTTCTCACTAATCGCTCTGTCGCTATTAGCACGGAACATATTAAGTGCATTTTCTCTAGCACTCTTTCTCATGTCACGAGAGGTGTCTTCTATACCTACAAGGTGACCCACATAAGTAGAAGTCGCTCGGCTACTGCCGCCGCTACCACCTAAGTTTCGTGTTTCAATTACGAACATTTCAGTCCATTCTACCAATAGGTATTCGTCTTCATCCAACGGATTGTCTACAGAAAACTCCGCCTTGAGCCACTTCTTGAACTCATTGACGGCCTCTCCTACCTTTACTCCTGTTCTATCTGCATATGCCTGTAAGCGCTCTATCGAAGCGTCAGGCCATTTTTTATCTTCTGTCATATCTATTTCTCCTCCATATTTCTCTTTAGTTTTGCTACAAAATACTCAACAAACGCCAAGTCATCATCCGGCCACTGTGTAGCCAGCATGACGAACTCGCCATATGTGAGCATGAATGTGTGCCAGTCACTCTCACTCTCCATGAGAGGCTTGGCACGCTGTCTAAGGCCCTTGAGCACACCTAGACGACTGTAACCGCTTTCCATCGAATTGACGAGCAGGGCGGTAACCTGCGGGAAATCAGAACCCATTAGATTTAGGGCCGCTTTGTTAAGTGAGTTAGTGTCTCGCTTGAGGTAATTTACAAGTGCATCCGGTTCATTGCGTATACTCTCGATTACATCAATTGCTTTTCTAAGACTACCGTTACAGTTCTGTAAAAGCATAGATAGATGATTGTTCCATTCTGCGGGTCTGCCCTCCGCATTGATGATAGTACCCAGTCTACCTGTGTCGGCATGGTGTATAGGCTTGAACTCGTATGTCAAGCACCTATCCCTAATCGCAGCGTGTATAGGGCTGATGTCATTTGCTGTAAGTATGAATATAGCAGACTCGTGACTCTCTTCCATGATTTGGCGAAGAGCCTTCTGTGCTGCTGATGTGAGGTTGTCTGCCTCGTCTAAAAATATAATTATGCGACTAACGCCAAGTCCTTTCTTCTTACTTATCCGCTTGAGTTGCCTAATGTAATCAATGCCTCTATCGTCACTTGCATTGGTTACGATGAAGTTCATTGGGTCGAAGAACTCTCCCAGTATATCCTTTGCTAATGCATATACCGCACTGCTTTTACCGACACCCGGTGGACCCACAATCAGTAGGTTAGGAGGACAGGACTCTAGTGCCCAGTTAGTAGCAGATGCTACAAAGTCACTATGGCCTACTAACTCACTCAGGGTAGTAGGTCGGTACTTCTCTCTCCAATTCATCACTTCACTATCCTTTCTTGTTTATTTATAACCGGAACTTCTCAGTCTATCGTTTCTATCAAATCAGTCAATTGGGAAACATCACTGTAGCCCATGCTCTCATCTAGGTATTCTAATTTACCTTGCTTGAGCGTAAGTGAATCTAAGTCAAAGGCGCTTATTTCTAACAGCACCACCATAGCGTATTCGTCTACAGGTAGCCAGCCAGTACCTGCCAGTACTCCGTCTCTAGCGAGCCGCTGCCTCATCTGCTGCGCTGGCCCTACAGGTATCTCCATCTCACCTACTTCATACATCTCGTAGCCATCCATAGCAGCGAGCCTTACATGCGTATTGAACTCCTCATCCTTTCTAATAGCACTCACTAGTAAATGGATATGGAATGCGTCTTTGAGTATCAGCCAGCCGCCTTCTCCTCCTATCTTAAACGCACCCTTGTTGGTTAATCTCAATCGCTCTTGCTCTCCAAGGGACTCAAGCAAATGGCTCAAATCTGTAGAGGCTGACAAGGGCTTGCCAGTTTTAACAGGGCACTTTAATTCTAATCTATTTAGGTAGGAAATACGGTCGACATAATCTAACTTATGTATATTCCAATCATCACCTATTGACAAGACATCGGTTATACATTTGACATTAGTTATGTCTGCCTCTACTTCAAAGATAGCCTCTTGCTTGTAAGGTAATACTGACTCTGACAACTTTCCCACAACCTGACGGTCTCTATTGTACAAGACACCCTTAAACACTCCGATTGGAAACTCAGTTATGTGCAGGTATCTCCTTGGCTTTGATACAACCTCGGCGTATACTTCTGTAGGCGTCACCAGTTTATTCCACGCTCTATAGATAGGACCCTTGAAAGCGATTCCGGGTTGCATGGTCCTTATATCGAGGTCTACCTTTTCCTCTGCGAATAGTTTGTTTAGCACTTCTGCTGGACTCATAGTCTCAAGCATCCTTCTGATGGCCGTTAGACTCTGAGAGTGTCCGTCTCCTAGGTAAGATACCATTTGGAGGAATCTATCAACAGGCATCATCGGACTTTCATCAAGTGCCCTTGACCAAAATAACAACGCCTCTTTCTCATTCATTTTGTTGGCAACCGCTAGGAACCCTAGGTCTTGTATGCGAGGCATGAGAGTAAGGGCTTGTTTGACTGTCATCCCTTCACCCCCATACTCAGGTGACTCTAACGATAGTAGAGGAATGATAGGCTTACCTGCCAGTGACTCATCCCACACCAATGGGGATATTGATAATTTTTTACATAGGTCTCCTCTGACCCAATGTATAGTAGTGAACTGCCTTTGGTATCGGGAATACTTAGGATAGAAAATATCTATCAGCGACTCCATCTCATCTCCTACATCCCTTGTAGCCTGTTGAATAACAGTGAGTGCCTGTGAAAAATACATCGAGCGATTCTCACGGTCGGTCAGCATCTTGCGATACAGCCGCCTGAGATTTTCAGAGATGTCAGCCGCTTCTGCTAGTAACATGATTATTCCTCTTCACCAAACCAAATTAACCGCACCAAGGTCTGCAAAGGCATCTTTGACGAGTATTTTTTCTTAGGCATCTTTGACGAGTATATACTGGTCGGTTTAACAGGGTCATGTGTTCTTTGCCACACACCTGCTCTCTTTTTCCAATCATTATACTTGGCGAATCGCTTCGCACGACTAAGAGGTATACCGTAGTGGTCTACCATTTGTAAAATCCGTGAGAGTTCATTTGGACTCATCCGTTTCCCTCAGTTCTGAGAGGGCATGTTGAATTGCTTTGCATAGCGACGAAGCATCCTCTTGACTTAGTCTCACACCCTCTCTTGTGAAACCTGCTCCGCTAGGATGCTCTTCTGTTCTTCTGATTCTGATGTCTATAGTTGCAGGGTAGTCTCCCTTCGGGTCGGCTACGCTCATGACGACTTCTGCTTTACCTCGCCACTTGGCAGAGGTAGCAGGGACACGCCACTTGATAGTTTGTTCAAAGCCTCTCACTCTTCTTCACCACGCTTGTCAGGAGTCATGCCTCCCATGCACTGGGGGCATTTCCTAAACCCTGCCAATGTGTAATTATCACACTTGCGTACTATACAATATCTCACTGTGAATCTAGCCATAACTAATCCCCTCTGTACTTAATCGTACCTTTTTTTCCAAGCCCTTTCAGTCAACTGCTTAATTAGATAAGAAGAGCAATCCTTGCATATTTCATCTGCTGGGTATTGTACCTCGTCAAAGAATATACTGCCTATATTTTTTCGTACCGTATCCTCTATAGAAAGTTCGATAGCGCCGCATCTCTTGCACTCTTTGGCCTTGACCTCTTCACTCATGTCCTAGCCTCCAAACACTCAGGGCATGTCGGTAATGTGTCAGCAAACTCGTTGCTCATCTTAGTGTTAGGCCAACTGATACCTTCGTTGTCGTATCCGCACAGTATCTTATCCCCTCTCCTGATGTGAATTACCTTGGGAGTAATTTTTTTCTCACCATAAGCCCACTCTACATTTGACAACTTAATCCCCATCCCTGTATCTTTGGTACGCTTCTTCTTCTGCATCTGCTTTGGCTCTTTCGTGGTCGAACCACTCGTACTTGTCAGTGGCAATCTCTTCTACATCATCTTCAATTTCTGTTGGATAATTATGTATGTAACTCTCTAGCAAGTCGAGCAAATCATCGGGTGTCATGTTGTCACGCAATAGTGCAAACGCACTACCGTAACCACAGTGTTCTACTATCTCGTTTAATTTTTCAGACATCTGTTTCCCTCAGTTGTTTTCGCTTCTCCATCAGTCGGTCAGTTATTCTGAAAAGCCTTGTCTGTCGGTTTCCATTTCTTTCACGAACTAGGTTTTCTACGGGTGCGTATAGTTCTTCATAAAACTCTTCTTCTGTTATACTAGCATCCTTGTAATCATAATACCAATGGTTTCCATATTGGCACACATGTTTGGGCTGTTCATCACCTTCAAGGCTATAACTAACTATGATGTCGTATAAAGACATAGTTTTGTCACCGCCGTCACCGTTCATTCGTTCCACTTCATATTCAAGCACTAATCTTAATATCTCTTGTTCTGTTCTTTTTCTCATATTTATTCCTCCTCTCCTACAGGTGCGTAGATAACTACTGACCCTCTTACATGCGGTGGTAACAAAAGGCCAGTCGTAGGGCAAAATGTACCTAGTACTAACACATTGCCGAGTCCAGCATCCACCATTTCTATAATCTGCAAACGGCTCAGTGCCGTGTAATTGACATTACCGCTTCTGTAGGACATGAGTAAGTCATCACCTGCTAGTAGGGTATAGTCGTAAGGTTCCATCGGTACTTGTGTATCACATACCGGGCACTGTATAATAACGCTCCACTGCTCTACATCTTTTTCAACTTCACCATCAGGTAGCATCATATCTTGATGCCCGTCAAAGTTCCATAGTCCCTTTTCCAAGGGAAATGCAGACAGAGGTGTTTCGCACTCAGGGCAAGGCCACTTCTGAGCAGCCTCGACTCGTAGTTGCATCTCCTTCATATGCTGCTGCTGTGGTGTTAGGTTCTGTACATCAATTATACTCACTTCGCTGTCGTCTATATCCCAGCCTATACCGTCTAGTAAGTGCTGCATCCTTACCTTTGCTTGTGCAGCAATAGGTGTGTTGTGTTGCTCTATTAGTTTGAGTTGACTTTCTCCTACTTTCATGTAGGATAAGCCTAAGCCCGCTGGCTCCCATAAGGCATTCATCCTCAGTTTGTTCAGTATATCTTGTGCTACATTTTCAGGCGTATTCGTTTCCATAGTTCTCCCTCTCATTTTTCATCCAAAGCATCCAATCGCAACATTTCGTAGCCATCAACATGGCATAGTTAGTCACGAGCACGACAGTGCTCTCCGGTAATGTCTCGTGACATTGGGGGCACTTATCAAAGTGATTGTTAGCAGGGGTTATCATGATTACCTCTTGGTACTCATCTCCCCCGCTCTCTTTCCTCACATGCTCAGGTACAGGTATAGTGGAGCCGAGCAAAGGTATGCGCTCTCCTTTACGCAACCAATTACCTTCGCTGTCAATGTCCTCCGGCTTCATCCACTCTCCTGTAAAATCTCTGCTCAATGAAGCACCTCTGAAAACAGAGGTACTTTCTCTAGTTGGTCTTCGATAGATACGCCGTCGACCGACTTGGTTGTAATGTCTCCGAGTATCTTATGCACCTTTTGCAAGCGGTCAGTGAAAGTGTTGAAGTTGAGTACGGAACCTTTGATTGGTGATACAGTACCGTCAGTCCACTCAGGCTTGTGTGTGATTGCACCGGTCAAGACATTGTAGACATGGTAAAGAGAACCAGCGTCTTCTCTGTTGACTGCTACCCAAGGTTCGCTAGGCTGAGTCCAGCCCTGTCCCATGAGTCTCCACATGTGACCACGAGTAATTGAAGTGACTTCGCCAGCGTCGTTGCGCTTAAGTGTAGGCTTTGTAATCAACCCTGCACGCTCGCAAATCGTCATTAGTTTCTCAAATGTATTTCTGTTAACTCCGACATCTTTCATGGTTTCTGCCACAATGATTTCCTTTGCAGCCATTTCCATAACTTCGTTTATCTTATCACCCAGTCCTTCAAAGTCATATTGACCGAGTACGCCATTAGTGTGTTTGAGGTTAACTAAGGTAGCACGGTCTCCCATGACTTGCCCGTTCGTACACACTAGTCGCTCGGCTACGGCCTGTACCTTAAATGCAGATGAGCCGTCTAAACTATTCATGATGGTGATACCTACTCGGTATTCACCGTTGTTTCTGAAACCTCGCCTTTGCCATTTCTCCCCAAGGCTTCTACCTGCCTCTTCCCAATCTACACTATTACTGACATCGCAGAAACAAGCGGCTGCTTTGCCCTCGTTCCATGCTAATACTTGAGCGGGCCATCCATTCTTTGCGGCTAAGTCAAGTACAGGTCCGAATCCCTTACGATAAGGCATCGGATAATAAGCAGCACTAAAGGTACCGAGGTGTGCGCCCATAGGTCTTTTCTCACTTTTGTAAAGTGGGTTGAATATATGATAAGCAGTAGGCTCACCCTTTTCATTGTTAACTCTCGCTATAGTCGCTTGCCTACCGTCATCTGAGTCAGAGTGCATCACGAAGGCTGGCTTACGCACTGGGTCAAAGTCCCAGTCTATACTTGCCTTTTCCTTACGACCACCTGCATACAACATACCGTCGAATGGACCTGCGGCTTCATTGACGGTCACGCCATCTACTGTAATCGAAGGTGCATCTGCACTAACCCACATGGGTACTTCGTCATCTAATTCATCTTGCTCGTCTATTGGTAATTTTTCATTGTTTTCCATTGCATTCACTATTCCTATTTGTTCTTCTGTTATGTGCAGAGGTGCGTTGTGCATAAGTGTATTACTAAGTTTTTCACCAAGTTCACTTTCGTCTGTCCGTACCAGTACTGCTATTCGCCCGTTGCTTATCTTGTCAAGGCGTGCTACGCAAGTTCTTGGTACTATTACGCTAGTTACACCGTGTGTAGATGGGTACTCCATCTCCACAGTACTAGCACTACTGCTCGTTACTTTTCCTATTACTACTATGTCATCCATATATATGTCTCCTTGTCTCATCCGTTTTGCTGGTTTCCTAAAAAGGTATTTACTATCTTTTCTTGTTTATTTATAACCGGAACTTCTCAGTGGCCTTTTTCAAGCAATCACTAAATGACAGAAAGGGATGGGGTTAACATGGGCGGAGCATTTGAACAAGCATGGTTGCTTCTCAAGGCTGCGTTCGTACCCACTGACCCTGACCAACAAATCGGCGCTGGTATGTTCAGAACAGTGTACGGGCAAGAAGGCAACCCTGACGCTACTAAGTTTGGTTACGGACCCGGCCTTAGTAATATGGCTACGCTAGATACTATGGGTCAGATGTACCCTGAAACATTCTTGGGCGAGAGGCCCGCTTATCTACAGTACCCGGAGACAGGTATACCTGATTATTTGATGAGGAAACCAACAGGTCAGGTGGTTTCTCCCGGCTCACTTGGACCTGACAGTATGCCTTTACCATCCACCCAAGAACTAGGAGAGCCGTTAGTCAGACCTGCTGGTTATACCCAAGAAGGGTGGAATAAATCAAAAGGTATAGGCTTGCAAAATGCTCTCGC
>TARA_R100000781_G_scaffold26233_1_pt1 | contig 12651 bp, 6 predicted proteins | sample TARA_R100000781 | Tara Oceans TARA_R100000781 (sample SAMEA2623385) | marine metagenome | biome: marine biome (ENVO:00000447); feature: deep chlorophyll maximum layer (ENVO:xxxxxxxx); material: "saline water (ENVO:00002010), including plankton (ENVO:xxxxxxxx)" | depth 60 m | reverse complement strand
TATGGTAATAGTACGGTCAGCTGTAGGATCAGTAACAGTAAGAGTGGTTTCATAAGCATCGTCTGTTGATCCTTCAAAGGAAATATCTTTTTTAAAGACAGGAGTTTCATTAGCATTTACATACTGTTGATCAATCTCCATCAGTTTCCGTAGAACCTGTTTTTGATTTTGATTTAAATTATCAGCAGTTACACTACCTCCAGCAGTAAAAGTAGATCTAGGTGTTGGAGTAGCTGTTGATCCAGATCCTGTTGCAGAATCTAAATCAGTTTTTGGGAAGATTTTAATAGTACCACTAGATAAATCTGCTCCACCAATATGTATTGTTTTATTGGTTAGATTTACTGTGTACTGTCTGGGTGAGGCGGATTCATTTATAGTGCCAGATTGATACGTTAAATTTGTCCCATCTAATTGGACAATTACCTCGACTTCTTTGAAAGTTTCAAAGCTGCCTGAGTAGCTAAAAGTATTAGCAGTACCTGTATTTGCGCTATAAGCTCTGGATAAAGTTGTTACATGTGCCATTTAATTACTACCAGGAATTGGACTTTGATTTATAAGGTCAAGGATTTCTTCAATCTCACCTTGTTCAGCTCTCTTACCTTTACGATAGTTGATACGTTCTTGTTGGTTAATTTTGTCTCTATCAGATAATTGCTTAATAACTCTATTTTTAGCTGATCTTAAAGCTCTATCTATTTCAAATTTAATATTTTTATAATCATCCATCTCTGCTCCAGTTATACCTCTATTTCTAGCATAGTGCATTATATTTAAATATCCTTTAATGGTTTGACCATCTTCAGTTTTATATGTTAAATTTTCAGCACGTTTTCTTAGAGTTGTTAAACGGCTAGCAAAGCCACCATCTTGTCCAATAAGACTGTATAACTCATTTCGTTGTTTACTTGTATACTCAACACCACCTGGGGAGACACTGAAATGAGGTGAGCTATCATACTCAATATCAATTAAGAATTGACTATTCTCACTTGGATCATTATATGAATAAATACCAGTAGTATTTTGGAAGGATCTCTGCCAAATATTACCTTCTGATTTCTTGATAGGTTTACCAGTTGTCCAATCAACTAATGCTGGTAAAGCTCCTTCAGGATCAACTAAGTCTAAATAATTATTTCTATTACGCATAATCTGACCAATATCATCACTTTCAACTTCTCGTAACATACCATACATATTCTTACCTAACTCATTTCTAAAGCCAGATAATGGGAATATAGCATTTGTCATGTTACCTATATATCTATTACGAGCTGCATCATTATTACCAAGTAGACTGAATAATGGTTCCATACTACCAAATATAGAATCATTAGTAATAGAAGCACCAAGAATGAATCCCATCTTCTTACCGAATTGATCCAATCGTGTAGTACTCATAGAATTAAAATTATCAAAACCATCTACAGTAAGGCCAACCCATTTTGCTAATGGTCCTAACCATTCATAGCTAACCCATTTATCTGATCCAGGTGGTTTCCAAGTTAATGGTCTCCAGCCTTTATTTAATCTTTGCTTTTGAGTTGTAGCATCCCAATGACCATTACCACGAATTCTACCTTGCATAAATAACATACCAGCTCCCATAACAGCTAAATTACCAGTTGCTACACGACCTCTTGTTTTATATCTTAGGTGTTTGAATTTCGCCATATAATCACCAGACATATCCATTCCACGTTTGGAAAGTATATTCTTAATTTCTGGAATAGTGAAGTCTTCAATCTTTTTAGCTCCTAATGGTCCTAATAATTCTGCGTATTCCCCAGCAAAATTAGTACCAATTGCTACTCTACTTGTATTACCATATTTCCCAAACATATCAAGTGCATTCATTTGGGTCGTAGGGAACCAAAATATACTTCTTAAAAGTGGGACTTTTTTAATAAGAGGATTCAAACGTCTAACTAATGGTGTATCTAAGTTAAGAGCTATTTCACGTTTAGAATATTCAACAGCACTTTGACTTATTGTACCAGTAGAGTCATCCCATCCTTGTTTCCATAGATTATCATATACTTCTTTGAATTCTTTTTGAGTCCAATTACTTGGTCCTCCTGGATATTTCTCCATAAGAATATCAAAAGCCATACCTTTATCTTGTGCAACTTTTTGAGTAGCTTCTGTGAAACCATCTAAAGCTGTCATAGCATTAGGTCCAAACCTTAAAGCAGGATGTCTAGCTAGAGCTTTCAATTCATTAGTATAATTTAATATAACTTGAGGACCATATTCTCCATTTTTAGCAGCAGCTGTAGCTATAGATTCTGCAAATTCTAAATTAACTGCTTCTTCTAAAGCAAGATCTTGTCTGAATACATGTGCTATATTTTCAGGACTTTCAGAAGCTTTCTTAAAGATGTCACCCATATATTTGAAACCTTTTTGTGCTGTATCTGAGAATCCAAAATACATATGAGATGCACGTTTCATCTGGATACCATCACCTTCTCTTAATGCTCCATAGAAAACACTAACTGGTTCTGATATAAGACCACCAAGGTTACCAAAGACTGCTCTAAATGGTGTGGCTAAAGCAGATAGCATTGAGTTAAATATATTACTCATTAATGCTTTATTTAACATAGATGGTAATTCTGGATCTCCATCTATAATTGCTTTATTAAATACACCAAAGTTATTCTTTATCATATGGTTCAAGCCTTTTATAGACTTAGCATCACCATTAGCTACTTCATAAGCAAGTGTTAAAGATTTAGCAAATTCAGGATTATTATCGTATATAGATTGTAGGGTTTCTCTGAATTGTTTTGATTTGATGATAATATCTGATAACTTATCATCATACTGTTGATTTGCTTCTTCTAATTGTCTGATTAATTTTTGACTATCTTTAGATTCAACAGCAGCTTTTAATGCTTCAAAGTTTCTAGCCTTTCCTTTCCATTCGAAATCAGCAATAGAAGATTCTATATCAAAGAATTCTAATCTATCTAGAATTTGTTCTTGTGCTCTAGGTATAGCATCTGTACCATCCATGATTCTAGCACCTTCTGCTAAGTCAGATACTTGACCTGCTTCAGATGTAAGCATTAAACCACGTGCTTTATGTGTTGAAATATCACTCCAGAAATCTAAGTATTTACTTGTAGCTTTATCAACAGCTTTGTATCCTACAGGATCTAATTGCTTTAATTCATTCTTTAGAACCTTAAAGTTATCTAGTATCTTAACTAAATCTCCTCTAGGTAAAGTAGGATCTGCAATTACTTCTGCTAATATTGTAGCTTCACGATCAATTTCTTTCCATGGAAGTTTTTTACCATCAGGTAGTTTAGCACTATATTGACCACCGTCTAACAAATCTTTTCTTAAAGCTTTTAATACGGTTCGTTCAGTTGCTACATTTACTTCTGAGCCTGCTTTACGGAAAGCATCAGTAAGTACATTAGCTAGTCTACCATTACTTGTACCTTTATTACCAACGATCCTAGCTTGGTCTACAGCAGCTTCTAGTATACTACCATTCTGTGTAAGAATACCATTCTCAAGTTCATTAGCAAAAGAATCAACACCTACTGTTTCTCTAGTAAGTTCTTTTCCTTCATAATATTCTTTAAGTTTATCTATTTCTCTACTATGTTTAGCTTCTGATCTAGCAATAGAATCTAATACAGGATTATCAGGATCAAATACTTTGCCATCTAAAGGATCTTTATATAAAGCATCTAAGTTTTTTTGACTAGTAGATTCAGCTAATAACTCAGTAACTTTTTGTGTACTTCTACCAGCCTTAGCTAGTTTAGCAAATCCAAAAGCTACATCAGTATAAAAACCAAGTCTCATACCTTCTAAAACATTAGCTCTTTTTTTACCATCTGGACCTAGTTTATCTGAAGTCCATGCTTCTGGTATCATAGCATGTCCCCACCATTGACCACGTTTCCAGCTAGTAGCTAAAGTGTCATTTACTTCATTTGTTTTTGCAAGTGAATCAACTGTAGCACCTACACCTAAGTCTAGTCCAGTTTTTGCAAAGCGTTGAAATAGTGGATTATTACCTAATTTCTGTAAAATTTGTGGAGCAACTTTAGCTTTATGAACTGTTTGAGCACCACCTATAGCCTTACCTCTAAGTATAAGAAATGGTAATACTAAAGATGATATCTCTCTCCATGCTTGTAAAGAGGTTGCTTCATATTTAGGAAGTTTTGGAATGTCTGGTATATTTCCAGGTGTAGCCCAGTTGATTGTATCAGTAGCAGTGTCAATTAAACCTTGACCAACTGCTGAAGGGTAGTTAGCCCAATTCAAGGGGTTCCGTAGATCCCCTTCACCTTTACCCATATGAGGCCGACGTTCTTTATCACCTTCCGTAGAAGGTGTTTCTGTTTCTATTTCTGGTTCTCCTTCCGTAGAAGGTTCAGGATCTTCAATAGTTTCTGGGGGATCTATAGGAGATAAGTCCTGTTCTGGTTCTACAGGAGAACTAAATATATTCATTTGATCTGAAGGTAGATCGATTTCTACACCAGATAAATCTATATTTAACTCTTTTGTCATAATTAATTATGTCTCTGTTGTTTGGAGAGATGGTATAGTTTCTATCAAAGATTTATAGAAAGGATTATTTAAATCATCAACTATAAGACCTAATTTACCTACGTATTCTTGGTAAGCTTTAGGATCTGCTATATCATTAGCAAAAATATTTGGAGGAAGACCTAATCGACCTGCTAATGTTCTAGTAGTTACTTCTAGTGTTCCAGCTTCATTATCATCTTTTGTATCAAATTTACCAGATGTTACACCGAATCCAAGATCAATGGTTTTTTTAATTCCGTGTTCAGTTGTATAAGTAGCTACAACTTCCCTAGCTGATCTGTCATCTACAGGTATACCACATAAAGCTAGATTCATACATCTTCTAGATTTAAGTGTTAATTTACTATAACCTATTTCTTTATAAGCATTTGGTATAATGTTATCATCTAACTTACCTTCTGTCTGTCTAGCTGCCATTACATCAAAAGGAGATAAAACACCATTAGAAGCTTCAACAATTCTAGCTACATCTGGAGGTATTTTATTTGGATTTTCTGGAATCCATTTATTATAATCGTAATGACCTGGGACACCATGTGTAGGTCTTAAACCAAGTTTTTCTGGATTTTGAGTGATAAATTTAGGCCAAGATACTTTACTTTCTAACTGACGATCTCTTAAATTACCTACAATTTGAGTATGTCCAATCTTACCACCAGTAATTGTAACTGGTTGATAATCTGATTTAAGATTTTTAAATCCTTTAACAAGTCCGTCTTGACCTACACTACTATCATAAATATATCGACCTGTTCCATTTTTAAATTTTGGACCTGATTGCTCTCCACCTTCTTCTATAAAAAATTTATTAATATCTTTTCCTATCTGTAGTAGTTGTGCGCTTGGTGGTAGTTCCCCATTTTCACTATAACTTACACCATCTGGACTTTGTGCAGAAACTATTTGTTTAAATAATTGATTCTTTAAATCTCTAAGTCCTTCTCGTTGGGGGTCAGTATATTGAGCCACACCCAAACCATTTACTTCTACACTGAGTCCTTTACGAAAAAGAACTTCTAAAGGTTTTACTAAATCATTTTTCCAAATATTACTGTTTTCCAGTTTCTTTTGAAATTTTAAACGTTTTGCAACTGTAGGATCCTTTTTAACAGCAGCAGCTAATGATGTTTCATCTAACATAGTACCTTCATCTACTTTTTTCAATGCCTCACCTAGTAATTGTCCAGTATGTGGTGAATCTATACTTGATAGTAAAGAATCGATACCATCAGTAGCATCAGTTATATCAGCTAACTTTGCATTCTTTCGTAATAGTTTTAATCGGGGTCCATATGTTGCTTCTATTTGTTGTCTACTAGCACCGTTGTTTAGATCGTCTTGTATTGACTCTTCTAAGTCAGCCTTATCAACCTTTACTCTACTTTTCTTTAGTTTGCTTATACTGTCAGCCATTTTATTATACTCAGATTTATACTTCCTTTCTAAAGTCCCATTCTTACCCCATCTAGTATCCCATTTTTCAAATTTAGTACCTTTAGGCATACCAGGAACATCCTGAGTTCTCATATACTCTATAAAATTTGGTGGTAATGTTCCAGATAACATACCTTCAAGTACAGCTTTTTCTAAATAGTCTTCACCCCATGCATCACTTAAAGATATATCTTCATTATCAAGGTTTACACCACCTGCTGTAGTTAATACATAATTCATTAAAGCGTCAGGTGTTTGCTCAGTATAGAAGTTTTGTAAAGCTATTCTTCTATTCCTACTAGATTCTTTAACATTAATTGCTCCTGACCAACCTTTATATAATGCTGCATCTTGTTTTCTTAATTCATCATATACACCAATATCATGCAACCATTCGTTACTAAAACCAGCTATACCATTCTCTAAAAACCAGTCCCTTTGTATTACGTCAGCTGCTTGCATACGAGCACTCATCTCATCATGGTCATCAGTTTTACCTATATCACTAATTTTAATACTATACTTTCCACCTTTTCCATCCTCAAAAAGGTCAATAGATTTCGTACTATTCAACATATGATGTTCTACATATGATGAATAATTCTTAGCTTTTTGTAATAGTACTGCTTTAGAAACTGTTTCTAGTGCTTTAGGATCTGCACTTTTCAATGCATTTAAAAACTCAGGAGTATGACTTCCTTGTTTCTTTAATTCTGCAATTCTTGCTGATACCTCCAAGCTATGCTTGTCTTTTAATGTATTTAATTGTTTGATTTCAGCTAATCGTTCTTCATCAACTTTACGACTTCTATACATTTCAACCATCAAGTCAGCTGTTTGCTTTTTGACTTTCTGTTGATGCATACCAATGACAAGTTCACCAGCTGTTTTAGATAGAAATGATAGATTTTCTAACTCACTTTTAGCTGCTCGTTGAGCATAATTAGCTAAATCATTGTTATTATTCTGTAAAGTTTGAATAGTATTTCTATCATTAGCTTGTAAGTTATTTATTGCTTGGTTATAAGTTGTCATAATTAGTAAGTAATGCTGGGACTTAAAGTAGGTCCAAATAATTGTTCATCATCATAGTCATCTTTAGGTGTGAATATACCACCCTTTTCGGCATCATACAATTGTAGTCTTTGGAAGAATTGTGCATTATCAGCAAAGATGTTAGAAGTAGGACCAGATGTCCAATTCATACCTCCCGAGAATGGGACCTGATATGAAGTGCTCAGTAGATTTTGACCTATACCAGCTGATTGGGTTATTGATTGGGTTATTGATTCGCTGCCAAGTTGTAGAACATTTGGGTTTACTGCTTTTACCGCATCAAGTGCTGCAGTAGAGACAGTAGAAGCCCCACTTTGAAGCATTGCTTCCGCACCTTTAGTGAAAGTAACACCTGCACCTTGTGTAACACCAGCTCCTATCTGGGACAAACTCTCGGCTCCTTTACCAGCACCTTTTATTAAACCTGTAGCTGCATCTTTACCACCTTTACTACCTCCAAATGCTTTACCTGCTTTATGTCCAGCATAAGCTAGAGCAGCTGAGACTGCTAATCGTACTAACAAACCTCCAGCACCTTTAGTCTTCTCTAACTCAGGGGCTCTTGGAGCAGCTCCATGGACAGGTGACCTCCATACTTGTCTCCATTGAGTCCTACTATCCATATCAGCTTGATTCCGAATGATCTCTTTATTAACCCAAGCTTTGTCTTGATTTAACATGACATCAGCTAAAGATTTAGTAAGAGCTAATCCAGTCTTTCTTATATCTTCACTTGCTAATCGAGATGCTGTAACACCAGTTTGTTCACCAGCATACTCAGTCTTATACATATCTCGTATAAGTTCATTCTTATTCCATACATGTCCTGCTACTAACCCTTCTAATTCAAGGTCTTGTGCTTGTAAACGACCTTGGGCAGCAGTAAATATATTATCTATAGCTATGTCTGCATCAGAAACTTGATTCTTCCATTTGGCATTTTCTGTTACAACATTAGCCATATATTGTTGATTGGCTAGTTTGAAATTAGCTAACTTAGCTTTATTCCTAGCTCTAATCATTTTATTCCCTGCTACATGGCCAGCTACTTGTTGAGTGGCGCTTATGGCAAACAGGGTTCCGGATACTACATCACACACGGCAAAATTCGATAAAGGATAATTGGTTAGGACCGTACTTAAGTTCTCGTAAGAATTTAAATCCTAAAAATTGTAGTAATTTAAGATGAACGGTATTCCGTTTATCTACAATATTCCATAACAATTTTTCATTTCTGCTTTCAACAAAGCGTTTAGCTTCTCTAGCAAAAGTTAATGGATATTCATGGATTGCGGGTGTGCATAACATCCAGATTGATCCGTCTTCTTGTACTCCAGCCAAGCCAGCAGTCTTGCCGTTTGGTACTGTAAAGTACACACTATCACCATCAAAGGCGATTTGAGGTATATACCATAATGGGAAATGTCCATGACCTTCATATACCTCACGGTAATCTTCTGGACGTAAGTTAGAGGCCACTTCAACAGCAGCCTCCATTGTCATTGGGTGTATATATTTAGACACGTCTATAAAATTTAGGATTATAATCTCCTTCCCATGTCATAGAATGTAAAGTCGCAGGGGATGGATGACTTGATTTTAGATGTACATTTAAATTAGTATTCTTTTCATATACAGGTATAGTATGTATATAATCATCTGCTATTCCTACAGTATTTAATGAGAATGCATCCCACTCTAAGGACTCATAGGTTTTACTATAGTCAGGACGGCCTTTACGTTTTAAAGTAGTATCAATAACACCGACTGAACCAAAGGAGAAATTCAATCTATGTAAAACTAAAGAAGCATGAGTATCAGATCTTACTGATTTACCTTCTACTTGTTGTACATAAATTTTAGGAAGCTCGACTTCCATTTCATATAAATAACCAACGATTATATCCTGACCAGTCCAGTCACCATCAAATTCTATATTACTTCCTACAACTGATGCTGTACTATATCTACCTGCATTATCACCTGAACTATGGCAGTAAACAACTAATTGTTGAGAACTATTATAACCATCTGGTTTAGTAAATCCAGTTCTATTAGTTGAAGTTGAATAACCTAATGAAGCAGAAGCTATAATAGATTTAGTATCTAAGTGTACTTTATAATCATCAGGAGCTGTACCTACTACACTAGTATCAGAAGCTTTTTTAATATCTGAAGCTTCTAATGTATATACACTATCATTTTTCAGAACAGTATAATATACATCATCCATTATAGAATGGTAGGTTACCGTACCTGGTAGTGTCCATCTAAACCATGCATTCTGTACTCTTTGATTACCTTGATTAAAGAAACGATATCCCCATATTTCATTCTTATTTTCTGAAGCAAACAATACCAGATCATTCTCAGTAGAAGCTGCTGGTAATGTAATATCAGTTGGGAATAATTTTGAAACTACTTTAGTTTGTTCAGCTACATCAGGTTCACCATTTCTTTGGATATTTATCATCTCATAGAATCTAGTACGTTTGGCCGTACTATTTAAGAATCCTACGGTAACTCCAAGAGAGAATGGTATTGTCTTTTCATTAAAACCATATGATGATAAGAAGGATATCCTAACAGTTTCAGGAGTTAAGGTAGTTTCATCAGTTGTTAATAAGAACTGTTGACTAGCACTTAATACTAATAAACCTGCGTTTACCTCAATAGCATCGAATAATTTTGTAGGGTATGTTGAACTAGATTGTAAGTCAATGGGATCAGTTGCGGCGATAGTGAATGCAGTCTTAGCCCAGAAATTAAAATAGTCATTTGTTCTAGATAAGATAACATTCTCTTCACTTAATAATCCAATCCTACTTCTGTAGAAAAATATTTTGCTAATTTTCTGGCCGACAAAAGAAGGTTTAGGATTGGTAATATCATCACCTACATCTCTTTTATCCCAATCTGGATATTGAAATCTAAAGATACCATTAGAATAATGTGCTGAAGCTCCTCCATTAATAGAATAAGATGCATATACTAATGTTTGGGCATTATTACCAGTACCAGTTAAATTAATAGCAGTACCAGCCGTAGCATTTGACGCTGATGTTGCTAATTTAATTGTATTAGCATCTGTAACAATAGCATAGTATTTAGTTGCTGTTGTTAATCCAGCAAGTGCTGTACCTCCACCATGAAGATAGAGTAATTCATCACCTGTGGATCTACCATGGCCAGTAATAGTTATAGTCTCAGCACCTGTATTGACTGCAGATGTAGCAATAGTATATTCAGTACTAGGTGTTCCTCTATTTAATCTAAGAGGCATAGTGTCATCATCAAATTCAATTTCTAAATTTGGTGCTGCACATTCTTCCCAGACACCTGTACCAAAACGATTAGGTGTATAAGTAACTCCATCAGTTTGTGTTGCTATTGTACCAGAAGCTGAATCAGTAACAGTAAAGGTATTTGCATCAGCAACACTAGCTACAGAATACCAACCATCAGTTGCTGCTCCAGTAGCAGGTAAAGTAAAGTCTGCTATCAGTGTGTCTCCTACAGCAAGACCATGAGAAGTAGAAGTAACAGTAATAGTAGTACCACTTCTAGCATAATTAGCAGTTACTTCATTATCTACATCTATATTATCTACTTTAAATTTTAGATAGTAATCATCTTGATCATTACCACTATTAACAACTTTAACTACATACCCGTGCCTACAAGCTTTGGGTAAATCTGAAGGATCATTAGCACTACCTGTGATAATATCCATTAATGGTTCTTCTGGGGCAGTAACTAAGAAAGGAGTAGCTCTATGTAAATGTATACCATTAGCTGTGACAGTAACAGTAAGTCCTGTACCACTGATAGCATCAATAGCTGTTTTTATACTACTCAAGATACTTTCAGAAGAAACATTTTCATCTGCATTAGAAGAAGTAGCTTCTGGTCTTACTAGTGCTACATTAGCTCTAGAAGTAATTGCTACATGGGATTTAATTTTAACTGTAGTAGTTAAACCTTTTTCAGATGCATAAGTGTCAGTATCATTTGTACTCCAACCTTCTCCACCAAATTGTAAGGTAGCATATGGTTGATAAGAATCATCATATAAAATACCATCATCATTTGATGTTTGTTGAGATACAGGGGTACATCTAGCATCCATCTCATATCTAAGATTAGATTTACCTGTACCACCAGCCATATATGAGGTACCTGAATTTGTTTCAACAGGAGGTACTACATATCTTCCTTGACCTTTACAATGTCCATCATCACTAAATGAAAAACTAACAGTTTCATCAGCTTCAATTGAAGTTGCACGGTTATAAGTTACAGTACTATTATTTGTTGGATCAAAAATATCTAAAGCATATTGTTTTCCATATGCAATAGTTCTTAATGATACAAAAGCTTCATTAACAGCTACTTTAGTTTTAGTAAGAGAAGAAGTTTTCATTGCAACTACTTTTTCTCTATTACAAAATAGTACTGTTTCATTCAAACCGAATGGTTGGATCTCTTCGGAGTTAGTATGTGCTAAATAAGTAGCAACACCTGAACCAGCTACATTAGCATAATCAACTGGTATCTCAACTCCATCAGATGTTCTCCAAATTTTAACAGCACCATCAGTTCCAACTTGTCCTATATAAGATTCATCATCAGCTCTATAAATATCGAACCATTTACCAGAAGCTGCGGGAGTTATAACTTTTACAAGATCAGTCCCAGGTCTTTTAGTACATCCTAATGTTACGTCTGGTAATGCATTATTTAAATCTACAACTTGACCTGGAGATTTTAATTCATCAGGCTGTTCAGACATACCAAGTACATAATTAGGAATGTGTTGTGTAATACTTGCCATTATCGTCTTAATGCATTATAAGGTTGGTAAGATTGATATGCGGAATCATCAGGCCAACCAAAGAATGTATGATCTCCTTGATTGCATTCGTATTCCATACAAGCTGCTCTAGCTTGAACTTCAAATGTTGCTAACATTTTTTGTAATTGAGGGTTAGCTACTAATTGTACTGCAGCTCTACCAGCTGCTTTGTACGTAATATATCTTTGGAAGGGAGCTGGTATATCTTCAAAGTTAAGAAGACGTACAACATTAACATGGAAATCATCATCATCTGGATACTCAAATGTATGATTTACTTTGTCATATAATTTCCATACACCATCTGCAGGATCCTTACGCCTAGCAAAGTCTCTAGTACGATCCCATCCATCTTCCATATCTATTCTAATATAAGATGCATCTATTATAATTTTATCATCTGAACCTTTAGTTTGTTTGATATGATTTTCTCTATTAAAATGCCAGCCTTCATACTGTACATCTTGGTTACTTTCTTTTAATAGATTATATATAAAAGCTATTTCAGGATTATCATAATCTAATGTTGAAATCGGTGACTGACCAATACTACCCAAAATAGTATTAACTGCGGATAGTTCTGTATCGAGATCAATAGTTGTGGGAGTAGAAGTCATAGGTATTAATATTTGTGAATAAAAAAAGGGGAACCGAAGTCCCCCCTTATAAGTTAGTTATATTGTGCTGTAACTACAGCGCATGTGTCAACTGTA
>TARA_R100000781_G_scaffold112148_1_pt1 | contig 12700 bp, 7 predicted proteins | sample TARA_R100000781 | Tara Oceans TARA_R100000781 (sample SAMEA2623385) | marine metagenome | biome: marine biome (ENVO:00000447); feature: deep chlorophyll maximum layer (ENVO:xxxxxxxx); material: "saline water (ENVO:00002010), including plankton (ENVO:xxxxxxxx)" | depth 60 m | reverse complement strand
TACTATAGACTATTATCAAGGTAAAATTACATACGGTGATTGGGTAAGTAGACAGCTAGATATGGAAGGTGTTTTTGATGTCGAAGAACGGCAATCAGCACAATTTGATGGTCATTGGGATGTTGGGCAATACAGTCTATCTGACAGCAATCCTGAAGTAGACCCTTTAACTGGTTTAGCATATACTAGAGGAAATTTTAATGCTATTAATAGAGCGAATATTGTTGAAAATGAAAAGAAAAAATATATAGAACTTATTAAAGCATCGCAACAAAATGCCTCTACCGCTCCCGCCAGTACTAATACTGCTACTCAAACAACTGAATCTACCGCTCCTACTGCTACTGCTGGTGAGTGGTTGAAAAAACGATATGATGATATTTTAAAAAATACAACTGATACAGGGGAAAAACCAGTGAGCTTACTTGATCATAAAACAATTACATCTCTACCACAATTTATTGTAGAAGAATATGATACTGGAGAATTTGATCAGGCTGAATACCTTAGACAAAATCCAGATGTAGCTGCGGATAGTTGGTACGGTTCCCGTCCAGCCGCTCATTGGCAATATTTTGGACAAAACGAAGGACGAGCATACCCTACTATTAAAAAAACACGACAAGTAGAAAATCCTAATTATACTGCTGCGCCACAGACTACACCGGCTGGAGAAACGACTATGCCTACTGCTACCTCTACTGCTACTCCTACAACTGCTTCTTCTGAACCACAGATTATGGACGAATCTACAGGAGTTAATGTAGGTTTAGGAAAACAAATACGAGATCAGCAAGCTTTAGGTGCCGGTAATATTTTAACAACAACAGGTGCTACTGGGGTTGATCCACAAACAGGACTATTTGATCCTTCTAAAGTAGAGATGTTGTATGATCCTGTTCAATTTACAGTTAAAGACGAAGAATTAAGAACAACAGAAGATAAATTAATACAGGTTCCTTCAGTAACAGCACCTGAAGACATCTCAGAAGTACAAGAAACTTTTGTTACGCCTGAAGAAGCTTCTTTAGTTAATAATATAGAAAGAACTTATTCAAATGTTCCTACTGCTGTTGCTGCACAAGGAGAAATTACATCTTTTGATGTTATTGATCCTAATCAGATTGTAGACGAACGTACAAAAACAGAAATGTTTGAGCGAGGAAGTCTAGCTGAAGCAAAAACACAAACACTGGCTGAAGAAGCTTCTACAGCTTATCAGATTGAACAGCTTACTAAAGGAATAGAAACAGGTAAATTCCCACCGTGGGCAGCACCTACCGTTCGTAAAGCAAACGAGATAATGAACCAAAGAGGATTAGGTGCTTCTAGTATGGCAGCGGCAGCGGTTGCTCAAGCTATTATGGAATCTGCTATACCTATCGCCAATTCTGATGCTCAAAAAGCTGCAACGCTTCAGATTCAAAATCTTAATAACCAACAACAAACTGCTTTAGCTAACGCTGCTGCTATCGCTGCTATGGATCGTCAGAATCTTGACAACAGAATGAAAGCTGCACAACAAAACGCTCAGTCTTTTTTACAGATGAATTTGCAAAATGTTACGCAAGAACAAGCTGCTGTACTGGCAACTCATCAATCTACTGTACAGTCTTTATTTAGTGATCAAGCTGCTGAAAATGCAAGATTACAATTTAACGCTACTTCTCAAAATCAAGTAAATCAATTTTATGATCAACTCGGGTTGACTGCTGCTGAAAATAATGCTAATAGAGATGTTGCTATTCAAAAATTTAATAGTGAAGAACAAACAGCAGTAAATGAATTTAATACTAATTTAGAAAATTCAAGACAAGCATTTAATGCTAATATGCAGAATGTTATTGATCAATCAAATATAAGTTGGAGAAGAAGTATAAACACAACTAATACTAATAATGATAACATAGCTGCTCAACAGAACGCTCAAGTTCTTTTAGGACTTACGGTTCAAGCACAAAATAATTTGTGGCAAGAGTATAGAGATGTGGCTCATCAACTTTTTGCTTCGTATGAAAACGATAGACAAAGGACTCACGATATTGTTGTTCAAGGTATTAAGCATCAATTTACTTCTGATCAATTTCAAAATATGTTAGACTATAGAGCTTCTGTAGAAGCAGGAAAAGCAACGAGTGGTTATGTTGATAAAATATTAGGACCAGTTATTAATAGAGGTGCTTCAGAATTAGCAAAATCTCTTTTTGGTAATAATGATGATAAAGAATTAGAACTTCTTACAGTTGATACTTTTAATCCCGACTACAGTCCTGCTATGGATACTTTATTTGATTTTGGTGGTGAAACATATGATTACAATGAACCTATACCAGAATGGGAATGGGACTGGGATCAGTATTCAGATGCGTTTGATTTTGGATGAATGGGATGAGTATGCAGATGCGTTTTGATTTTTGATTTAGTTTACAATATGATGAAGAAAAAACAGGAGATTAAATAATGAGTGTTTTATCGGGTATAGGATATACATTATTAGATTACGGTGCAAGGGCAGCAGCAGGAACAGTAGGAAGTGCTGCTGGAAATGCGCTTGCTAATGCTTTATTCGGAGAAGATGACAACCAACAACAACAACAACAACAACCGGCTGCTCCTCAAGTACCTACACAATCTTCAAGAAGCAATGATGAAGCTGAATTGAGATATTTAGAAAGTCAAGTTCCTAAAGGTGAAGGGTTTATAACAGGTGTAGCTGTTCAACCAGCAAGACAAAAAACTACTGAAAATCAATCTTTAATTCAAGCATTGTATAAGAATGTGCTAACTAGCCCTCCTGCTACGCCCAAGTTAGTGAATGAAGCTATACAAGTAAGTGGTGCTTCTGCTATTTCTTCTGGTAGAAATACAAAAGCTTTACAGAAATTATTAAAAACTTAAATATTGGAGAATGTAAGTGGTTAAACTTGAAGACAATCCTTTTGGGTCAGCCCCTATTCCCGGTCAATCTTTAACAGCAGAACCGGGTAAATTTCCTTATGAAAAACCTCCTATGTATGCAAATGCAATGGAAGCTTTTTTATCTATAAAATCCTCTTTATATGGAAATAGAGAAGATGTACAATACTTAGCTAAAATTATAGATTCAGGAATAACGTGTGAGACTTTAGCATCTTCTATTGTTCTTAGTGGGTTTACAAAAGGAGCGTTTAATCCCGATGTTTGTGAAATAATAAAACCATTTATAGCTCTTGAAATATATAAAATAGCTGATATGGCTGGTGTAACTAATATAGTCTTATTAAATAAACCATTAGAAGATAAAGTTTATAGAGATGAAGATATTTTAGAAAGTTTTAAAATATCAACAGGTCATAAAAGTACAATAAAAAATAGAAAGATCGATGCTCTTATTAAACAAACTTTAAGTAAAGAGCATACTGATGGTTTTATGGATAAAGGAGAAATTTAATGGGCTTTATGGAGAAAGTACTAGATATTGTTGTTCCAACAGGGAGTCCTAAAGTTACAGGATTTACTCATGGTTTTTATAAAGGAATAAATGATTCTGAACGGGATAAGCTTGCTGCGTATGCACAACAAGAAGCAGCAAGAAAAAAACAAGAAGCGGAGATGGCTAGATTAAAACTTGAACAAACAGCATTAGACAAAAGAAAACAAAAAGAACTTGACCATAAAACCAAAGAGGGTAAGTTAGATAGGGGTAATGTACTCGACGCTGCAAAAATCAAAATTCAAGCTGAATTGTTGCGTCACAATCAACAACAAGCTCTTACTGCCCAACAAAATCTCATAACTGGAATAACAAGTGGAGATTTAGGTGTCAAAGATTCAGACTATATAACTAAAGACGGTTGGGTAGTAGGGCCTTTAGCTCAACAAATAGTTTTTTATCCAAGATATTTAAGAAAACCAAATGGGTCGTTTTGGAGAAATGACGCAGGGGCTTTGATTGAAAATCCTGATTATGTAAGAGGAAGAGATAATCTTAGATCAATTATTCAATCTGCTTCCAAAAATAAGGCAAAATTTAATGAATATAAAGATTTTCCTGAAGCTTATAATTTATGGATGCTTACAGGAACCAAAGAGAGTTTTAAAGATTGGATATTAACATATAGAAAACAACCAACTCGTCTTATACAAGAATATAACAAGTATGAACAACAAGAAATAGATAATGGTCGTACACCAATGAGTTTTGAAAAATTTTGGCGTACGGAATCAACTAAATCTGCTTCAAAAGATGACAGAGAGTATAACTTGAAGATTTATAAAGAATATCTAGATGGAGACGGAGTTAATATTTGGTTAAAAAATGAAGATGGACACTACGTAAGGGACGATAAGGGTAGAAAAATAGTTACTGGTAATACTAGCCATATAATTACAACAGCTATGGATAACGGACATAAACTAACCAAAGCAGAAATATATCAAATTGCTGTTCAATTTGATGCTGCAAAACAGGCTAAAATGAACGGGCAGAATGAAAAAAGTAAATCTGTGCGATATGGCACAATGCCTGTAATTGGAACTCTTTTTAGGACTAATAGTGCTTATGAGAATAAAATATTTTATTATGGAGATACAAAAAATTCTGGTGATGTTTCAAAATATACACCACAACAAGCTTCACAAGTTATGCGTGATATGAAAGATGTTATTCTTGCAATGCCGTTTAATCGTGGTATGAGAACGGAACACAATGAAACAGACAGATTGATACATTTTTTTGACGCGGGTGGTGACGTTGGTGGTTTTAACAAAAGCGAAAGAACAGCATTTCTTGTACAGTTTGCAAAGTTAGGCAAAGCTTTATCTGAACCACAAAAAATTACTAGAGATAATCGTGTAACTACATTGTATCCCAGTACTGAACGAAATATGCCTCATATAATGAGTGTTTTAAAAAAGCTTGCTCCAAATACTCATATGCTTTTAAAAAATAATAGTGGTGAAAATACTATTTCAATTGAAGTAGAAACGACTAAGGGACAAACAACACAGTTATTCACTCATATTGATAATGGTGATGCTTCTGAGCCACTTGTAAAATCTATAGTAATGATGAAGACATTTTTAAATAATAATAGCAATTTGAAACCCTACGCAGACAGGCTACTTCGTCAAGATACGTTGTCTTATGAAGATTATAAAGAAATGGGTAGACTTATCGTAAACGCTGATTATAAAGATAATCCAGCTTTAGAAGAAATGTTTAGGGATAATCCTTTTATGTTTATACCTTATTTTCAAGCTGCTGGTTATGGAAACTTTCAAAAAAAAGTAGGCCCAGTAGATACAACAGTTACCAAACTAAAAACATTAGGAAAACCTAGAAAGAATTCTGACCATAAAGTTTTTTATGATAAGAGACAAAAGAAAAAAAGAGCTTTACAAGATACTAAAGCTATGGTTGCAGACATGATAACAACTCAGGATTATTTAACAGGTGGTGAAACTGTAAGCATGGACGATGCTACTCTTTATCAAGCAATAGATAATTTAGGAGAACTTGCTGCTACTACGACAGGAAGTAATCTTGTTAAAGGTATATCCTCAACAGTTGAAAGTTTAGTTACTGGACTAAAAACTTTTGTTTTTGAATTTGAACAAGATAAATTTAATTTATCACAATTAAATGCTACACTTTCATCACAAATTGGTCAGAACGATATTAATCTTGATGAAAAAGCAAATGCTGAATTTAAAAGAAGCAAAGAAATTTTTGACAAAAAAACAGAACAAATTAAATTAAGCACTTCTGAAAAGAGTAGTCAGCGTACACAACAAATGAAAGCTGCAAGACATAGGCTAGGTTTAAGATCAGCTATGACTTTTAAAAAGATAGCTTTAACTTATAAATTAGCAGGATTAGTTCAAGGAGATCAAACTGGCGGTAGAACTATTTCTAATGAAGATTTTCATCAAGTATATAGTGCTTTATGGTCTGGTGGAGAAGTAGGAAATAGAGCAGTTTTGGGAGATTTATCAAACGATTTAAAATTAAGAATCCAAAAAGAACAAGCTTATGATTTATTGCACGAAATGCACGGAACAGGAGTTAGTACTACGATTGAAGATACTATTGACAGTATATTTGAAGATAGAAGAAAAGAGTTTTATATAAGAACTGGAAACAATACTATATCTGCTCAAACTTTTCTCAGAATTGCAAAAGGAGGTGAAAAAGTTAGAGCTAATTATATTATTTCAGGACAAGAAGAGATAAAAACACTTGATACATTTAATCCTAATAGTATAAACAGAAAATTAAAAACTGTTGTGAATGAAGAAACACTAAGAAATTTTGCTAGATACATTCACTCTGTATCTATTGATGGTAACGCATACGAAGTGTTTAATATAAAAAAAGATGGTTATAGAATGTATAATGGTGCTGTAACACAAATTGTTAGAAATGCTTATCGTATTTATGACGGAAAAGAAATTCGTGACAAAGCACTAACTACTGATGATTTAAATAAATTAGTAGATGGATTAACATTTAGTAATCTTAAAGACACGTATACAAGGGATAACTCTTTTATAAAAAATTATTTAAAAGATATAATAAACACAATAGATAAGAGGTAATTTATGTCCGATAGTCCTTTAAATCTTGATCGTAAAACAACAACTAAAGTTACTGACACTCGTTCTGGTCAGAGTGTTATTGTTCCCAAGCAACGTGGCATGGATAAGACAGGTGATCCTAGACTAACGGCTCAACCATCTACAGGTATTCTTGGAAATGTTTCAGAAGATGATGTACTTCGTTTTTTAGAGCAAAGAACATCTCCTTCTGATAAGGGTGCTTTAAATCCTAGTGTACCTATTATAGGACAAAGTGACGACAATGTTTCAGAAGAGGAAATAAATAATTTTTTAGAAGGTACTACTACTCCCACTACTCCTACTCCTACTCCTACTACTCCTACTACTCCTACTACTCCTACTACTGAAGTAGAACCGTATAGAGATCGTGTTATTCGGAATACGGTCGCTTCTGCTTCTCAAGGAATTGTTAATAGTATTGAATTTGGTTTACATACTGTACCAAAATTAGGATATTTTCTTCCTGATTTAATTTCATCATCAACTGGCTTTAGTCCGTTGGATAAAAACAATCAAATTTTTGAATATGAAGGTTCTATTCTTCCTGCTTTATGGAGAAAGTGGAATAACAACGAAACTAAACAAGATAAAGATGTTTTTGAGAACTTTAAATCTGAATGGGATGAAATAGGTAAATCTTTTATTGGACAGTACTGGCTTGAACCAGTTTCAAACTTTCTTGATCCTTTAAAAAATTCTCTTGTAGTTCCTAAAAGTCAAATGAAAGCTATCTATCCTGCAATAACTTTAGGAACTGAAGTGTTAACACCATTTGCAGGCGTTGTTGGAGGTGCTCAAAAAGCAATAGTTGCTGGTCATAACATTAGAAGAGGCATAGAAGTATACAGAACTATTACACAGCCTCCTAGATTATTTCGTGATGCTTCTAAAATTGATGCAGGATACCCGATTCCATCAGGAGTGCAATATACTGGTAGAGAAGCTTTAAGAACAGCACTTATAGAGTCCTTACAATTTAGAGGAAAACCTATTAAAAAAGTATCTGAAATGAAAAATATCCATGAAGTTATCGATAGTATAGATGATGTATTGGACCCAAGATTAGAAAGAGCTTTAGTTTTTAGAGACGCTATAAATAATATTATTAATAAACATAGTGGTTTAACAAGAGAAACAGTAAGAAAACGTCAAATAGCAAACTATAATAATGCTGTTATTGCTGGAGGAGTGATAACGGGGTATACAATCAGTGCTAATTGGACCGATGATGAACTATATAGAAGTCTTTGGGGCATTGCTGCTGGCATTCCTATAGGGTTACCCAGAACAAAATGGAAAGGTGTTTCAGGGCAGACTAGAGCTTTGGCAAAAGGCAAAATATGGAGATATGATCCCGGTTCTTTTCAATCTAATCTAACACAAAAAGCTGCTTCTCTTACCTATGCTGCAGCAGGAAAACTTGCTACTACATTTTATGGCGGTATTTCTCCGAGAAATTGGAAAAGAATATTTTCAGAAGACCCCGATACTTTTGTGGAACTTCTTTCTAAAAGTAAAAAGAATTCCTTTTTAAAAGTTTTAATAGGAGCAAATTTCAACCAATCACCAGAGACAATTTTAAAAACTTTTAAAGCAGGAAGAAAAGAAGCTCAACGTGCTTTAAAAATACATGAATTAGTAAAAAAAGACTATGATGAGCTTGCTAAAAGATTCGAAAATTTAGATTCGCAATTTGAAAAAGCTGGTTTTGAAGTTGGAACAAATGTAGCAAAACCTGAAGCACTTGAAAAAATTAAAATACAAATGAAAAAAGATTTGGATGCTAAGGAACGTAAATTAAAAAGTTTAGAAAAACAATATACTGATAGTGGAACTTTAGTAAAAAATGAAAAAACTGGTAAAATAGAAGGTAATTCGTGGAATTTAATTGATAAGCTTGTTTTAAAACCTAAAGAACATTCTAAAGCTATTTCTGCTTTAGCAACTTCTTTATCTCAAACTCAATATAAAGAGCATATGTTAAATCTTGAAAATTCTTTAAAAAGTATTTTTAAATTATCTTCTGAAACAGGATTGGACGTAAACACGTTGCTTATGTCAGTAGGTAATTTAGCACATGCGTCAGTATTTAGCCAGTTCGCAGAATCTACTCTAAAAAAGGTTAATACAAGTTTTATGGAAGGCGGGATGAGCAAAGAAAAACAATTAATAAATATGTTAAATAATGAAATTAATGCTTATCTAAAGGCTGACAGAGAAGCTACTAATGCTGTAATTGAAATTTTAGAAAATATAACTCCTAACGAAAAAAATTGGAGTGAAGAAACAAGAAGATTTGTATATACTTTAAGAAAGTTAGTTGACGATAAAGTAAGTTCTGGTAAAGATTTAGATGAATACAAAAAAGTTTTAACGGATGCTATAAATCAAGGTGATACTACTAGAGTTGATGCACACGCAACATGGGCTAGGCAAGCAACAGATGAAAAAGATGGTGTTACAACTGAACAAAGTCCTGAAAAGTATTTTGATATAAAAGGAGAAAAGAAAGAGGAACTAGGTAATGTAATAAAAAGTATTGCAGATTTTCATTTACAAACTTATAAAAGTAAGGTAGATGAACTTTATGAAACAGCTAAAATAGGATTTTTAAGCGCTAAAGAAGGTAGTGTTCTTCCTAAATTATGGTTAAAATATAATAAACGAGATGACGATTTAGTTACTCCTTTATTAGTTAGTTTTAATCCTGTAGATAGTTTTAGAAAAACAAGCGTAAGCCCCTTATCTTCAGATCAAAAACAAATATTCTCAAATCTATCAAAAGTTTTTTATGGAAATACAGATTTGTTAGAAACTACAGGTATTAATATTGTTAAATTAACTAAAGAAATGCGTGATAATGCTTTGCGTCAAGGATCGAAAGAATACTCACAAGTTAATTCTAAATTTATAGAGGACAACTATCTTGAACCATATATAGAAAAAGCATATTCTAACAATACCGTACAAGAAGTTAAAGATTATTTATTTAAACTTGAAGACGGAAGCTATCTTACAGGTAAACAAAAATATGAAAAAATGATTAAATTTTTAGTTGATCAACCTGTAAGGAAAGATCATCCTGCTTCTGACTATATTCCAATGGATATACCTGTACAAGTATTATTAGATATTCAGAAATCATTAACTAGCAAAAAATTCAATTCTCAAGTACAAGAAAAAATAATAAGTTCGTCTGGAAAAATTAGTGAAAATCAACAACTACAAGAAATACAAACTAATATTGCTTCATTAACATCAGATATAAATTCAATTGACTCCGCAATTAATGAAGCAATAGAAACATCAAGCGATGCTTTAAAAGGTCAGTATAGAAAAGCTTTTAACCAGTATAAAGAAGCTAAAAAATATTTTAGCGAAACAAATAATCATTATAAAGGAGGGGCAGTACATATAAATGTAGGTAATGAATCTGTAACATTAGATGCTACAGGTAGTCCTTTAAATATGTTGCATAATAATATAAAAACAGACAAAGCAAAAACAGGACCATTTGAAAATTATTTACATGTTTTTATTAACCCTGAAAATCCAGAGTATAGATTAGCTAGACATCAGTTCGACATGTTTGCTAAAAAAGATGACGGTACTTACGATGAAGATATAGTAGAAAGAATGGTACAATCTTTAGGTTATTATCCTGTAGGAAGCTCATTAGAAAAAAAGGCTGTGCTTCAAAACTTTACAACTTGGTTTGATAATGTGATAGAATCTGCAAGTGTTTCAGATAAAGGTAAAAGAATTAAACACCACTATGAGGCATGGAAAAAAACTCAATATTCAGATATAAAAACTATTGAGTCATTTAATGCTGTACAATACACAGATCAGGAGATAAAGATTGCTGAGACTTTCGTAGATTATTTAAGAACTATTGAGGATACTACAAAAACCTTATTTGATAAATCACCTATTGGCGTGATTACTCAAAAAATGGAAAATCTTAAAATGTATCAAATAGCAGAATTACTAACAGAAAAAGTTAGTATTGCTACAATAAAGAATAATATTGATCAGTATCCTGTACTGTCTAAAATTCTAGACGAAAGACGACTTAGATACCGTAATCTAGATTTAAATGTAGAACTTAAAAAAATCGATAAAGAAATAGGACCGGTTTCAGATGCAGAAATAGAAAGAATAGCTAAACAATTTGAAATTTCAGAAGATAGTGTTACTCGTTTAGATGTTTTAATAAAAGAAATGAATGAAGCTTTAGATTCCAGAAAAATTTCTTTTGAACGGCATGAAGAAATGATGGAATTTATGAAAAAAATAATGATGACAAAATTATTTAAAGAGTCAATTATTAAAATGCCTAGAGGAACATTAATAGATGGATTGGAACAACACGGTGATTTTGGATTATTTAGAAAGGAATATCTTGAATATAGGTTAGATACAAATGAAAAGGAAACTGCTGCTAATTTTATTAAATGGTTAGAAGAAGAAAAAAATATACCTAAAGAAAAACTAGGAAGTATTTATAAACTAGATGGTAATATTGATCTAGTAGAATACAAAAATTTTATAGAAGAAAACGACCATATTTTAACAAAACTTTGGCCTGATACAAATGAAGGTAGAAACCCTCATCTACAAATTCTTGATGAAGTTTTTAATGTCAAAAATACTTTAGATACAGGTAAAGATGATATGGTACAAATAGCGGGTACATCTTCTGGTAATTTCACAGAACAAATGGCTGCTGGTAGACTATACAATGCCATGAAAGGAGTTGTGTCCTATAGATATCTTATAATGGAAGCAGGATTTATGAAAGCTACTGCTGCTCAACAAGGTGTTTTATCTTCTATTCTTAGAGATAAAGAAATGGCAAAATCAGTACATACTTTATTTGAACAAGGAATTTTTGACGATAAAAGTTTTGAAATAATTTGGTCAAAGTTATTAGCTAATTTAGCTAGAGTAGGTATTATGCAAACTATAACTAAAGAAGAATTTAAAGAACGAGTTACAGAACAACAAGCGTTATTACATGAAGACAGATATTCTGCTAAACTTATTAGGCAACAAGTTGCATAATGAACTTTATAACAGAACATTGGGATCAACTTATATTCATAGGACTGTTGATCGTTTGGGCTACTCGCTCAAGAGAACAAGTATCTAGTCTTTTAAAAGACACAGAGATACTGCAAAACAACGTAAAAAACATATCAACTCAAAACAATACACAACAACAAACACTAGTGCAGTTACGTGCTGAACAAGACGTTACAAACAAGCAAATAACTGCGCTGTGGGAGTTTGTGAACAAAATAAAAGATAAGGTAGGTTAATTATGAATCCACCTAAAGATACATACAATGTCGATCTTAACAACGACGGCATAATAACAGAGGAAGAACTACGTGCAGCATCTGACGCTGAAAAGATGGACGCACAGAAATCTATGGCGTGGATAGCCTTGATCTCTATGCTGGTGTTTACAGCGTTGGTGTTTCTACCGATCTTTCCTGACTCAAGAATCAAAGCTTTAGCAGACCTGTTCTCTTTGTTCTATATAGGCATGGCGGGCGTTGTAGGAGCTTATATGGGGGCGTCTGTTATGATGAATAAGAAGAAATGATCAGTCTTCTAGGCACTCTTGTAGGCTTTGGTACGTCCATTGTACCTGAAGTATTAGGTTACTTCAAACAAAAGCAAGCTAACGAACAAGAACTCAACATGCTTGAAGCTAAAGCTAAGTATGCTTCACAACTATCAGAACTGAAACTTAAAGAACTTGACGCTGAAGCAGACATTCAAGAAACAAAGAGTATATACGAACATGATAGAACTATCGACTCTGGAGCTTTTATCAACTCTCTCAGGGGTTCTGTGCGCCCTGTCATTACTTATCTTTTCTTCATGATGTTTATTTGTGTTAAAGGTGTACTCATGTACGCTTTAATCTCTAATCAAAATGTTGATTGGACAATAGCTATAGAGACAGCTTGGGATTCTGAAACGCAAGCTATATTTTCTGCTATTATAGCGTTTTGGTTTGGTAACAGAGCCATGTCTAAAGCAAGGAAGTATATCTCTTCCAAAGAATAAGAAATACGAACCTAAC
>TARA_R100000781_G_scaffold14941_2_pt1 | contig 12755 bp, 12 predicted proteins | sample TARA_R100000781 | Tara Oceans TARA_R100000781 (sample SAMEA2623385) | marine metagenome | biome: marine biome (ENVO:00000447); feature: deep chlorophyll maximum layer (ENVO:xxxxxxxx); material: "saline water (ENVO:00002010), including plankton (ENVO:xxxxxxxx)" | depth 60 m | reverse complement strand
TGGTGATAAAGGAAAAGACTCAATACAATTAGAAAATTTAGATGATTTTACAAAGTTAGGTATCAATGTACCAGAAAATTTAACTTTAGACGATTTAAACTCTATGGAAGCCGAGATTACAAAAATGGCTGAGGATGAATCTGATGGTGGCAATTTTATTAAACTTCAGTCTCTAACAAGAGCTAATAATGCCATAGGAAATGCTAAAGCAAAATTAGAAGCAAGTGAAACAAAAAAAAGTGAAACAGATGAATCAGGAATGACTTATTCTTCTATAACAGATTTTGTAATAGATTATGGAAAAGAGTATGGAGATGAAGCTGCAGGGGTTGCCACTATTGGTGTAGGAGCTTACAATATACCTAAAGTTAACAAAGCTATTAAGTTAGCTACAAGTTATATAACTAAAACTTTAGATTTACCTAGTGACAGTGTAATAGATTTATTTAACGATGCTGATTTCAAACAAGTAAGTAAACAATTGGCATCTATAGATAAAAGAATATTAGCATTTAAAAAAACCCTCCCTGAAGGAGCTTCTATGGACTTTAAAGTTGGTTCTAAAAACTTTATTACATATAAAGCTTTATTGCAAGAAAAGAAACAAATAGTTGAAAATTCTAAACATGCTAAAAACTTAATTACTAAAATGGAAGCAGGCCATTTTCCTGATTTGCAAGTTGATAAAGATGACTTACCTGGATTTAGAAAAAAAGTTATGAATTTCCTAAAAGAATCTGATAAATGGGATGTAAATGCAATAAAAAGAACAGTAACTAAAAGTGTAAAAGAAGCTTATAGAACTCCTAAAGATTTATATAATGTTTTAACACAAGGGGCTGTAAAAGTTGGTCCATTAGATGCAGCCATTCATGCTTGGTTTTTAATGCCTGAAGATGCTGAAATAGGATATAAAGTATCAGCGGCAGGGGTTGCGGGTATGACAACAAAAGGAATTATTAATTATGCTAAGAAGAAAGGCATTTCTCCATTTTTAAATGACAAAAAATTAACAAGTAAATTAGGTAAATTTTTAATGAAAAAAGCTCCAGGCACTATGGCTAAAATGGGCTTTAAAGGTGTAGCAGGGGCAATATCAGCTGGAAGTGGTATTGGCTCAGCTATATCCGCAGCTATGCTGGCTTGGACATTAAACGATATTAGAATACTTGTAAAACAATTTCCTGAAATAAGGCAAATGCTTTCAGAATCTATTGCAAGACAAGAATCTGGTGAATTAGATATGCCTAACAAAGAAGAAACAGAACAACCTCCTGTAATAAACGAACAAAATTGGATGAAACCATACTCTCAGCAAGGAGAATAGCTATATGCCAGTAAGTCCTCAAAGTGCTATAGAACAGCTAAGAGAACGATTTCCTCATTATAAAGACTTATCAGATGAGCATGTTTATCGTATAGCAAGAAGAGATTATCCTGACGCACCAATACAAGATTGGCCAGAATCTGGATATGTTGCCCCTAAACAATCTAGCCCTGATGACATATACCTTGACAAGACTGATGAAGATACTTTTTTAGATTACTTTAATTGGGGTATTGATGAAGACAGTTCTTACTTGGCAAGGCTTGCATATACTCGTTCATTACAAGGTATGGCTTCAGACTTTTTAAGAGGGGAAGCAAAATTCAAACTTGAAAGACAGCCCGCTATTTGGGAAGAAGCTGTAGCTGGAATATTGGCGTATGCACAACCTTTAGATTTACTTAGCCTGTATGGAGGAGGTAGTATAGTTGGTAAAGCTTTTGTTAAATCTTCACTAGGGAAAGGTGCTACAGACTACCTAACAAAAGGTATCATTAAAATGTCTCCTAAAGCAAAATATAGCGAAGTTAGTCGTGCTGTTGCTGGTATTTTAGGTTCAGAGATGGCTTATGTCCCTTACGAGGGAGCTAAAGCCAATATGTTTGCAAGAACGCTTCATATGCAAAATCCTGGTATGGACCCACTCACACCTGAAGAAATTCAAAAAGAAACTTTTGCAGGAGTTGTTCATGGTGGAGTCATGGGTGTTTTAGGTGGTAGCGCAAGGCCCTTTTTAGCTGCTAAACACGCAGGAGTATTAAGACAAATAGATAAACTAGAGCTTAAAAAAGCACTCACTTCTGGGCAACAGAAACAATTATTTTCATTAAAAAATAAAGTAAAATATACTGGAAACTTAGGGCAATACGCTAGTGAAGTAGCTGGACTAACAGCTGGTGATGTGGCTGGAACTGCAGTGGCATATGGGCAAATGAAATCAATGGAAGAATTAGCGGTTACAGTAGCTACTATGGGAGGCTTTGCAGGTGTAACAAGACTTACAAGTTACGGGTTAAATAGGATTGTTGATGAACCCTTAACAAAAGCTTATGAAAAATATGAAATTGAACATCAAAAAAGGCAAAAAGAGTTAGATGCTGAAGATAATGTTATAAGAGATATGCATGAAAAAGCTAAATCACAAGACGATAGCGCTATTGAATCAAGAGCTATGGATGATGTAGAGAGTGATTCAGCCCCATCATCCAATAAACCCAGAATTGCATGGGAAGATACTCCTGAATATAAAGAATATCAACAGCTTATTAAAGATAAAGAAAGTTTTATGTCAATGAGAGACAAACTAAGAGACGAAGATGCTTTAGACTTTCTAAAAGAAAAATATAACATAGCTTTAAGAATCGCAAATTTTATAGATAATTCTGGATATAATAAAGCTAAAGATGGGGTTAATGGAATACATGAGTGGTTAAGGGATGGTGCTAGGAAAATTGAAAATTCTCTTGAACAAAAAAAAGGTGATATGCCATCACAAATTCAAAACTTGCAATTCAAATTAAAACAAGAGTTTGATATAGAGACAATTAAAGTTGACGATGGTACTGGGAATTTGATTGATGTTGATATTTCTGAGGCGCAAAAATATATGCCTGGAGATACTCCTATAGAAAAACAAACAAACCTATTAAATAAAGCACAAGAACTATATAACAATGTTGAGCAAAGTCAAACTAAAAGAATCTCTAAAAAGTATGAGCAAAATGAACGAGAAGTAATTTCTCTGAGCAAAGACAAAAATGAAATACAAAAGTCTATTGATGATTTAAAAGGAAGATTAAACGAAGATATGCCAGAAAAAAGACGTAATGAACTGGCGACCGAATTATCTGAACACGAAAATTCTTTAGCCTTTTTAAATGAAATAGATGAGGAAATTAATAAGATAAACAAAAGTAATTCTTTAACTACTAATTCTAAAAATAAGTATACGTTAAATTTTGATTTATTAAAAACATTTATATCAACACAATATGCTGATTTACCTGTAAGACCCGCAACTAAAAAATCAAGAGCAAAAGCATTAATTTCATTTATTAAAAAAGTTAACAAGGAGACAGATTCTAAATTAACAGCGCTTAATGAGAATAGACTTGTGAAACTTGCCAGAGAAATGTTTAAAAGTGATGCTTCAGCATTAACTGATTTTTTAAAATTTTTAGACAAAAAAGGTGCTTTACCTAGAGAGTTGCAAGGTATTGGTGATGATATATTTAAAGTATCAAAAAAACAAGGGGGTAGAACAACCCCTAGAGGGCTATTAACTAGCGATGTAAAAGGTGGTGGCGGGCTAGACATTGTAACAAGTAAAACTGGTACAAGAAAAAATATTGACTGGTCTGATACTAAAAGTAAACATTCTAATTTAGATACAAAATCTTTACTAAAAAAAGTAATTAAATTAGTTCAAGACAAGTCTAATAAAGTTATAGCATATATGAATAATAAAAAAGTAGAATATGAGTCTATATTTTTTATAAAAAAACAGGAGGGTGATGATTTTATAAATGTTGCTCTTTCGGGTGATACGGTAACAGAGTTATCAAAACAACTTTTTGGCGGTAAAGTTACAGGAAAAAGTTTTAGAAAATCGTTTTCTACTTGGGTTGACAATCAATATGGTTCAACAAGTGACCAATTTCAATTAGTGGATTATTTTGGATTGACTCATAGAGATGTTAATAAAAAAATATATCAATCTTATCAATCTAAATTTTCTTCAACTGGAGATGGGATGCCTACAGGAAAATATTTAGATATGTTTAAATCTCTTCAAAAAGAATATCAAGATTTAATATTTAATAGTGTTACTTCTGAACAAATGAAAAAAATGAAAAATGCACAACTTAAAAAATATGGCTTAACAGAAGGTAACTTAGATTTAGCAGGAGCAGTTTCTATTTACAGGCTTAAAAAAGGTTTTGAAAATATTGCGCTTATATCAAAAGCTGCTGATAAAGATGGATTTATTTCTATTGAACCTACAAATGTTAAGGGAAGAAAGGCTGATGTTTATAAAATACATGAAAACGTATTAGAGGCAACTTTTAGGACAATGTCAGAAGGTTCATCAAGAATAATTGAACAGTTTGGAAATATTGAAACACAAAATATATTAGGTATACCTATATCTAAAAAATTCGCTCCACTTGAAGAGCTTTTACAAAAAGCTGGAGTTATACAGTATGCAACACAATTGGAAGCCAAAAACCAAGAATTTAGCTTTACAAAGAAACAAATAGATGTATTCAGAGAAAGTTCTTTAGAAAGAAACGCAATAGATAATAAAAAATCTTTAAGAGCTAAAGCTAAAATATTGTTAGCTGGAAATATGAATAAAGAGGTTACACGAAAAAATTTAGGAAACAAAGCTTATGAAAGTAAGTTGAAAGATGTTCTACTTAAGAGTAAAATATTAACAAAAGATGAAATTAACAGCATGAAATCAATTAGCTTACAGGACGATATAATTGATGAATCTGTTTTACAAAGATTAATTAAACATACAAATTGTAATTAAAGGTTATTAAATGGCGATAAAAGGGGCATGTATTAATATTATAGAATCAGATAATGATTCTTTACATATATCTAAATTTAGTTTAGAGCAACTAAGAAAAGATAAAGAAATTCCAGCATCAGACTCTGTTAGTTTTTTAGAAACTTTAGGTGTCAAAGATGGGGCTATAGATAATATACAAAGTGAAAAAACTATTGATATGGCAACTCAATTTTTTAAAGAATACAAGCAAAAGATTACTGATTCTAATTATGATTCTCCTTCTTTGAGAGACATAGCTGATGAAACAATCCCTGGGTTTAGAGGGCTTAAGCTAATTGCCCCTGTTTATTATGTGCTTCAAAAGGGAGGAAAGTCTTCCAAAAAATTAGCTGACAAATTATTAGATTTTGATGTTGTATATACGAGAGATAAAGCTTTTGCTGATGAAACTATAGACCAAATTGCAAAAGTTTTAGGAAAAGATGTTAAGAATATGAATTTACTAGAGCCTGAAATGAGAAAGCAAAAAGGAAGAGTTTTGTCTGGTGCTGAAACAAAAGCAACAAGAGCTTTTGATTTAATAAACCCTAAAACAAACAAATTATGGTCTATGAAAGATAAAGGGTTTGGTTCTTTAGATAGTTTTACTAAAAAACATATTGTTGCTAGAGAATATCATACACAGATGACTAACTTTTATTGGAAAAGAATTAAAGCCGAAATGAAACTGAAATCAACTAAGTTCCAATATGAAGAGTTTTTGGCTGATTTTGATAAAAAATACATACAAAACTATATGACTAGAGCTGTTAGTAGAGAAGTGTTAATGGACATACAAAAACATTCAACTGCAAGCCCTGTTATTGTTAAAATTGCAAACGAAAGATTAAAATCTAGAGCTTCTGAACTTGCTTCTAAAAAGTTTAAAAAAAGTAAAAACCCAGATAAATGGGAAGCAGAATATGATAAAAACTTAAAAGATGCAGATTTATTAAATTCTATAAAAGAAGAAGCAGTTGATATAATGACTTACAATCCAGCCAGGGTTGTTAACAAACATTTCAAAAAAAGAGGGATTTTACTTCCATTTGAAACAGAAATTACTACTTTGTTTGGTAAAAAAAAGAAAGTACAATCATACGAAAGTGACTATAATAGTGTTATGGATAGGTATTCTACAGTAACATCTAAATTTATATCTACAACAAAGTTTTTTCCAGAGTTTACTAATTTTGGAACTAGGTATAAAATATCAGGTGGAGCAAAGTCTAAGCTTTTTGATATGCAGAACTCTTCAAACAAACAGCATCAGTATATAGCTAATCATATTGATGAACTTTTAGGGCTATCTGCTAAAGATTCAAATGCTATGACTAATTTCTTATCAACAACTAGTACGCTTTCAGCTGCTACAGGGCTTTCTTCTCCTACTTCGGGTATTAAAAACTTACTAATCACTATACCTAGAACATTAGGAACTTTTCCTATATTAAATACAGCTAGAGCTACACTAAATTTATTTAACAGCTATGGCGAACTTATGACAGACGCTAGAAGAAAAGGCTTTACTACATACCAAACAAAGACATTAGCCTTACAAGATAAAGCTATAAAGCTGCCATTTAATTTAGGCACATTTAGTATGGAGAGCTTATTTAAAGTAAACTTAATGACACAAACAGAAGGTATTGGTCGTGTGGCACAGGTACAGACTGGGCTAATGACATTTGAGCAGCAGTTAGCTAAGAGCCATGGTGTTAAAAATATTTTAAATAAAGGTGGGAAAGATAAGGTTAGAGACTTTTGGAAAAATGTCTTCAAACTATCTGATGATGAAATTGAGTTTTTATTTGATAAAGAAAGCTATAAAAGAATCCAAAATGGTTTAGCTGACACAGATATGACAGGCAAAATGGATTATATAAGAGCTAAAGTTGCTCATTACTCTCATGTATCAGTATCTGGAGGAACAGGTGCGCAACTTCTTCCGCATTGGATGAGCGGTAAATATGTAAAACCTATGTCTCTATTTTACCGTATGGCATACTCTACCACTTTTGATATGGCTCAAAATCATATAAGGCCAATATTTAAACATCGTAATTTAGCTCCTTTAGCAAAAGCAACTATGGGTAGTGCTTTATCTGGTTGGGCTTTGTGGGCCATGTACGATGCTTTATTTGACACCAAAAATCCTACAGAAAATGAAGATGCATTAACTCAGATAGCTTCATTCTTATGGAGAGCTGAATTTTTACAGTTAGGCTCCGACCTATTGAATCCGTATGGAGCAAACATGTATTCCAAAAAAAGCCCTTTTGACTTCTTAGATTTTGATGACCAAATGATGGCTAGCTCTTTCAATCCAGTCTACGGAACTGCTGTTTTTAGGAATCTATCTTCAGCGGCTTCTCTATTTGGACACACCTTTTTACCAAGCTTAGGACTGACTGACGAGAGGAAGTTTAGAGGACAGGCATTAGATGATTTTCTTAGCAATACTGTTGTTATTTATGCTCAATACAGAAAAAACTTTCAAGAACCATTTGGCTCTGGTTGGAAAAATGACAAACTATATAAAACGCAGCAAGAATTTTCTACTTATGCAAGAAGATGGAAATCTGAAAATAACTACAAACAAACTCATATCCATGGACAAACAACAACTACCCCATATTATAGGAGTTTAAGAAACGCATTTTATAATGGTAGCCAAAAAGATTTTAATAGAGCTTATTGGGGAGCATACAATTATATTATTACAGATATGATGAAGAACTACAGAAGAACTGGGAAAGGGGTTGATATGGCTGAAATACACAAAAAAGCTATGTCTAATTTAAATAGGTCTTTAAGCTCATATTCTGTCTCATCCTTATCTGAAACTTTTGATGTTAAGAATGGTGGAATTATACCTGAAAAAGAATTTCAGAAATACCTAAAAGATAGAAAACTTTTAGATAGGTATAATAAATCTAAAAGAGAGTTTGAATACAGAAAAAGAGTTCTTGTTAATCAAGCTAGCAACATTCAAAATAAAAGAAAATACTCAGTTATGTATGACCTATTTGAATAATTCTGCTCTTGGGATTAAAGCCATTTGACTAGCATTAAAATCTCCGCCCATTACAAGCTTTAATCTACCCTCTTTTTTAAGGTTTATTATTTTTTGCTTTAAATAGTCTACACTAAATATATATCCACCTACAATTTTATCATTATCAGAAAGTAAATGAATCCATATTGCAGAACCTGTAGTAGATATACCACTAGGCTTTCCGCTGCATCTTATTTCTATAGCTATATTACCTGTAGTTTTCCATATATCTCTCTCTGTTTTGACTTCTATCATGGTATTACCGTTTTGTAGGTCTTCTACAAACTTCTCTCCCATTTGACCAAACTCTAAGTCAATGTCAAATTTTTTCATTTCTTCGTAATCCAATGGTATCTTCCTCCAATCGTTTGTTATTAAACTAAGGTCTCCAAAAACATCATATATATCAGTCAGTTTTATCAATTGCATATTTCGCCAACATAATAGCATCTGCTGTTGCTAATGTAGCGACTCCTTTCCATTGATATGATATATAGTTATCTGAATTAATAAATTCTTGGGCCATTTGTTTAAGTATGTTTTTTCTTTCTTGTTTTTTCAATCCCTTTTGTACTTCGTGGTGTTTCATCCAAGTGGAAGGGGTTACATATATAGGGATTATGTTAAAAGATGCAATAACCCCCTCCCATTGGCCATAATTTTGTCCGAATGTAAATATCGAACTCTTACCGTCATGTGGCATAGCCCATACTTTTTCTATATATAAAAATACGTCTTTAGGAGAAGTATCTTCTAATATATCCTTAAATAGCTCTGCCATACCTTGCACAGAGTCTGGACACTTGTTTGCTCTTATTCTATTATCTTCAATAGAGCATATGCCTCCAGATTTCCCTGGGTCTATACCTATATACATTTTAAAACGGTAATTCTTTTGTAACATCTAGCTCCTTTGCATGCGGTATTGTCCAATTATCATAAATGGTACAAATATCGCCATTATAGTTAAGGGTTATTTCAGAAGACTCTCCATATCTAACCTTGCTCGCAATTAGTCTAATTTCGTTTTTAGAGTGCATAGACGGGTCAACCTTATAAGAGTAGTAGACAAAGAAAACATTCTCTGCTACCTGCTCTATAGCTCCTGATTCAGCTAAATCAGATAACTGTGGCCTTCTAGCTTCTTTATTTCTTGATTCTAACGACCTATTAAGTTGTGAAGCAAGTATTACCGCACACTTTGTCTCTTTAGCAAGCCATTTATACTCATTACAGATGCGTTCAAGCTGTAATCTTCTCTCAGTTTCTTTACCACTTGGACTTACAAGCTGTATATAATCATCTATAATTACGTCTGGCTCAAACTTTTTAACTTCTGATGCAGTTTTTGGTAAATCTCTAATAGTATCAAACATAATAAATCTATCTTCACCATATATATCTGCTATTTTTCTAGAAGCTTTTTTAAGTTCTTCAATAAATCCAATATTGCTCTTATCTACTATACCTTTTCTAACATCTCTATAGTTAAGTCTTGGGTTTTCGATACAGATTAACTTCTTAATAACCTCACTATTAGGCAATTCTCTATTAAACATAGCTACTTTATAACCACCTTTAACAAGAGAGGCTAACAAGTTCACCAGAAAAGTTGTTTTGCCATGTCCTGGCCTTCCTCCAACAATACTTATCTCTCCTCTTGTTAACCCTCCTGCAAGGCTGTCAATTTCCTTGTAGCCTGTCTTAATCATCTTCTTATTACCTTCTTGCATAGTATTAAGAGTATCTGACATAGCTTTATCTATAGTAAATTTCTCACCTGGTCTAACTCTTATAAGCTCTCCCATAAGTGAATGTGCTTGATTTATTAAAGTGTAAACATCTCCACCTCTATTTAAGGCATCTTTTTTGATGTTTTCTGTAGCATCTATTGTTTGTCTGAGTAGGTATTTTTCGTAGATTATTTGAGCATAAGACTCCATCATGCCCATACCACATACATCGCTAGTTATATCAACTATATATGCGGTAGTTATACCATTTAAATTATCTTCATTTGTTAGTGAAGCGCACAATATAGGAACATCTATATTTTTTCCTTCTTTTATCATACTAGTAAGTTTGTCCCACAGGTTTTTAGATTTCATCTGTGTAAAAACTTTTCTATCTGGTATGTATTGAGCTACTCTACTGTATTCTTTTGGGTAAAAGATAACGCTCCCTAAAACCACATCTTCTGTGGTTACATCAGCTATCTCTTGCATTTTATCTCCTTTTGTTTATTCTTCTTTTTGCATGTTTTTCAATTTTTCATTTTGTAAGTTCGTTAGATGCTTATTGTATTCGTCAACTAGTTTCTCTATCGAAACTTCGCATATCTTATAAATCACACCTACGTTGGTATTAATTTCTTCTAAAGGTCTACCCTTTAAATATAAACCCCAACTATTTTCCGCTAGTATTTTTTCTAGAGCTTTTTTTTCTAGCATTTGGTTTCCCCTTTCCTATTAAATAACTTTCAAATTTCTTAGTATCTTTCTTAAAGTCTATGTACTCCATAAGGGCATTACTTAGACCCGTTATCATCTGTTCCAGAGTCGCCATTTCCAGTATTAGATTTTCTATTACTCTTTGAACTTCCTTTGATGTTGGTTTTTTTCTTTTCATCCTTTTTTACCTCATTTAATATTTCTTGTAATATTTCCTTTAGTTTCGATACCTCTTGTTTTAGACTGTAAATATCGTTTTCCATATCTATTGCTCTTCCCACGTCTTGCTCCCTTCTTTGCGTTTATGTGAGTGCCAGTTTTGTTGTTTTGCTGTCTTTTTTCTGTGACAGTTTGCGCATAATATAATGCATTTTTCGATTTCTTTCTCAATACTTTTGGCTGAATATCCATGCGATGCCATATTCGATACATCATTTCTTTTCTCTTTCGGGTCAAGATGGTGAAATTCCAGGACGATAGGATTGCTTTCACCACAAGAAGCACAAGGATTGCTAAGCTTAAACTCATAGACTAAATCCCTTCTTTCTTTTTTATATTTCTCAGTATTAACCTTAACTCTTTTTTTATATTTATGCTTATATTTAATATAATGTTTTCTAGAATACTCATTTGTGCATTGTCTACACTTATTACTTCTTTTATTAAGTCTCTTAAGCTTCCAACTAAAGTCGGACATTTTGTAATATTTTTCACAATAAGAACATTTCTTAATCTTTTGACTCATGCTTCATCTGATTATCTTCTACCATTCCCCACATTAAAATACAATAGACTATAATATCTGTAAGCCTACCTCTAACGTCTTCTCTTTGTGACTGATGCCCGTCAGCATAAGCGCACAAACCATCCACATGTTTTATCATATAAGTAAGTAGCGCTTTTTCTCTATTAACACCTACAAAAGATGCAACCCTTTCAAAATTAGCAAAAACATTATCCAAGTCACGAGCATATTCCTTTTGACCTGCATCTCTAGTCTCTGAGATTTTGTCCATAATCCTGCTCATAAGGCTTTGCATATCTTTTCTACGCATCTTTCCAACTCTTTGGCGCTCTATTTTCAAAATACTCTGCGCCTACCATTTTACATAATGGCCATCCATTAGGACTTTTTTCTAGCTCTGCTCTTATTTTTTGAACTTTTTTCCATGTACGGTTTTTCATTTTATCTCCTATTTAAAAAAATTTATTATTAAAACAATGAAAGAATACCAAAATGTGATACCAACTATAATAATGCTTAAATATATAGCAATATTAAACCACCTAATCATTCTGATTTCCTAACGGTAAATAACATTCATAATACGATTCACAATCAGGACAGTGAAAATTACTCACTATTCCTTCTCCTTCTTTACCATAATCTTCGTAATCATGGTCTCCTCCCCAAATTAATTCTGATTTACAATGCCAGCATTGCATATTTTCTCCTTTTCTCTTTAATGTTGTGGGAGACGTGAAAGGCGGAAAAGAACAGTGGTAGAGAGGACCACACAATAAAACCGCCTATGTATTCTCACGATATACAAAGTCTCCCACATAATTTATCTCTTTATGTGTCTATAGACTGTTGCAGGTGAAACTCCAACAATTCTACTTATTCGTTTACCTTTCATACCAAAACCATACAAGGTGTTGATAAGAAGCTCTCTAGGCCATCCAACTTTTTTGTACCTTCTTTTAGAATGGGATGTCTGCATCTTTCTTAACTCCTCCTTCCCACTGTTTTACATATTTAACTACAAATGGCGTTCTTTCTTCACCATCTTTATTTTTATATGGTTTACCAGCATCTATAAGAGCTATAACTGGCCCTCCATCAATATCAGTACCTTTAAGTGGTGGTAAAACCTGTACCTCAACGTCTTTACCATCCATTTTAACCACTTTTCTTGGTATCTCTACACCAATAGTCTCACAGAACTGAAAGTATCTTTTGTTACCTGTAGAGTTTGATTCAAAATCATCTCCCTCTTTAGGCTCTAAAAATCTAAAGATACCATTAGACCTGTAAGTTCTACCAACATACTCTTCACCTTTAATCTTTCCATTCTTACCTTCGTAAGACATCTCTGAGTTTTTAGCATCAACAACAAATTCATAGTTATATACTAAAGCTTTAAAAGTTTTACCATCTTTAGTCCATGATACTTCTCTGCTTGTAGCATTTTGCATGTGACCATAAAACTCTCCTCTTACATTAGGTGCGTTTTTAGGTTTTTTTGATTCTGTTTCTTCGCCTGGAACAAAGAAACTTTCTGTATCGTTCAACATATCGTCAAACATTTTAGCTGTTTCAGTAGCCATTACTTATCTCCTTCTTTTTCGTTTTTTATG
>TARA_R100000781_G_scaffold113638_1_pt1 | contig 12755 bp, 22 predicted proteins | sample TARA_R100000781 | Tara Oceans TARA_R100000781 (sample SAMEA2623385) | marine metagenome | biome: marine biome (ENVO:00000447); feature: deep chlorophyll maximum layer (ENVO:xxxxxxxx); material: "saline water (ENVO:00002010), including plankton (ENVO:xxxxxxxx)" | depth 60 m | reverse complement strand
TGGCATTATAGCTAATAGTTTTTTGTAATCATCCTTTGTACAATCCTGATAGGGTGCTTGTTGATATGTGTGATCTGAGTGAGGTAAGAACGAAACACCTGACATTTCATCAAAGTGTTTATAAACAAATGCACCTACTTCCATCCATTCACCGGTACGAACTGTCACTGTTACAGAAGGTTTATGCTCACACCAGTGTCTTTGATAGGTTAGCCATGTCTCCAACTGTTCAATGGCTGACATATCGTTACGAGTTACAGCTTTATTGGGTGACTTCTGTGGGAAGCTAAACACTGTAGTAGTATCACCCTTCATCACACAAGGTGAGTTAGGTATGCCTTGGTCTTTCATCATCTGTGTAAGCGGATCTTTGTTGTCACCACGAACAGTCCTGATGTAATGCAGTGCATGTCTAGCGTGTATACCTGAAGCTGAGTCAACAAGTTGTGATACTGTACCGCTAGGTTTCACACAGGTAATTGATGCTGACTGTGGAATGCTAAGGCGGTTAGCCCAATCAGCATTAGTATTAACAGCAGTTTCTCGTAGATGTTCAAGAGTCTTTTCCAATCCTTTGTTTGCTGATGTCATAAGAGGGTTATCCATTATCCCTGTAAGGCTTACTCCTAAGAGTCTCTCTTCTTCTGTGTTGGTTGTCCAGACTTTTCTGAGGTAGGGGAATTTTGTGTACGTGCTTTGGATTGTCCCAAGTATTGTGGCGAGTCTGACTTTTCTATCCAAGTCTTCCACCGTGTCCGTGGCTCGTACCACAACTTCTGTAAGATTGCAGAACTGGTAAGGGCGTAAGATAATTTCACTACAAGGATTAGTTCCAAACTCGTGGTTAGAATCACGTCTGCCAAACTTCTCAGCTTGTTTCTTAGATGCTTCACGGTTGAATACTCCTCTTTCACCTGATTTACTTTCTACTAAGGCTAACCACTCACGCATGAATGTTTCTGAATCTGGCTTCTCTGTATATGAAACACTGTTATTAGCTAACGCTCTGTGTGCGGCTTCATTCCACCACTGTCCTGACTTAGCGTGACGCATACGATCATCACTGAGGTTAGACAAACTAATCATAGCACTACGTCTAACGCCACCAACAACAACTATCTGACCAATGAAACACATTAGGTCATGGCACTCTAAGCTAGATAGCCTACGCCCTTGAGCATCCTTGAATGTCTTTACTGCAAAGTTGAATAGCTCAACAAGAGGTGCAGGTCCACTGGCTCTACCACCAAATGTTTTAAGTCTTGCACCTGCAGGGCGTACTCTAGTAACATCCCACTTAGGAATCTCACCTGCCCATAAAAGAGCTAACACTTGTCTGAACGCTTTAGCCCACCCCTCCTTGCTGTCCTTTACCACAACGGTAGTATCACTTTGGAACAGTTCAGGTACTTCGGGAAGCTTGCTAACGAACTGTCTCTCAACACTGAAGCCAACACCAGTACCACAGAGGAGGATGTACATAGCCTCATCAAAGGATTTTGGGTCATCTACGGGTAGGTAGCTACAGTTATACCCTGCAGTATTATCTCTCTCAAGTGCTGCTCCTGCAGTCATCATAGCTCTCATGCTAGGCATAATCTCTAAGTTAAGTATAGCAAACATTATTTCATCTTTAGTATCTGCATCTACTTTATTGCCTACAACATTTTCTATGTAACGATCTACTGTCTCAGACCACGACTCTCTACCTTTGCCATCAATATATTTAGCATAGCGTGACTTGTGTATAAAGCTTTGGTAGTCTGTTGGTAAGTAGTTATTCATGTTTCTTCACCTCTATCTTTCTAATTACTGCACCATCAATATCATAAATAATATCTTGGAATAACTCAGTAACTGCCTCCTCGTGCATCTCTGCCACTATCGGTAGTATCCGTTCTTCCTCGTCTATTTCTATTGTTAGTTTAATATTGAACTTCATCTTTTATCGCCACTGCCCTTAATAGTTCCTCGTTCCATACGACTATGAAGTTTATCTAAGTTACACCTAGCTATATATCCCATGTCAAAATTTAGGTCACGACATAAAGATGCAATGTACCACAGGCAATCCCCTATCTCTGCTGCTACATCATCTCTCTTAAACGTCCCATCCCTTAACATCTTCTTTACTTTGTTGGCTACTTCACCTGCTTCACCTGCGAGTCCCAACGCAGGATAAACTATCTCATGCTCTTTAGGATATATAGCAGTCTTCTCTGCTTCAATCTGATATTCTTCAAACGTCATTTCATACATATCTTTCCAAGCATCTATATCATCTGGCGTTATCATTTATGGATCTCCTTGTAGCGATCTTTAAGCCTGTTAAGATACCAGATAGCTTTATCTATATCTTCTAATCCATTCTTGTATTCGTGTCTCCATAAATACTTTAACACATTAGCAGCGTGTGGTGCTATAGCGCCTGACATATTCTCTGTCATTGCTTCTATAGCTTCAATACATTCTATGCCACTGTGATTGTAGTGTACTGGATTATTTACTTGATCGTGATTTAAAGTTGTATCACCGGTGAGTGTAATAGTTAGATCAGAATCTGATATCATTATGCGTTTCCTTTTGTCTTTGTCCATTTGTTAAGTGTATATACATTACCCTCTTTTGTTACAACAGGTTTTTCATTCTCTTCATCCATAGCTATTAGATAATCTCTGTGTTCTTTAACTTGAGCATATAAATATGGTTGCTCGTGTGCCATGTCTAAGAAAGCTGACATCATAGTAGCTACATCAACAATGCCATTAATTATATGCTCAGGTAAATTGTGTTCAGGAGATATAGCTATAGACACATCTGTTTCGCCTTCCCATTTTTCAGGATCTTCATAATTTTTTGGACTTATAACTATAGCTATTTCGTTATCATCTAAGCCATGCCCCATCAGTTTTTCCTCTTTGTTTTTAATTCTATTCGCTTAACTGTAATCTCTTTACCTTTTTCTTTTAACCACTCTTCAGGTATAACACGGTGCGCCCACTTAAACTTGTGTTGCTCACACCAATGGCAATACCTAGACTTAGCACCCTTGTATAGCTTGGCGTTTGCGTTACTAAATACAAACCGTATGTCTAACTCAGGATGTTGTCTCTGTATCTCACGATGCTTACGTCTGTCGGCACTATCAAAGATACCTTTAGTCTCAATAATAATACCGTTGTCTAACACAAAGTCTGGTGTGTAGGTGCGGTAGCGTAAGTCTTCCCACTCTACTTTCAGTACTTCGTATCTGACTTTTTTCTGTGTCTTACGCAAGTACGCAGCAACCTCTTTCTCCAAGCCACTGCGATACCTACCTTTATTATGCCTCCTCATACTCAGGACTCAGCAGAACATAGTCTACTATAGGTGGGTTTGCAGCGTTTGACTTTACAGCTTCACGAGTTTGTAAGCTAGGCCAACACTTGTGCTTGTAAGAACAGAACCCACATTCTGTGCCAAGTTTCATATTACCAGTTAGCTTACGGTAATGTGTCTCTGGCACTGGCTCAAAGCAACGCTCAAAGGGTTTATCCTCATTGATGTAGCCTACTGTCTGCTCAATGCTTTCCATCACTGTAGACTTATCTATGGAGTTAGCATCAACATACTTAAACTCACCGTTTGCTTTGTTGACTACCCACCAACCACCTACATCTAACCCTGCAGCTTCAGCGTATCCTACTAGTTGAGATACATAACCAAAGCTGTCGCTCTTGGCTAGAGTTTCTAGAGTGTTGAACTTGTTCTTATATGACCAAGGTGAAGCTGACTTAACATCATCCACCCTGCCATCAAGCACCATGTCGTACTCACCATTTACTTCTGTGCCATCTTTTAGTTTAAGGGTTACACTATCATTGTCTTTGAAGTCTACCTCAGCAGCACGAAGAAGACCTTTAAACACTGCTTCCACAATGTCACCTATGATCATGTTGATCAAAAAGTGCGGTGGTAGTGGTGTCTTATCTTCAGGGTCATTCTTCTCAAACCATAGCTGACAAGTAGGACGCCCAATGTTGGACATCCTTAATCTAAACTTGTCACGAGGCCCACTACTGAACTGCTTCTCTAGTGCAGCCTCAACATCAACAGCAACTTGCTTACGAATGTCTTCAGCCATACTTGTCTCACCCTTGACAGCTTTGCTAAGGTATTCAAAGACAGCTAGTTCAGCAGGGTGGTTCATTAGTCTACCTCTTCTACGTTGACGAACTCAGCCACAATAGCAGCATCATCATCAGAGATAGTCTCCTTATTCTTTTCATCCCATTGTTCTAAGATGTAAGAGTTTTGCGTAGTGATGTACGCTAAGAAGTTATGTAGAGTATCCTGATCTTCATGTTGTAACTCTACCTTATCACCTGTCTCTAAAGTTATGATAGCAAAGTTGTTACCAGTTTTACTGTCAACTATGTTAGCACCTAGATTCAACATACACTGTATAGGAAGTATGTTTTTACGTCCTAGTGCATTGACTGTTAAATCTAAAGACTTGATGCTTGAAGGAGGTACTTCAAAAGAGAAAGGCATAGTAGTTATATCATCTACTGGATTACCTGCTTCATCAGTAACACCTGTTGCAGTCAACTCCCCAAAGAGAATCTTCTTACGTTTAATACTACGAATCAAATCCTTTGTCTTTTCAGGGACGCTATCCCAATCTTCAATATAACCTGATGGTCTACCTAGATTAAATGTACCAACATTATCTTTGAGGTCACCCTTAAGATCGTTAGCCATGACTGTCTTCATCATCATTTCTTCTTTGGCATCCCACTTTGACCACTGCTGTCGGATTGCAAAGATACGTATGGTAGGACTAGTTGCGTAGACAACATCATCTTCACCTCTTGTAATCTTGTATGCACCTGCAGGTACAACCTCAGTCTTGATAGGCTTACCGTTAACTTCAATTTCACCCATGATTCCTGTGTGCATCAAGTTTACTCTAGGTAAAGCAGCCGTTTTTCTTTCACTGCCACCACTTTGAGGAGTTACACCTACTGCCTCTGCAAGAGACATACCTAAATCGTTTTGTATCGCTAGTTCTGTATTCATTGTTTTACTTACTTTCTTTTAAAGTTAAAGATGGTTAGTTATACTCTAAACGTCAACTGTGTCAAGCCAATTCTTTCCTATTTTAGCTTCTAATAATAAAGGCACATTCATTTCTACATCGTATGCGTCTTTTATAACACAGTTTAGATTAGCATTTATAGTCTCAACAATAGTCAATACTTTTTTCACTTCATCAGGATGAACATCTATTACCATAGAGTCATGTACTGTATTAACTAAGCATGACTGTAGAGGCTCAAGCAATCGCTCAAACTCTAGCAGCACCACAGGTACGATGTCACCTGTAGCAAATCCTTGGACAGGGTAGTTCTTTATCATAGTGAAGTGTGACACGCTACCATTACTCCTACGAGTTACATCAGGAAATGCGTACTGTCTGCCACTCACGTTAGTGATCTTGAGAAACCTCATGGCTTCATCACCTAACTTCTTGTGCCACTTAGCTACACCCTTGTACTTCTTCGTAAAGTGTTCGTAGTATGCAGCTACAGCCTTTGGTCTACCATACCCTGTAGCCCCGAAGAGTGGGGCGAAGGTATGTTCTTTTGCTGCTTGCCTGGCTGTAGGCTGCCCTGCATCACTGATAACCTTTGCTGTGTAGGAGTGTACATCAAACCCTGTATCTATCTCCTGCATGGCTGTGCTGTCCTGTGAGAGGAATGCAGCAACTCTGAACTCCAATTGAGCAAAGTCACATTCCATTATCTGCCCACCCTCCCATCGTGATATGAACACACGCTTCACTGGGAATGTTCCTCCTCTTGGCATGTTTTGCATATTGGGATTGCGTCCAGAAAATCTACCTGTACTGGTGACACTTTGGGTAAGGTTGACGTGAAGGAATCCGTTTGGCTTGGTGAATATATTGATACCATCCACGAAGCTACTAAGGTAACTACTGATAGCAGAAAGACGCTTAAGATCAGTAAGAAAATCAAGAGCAGACTCCATGCCGTTGCTTGTAGCGGTAGCCATAAGACTTTCAAGATTACCTTTACTAGTGCTGAAACCATTTGCGCTTATCCATTTCTTGCTTGGCGCAGAGAAACACAGCCCTGCTACCTGTTTTGTTTGTGTTAATATATATCCTTTACCTTCACACTTTTTACATATGTTTGGTATCTTGTATAGTGTCCCATCTTTTCTTGTCCTCCAAACTTTACCACCTCCATTACAGTTAGTACAGGTGGATGCTTTAGTCTTTCTAATGATAGAACTGTTTGCTTCTATTGCTTCTTCAAACTCCTTCTTTGTTTCAGTATAGTCAAACAAGTCAGCCCATTCTTTCTTGTTGTGTATACGTCTACTGAATATAACTTGAGATGCTTGCTCAGGACTGTTAAGGTTGATAGGTGTGTCACCCATAAGATCACGAGTCTTGCGCTGTAGCCTATCTTCTATCTCAGCTTTCTCTTTCTCAAACTCTAGTCGGACTTGCTGAAGGGCACTTCTGTCCACACGGATTCCTGACATATACATTCTGGTGAGGGCTTTACAGGTACGGAAGGTAATGTCTCTGACGTTATGTAAGGACTCTGCTTCTGGCTTGGCGTAGTCTTGTTCCAAGGCAAAGAACAACTCACGAGTAATGTTGAGGTCACTCCTAAGATAAAAAAGAAGCTCTTGTAAAGGTATCTCATTGGTGTTGTATCCTTTCTTGTAATACTCTTTGAGAGTGTCTTGCTTCTGGTAGTTCAATTGTCTTCGTTCAGCACAGGCTTCCAAACTTATAGGTTCTTTCTGCCCACGTTGCAATAGATACTCAGCTAACATCGTGTCATAGATGTCACCGTCATACTTGAAGCCTGATTCCCATAGCCACATCAAGTCATGCTGTGCATTGTGCATAATCAAGAGTGTTGTATGGTCTAGTAGGATCTGTATGTTCCTGACTCTTGATCCACCTACGTCTTGATCTTCATTATGATTAAGTGTGAATAAGTGTGTCTCGTCTACGTTATCTACGTTCTGCACACCTACTTGAACGAGTTCTAATCCTGGTTCAAACGGATCAAGTATGTTCTTGCCATCTCGTTTAGTTATGGTGTTTTCTACATCTAGTATAAGTCTCATGCTAAGTACTGACTCCTGTCTCCATCTAACTCACAATGAATAGTACCATGCCATCCACCCTTAAGTTTATTCTTGGCTATGCAAAGATGTCTCTGATTACTCTCCTCTTCATCTTGCCCCTCAACCACTCTGTTCTTTGATATAAGTATCATCAAGTCAGCCTCTGCTGCTTTACCAGTACGGCTACCCTCAAGCATTGATTGATCAGGATGTACCAAACCTTCTGCTGCTGCACTCAACTGTGACATCCATATGATTGCACACTTGTGTTCCTTGGATATATTACGGGCATGTATGGCTGCTTCCTTGAGATAGATGTCCGACTTGTCACTTGTCTTAGACGCAAACTTGTCACCCATATCAAGCACTACAATGTCAGGCTCGTATGCTTTGATGATAGCCTCAACCCATGCCATGTCTTTACCTGTACTGTCTTTGATAAAGACGTTCTTCTCCACTGGATCGTAACGTAATGCAGCCACCGCCATGTTAGTCTTCACTTCATCCATGCTCATACTTGTAGCGGCACTAAGGTATCTTGCACCTACACGTTCATAGCTTTCTTCGTTACACAGCACCATGCACTTAGCACCCTGTGATGCAAACCCATCAGGTGCAGCTATTGTACTAGCATGAAAGCTAGTCTTACCTGTGTTAGGTCTAGCACCTACAACAACTAAATGTCCTGCACTTATGCCCTCTGTCCTACGTTTAAGTGTAGGTATGTTCCACTTCCATTGTGACTGTATATCATTGGCTTTTAATAATGTATCAATACTTGTATCATCCCACTCTACCTTGAGGTTGGGTAGGAAATCATCTTGGTAATTACTCAGTATTTTTCTCAGGGGTTCAAGACTAGACTGTGATCCGTTAACGTAGTCAAATCCAAGGTTAGCAATCTCTTCACCTACCACCTGTTGAAATAACTTAGACAGTACATCATCAGCTATCTCTGTAGACAGCGGCTTCTCTCGTGAAACCTTTTGAAACAACTCACTAAAGACTAGCTTGTTAGCTGTAGTCATACTGGTATTGTTAACAAAGAACAGAGACTCTAACTCTGTGGGTGTAATGTTCTTACCGTATGTGTCCATAGCGTAGTCAAGAGTCTGCTTGATCTTACGAGCATCCTTACTGAATATCTTATCAGGGCAACGTATACCCTTATGATTATCGTAGAACTCTTTGTCCAACATAGTGCGGATCAATGCTAGTTCCATCATGTTTGTCTCCTCTCTCTAATCAAAGTTCTCCTCCTTCCTGAGTATATCCCATGTTATAAACTTTATCCAACTCTTCATCAAACTTCTTGTCTGATGCATACCTCCTACACGCCTCTAATACTTCATCTACTGTCAAGTCAACGTAAACTTTACCTAACGGTACACGATCATCTATTATTGCTGTCTTCTTCATTTGTATCTCCTTGTATGCACGTCAGCCTTACTCCTACCCTACTCTCTGGTGTCATTGAATAGTACAACATATCATAGTTACTAAAACATTCAAACATATCATCGTATGTTGCCACCTTCCTGACTTCTGGCTCACCATTAAACAACCATATAAATACTAACGTCCACATCAGCCATAGTTCCTCCTATACTTCTTAGGGAAGTGTTCTTTATTCATCCCTCTGTTAACTTGCTCTGCTGCCCACGAGTAGTTCACATTAAAGTGTCTCGCTGCATCAGCTATACTCTTGAAGTCTTTGCCGTGTAACCGACAGGCTCTGCCTCTCTGCTGTTGCGTTGGCTCTACCTTGATACGGATATGGCATGGTACATTCTTTGGTTGCATTAGTTTGTCTCCTTATGTTTCTTAATATATTTAACAGCTTCTTCTAGTCGTTCAAGGCTGTCGTTGAATGATCCTAAACCAGTGTTGCAATGATGGCACAACCACCCTCTAAATGTGTTGGTGTCGTGGCAATGATCTAGCACCCATGACTTTAACTTCTTTTGTTTCTTCCTCCCTAGTATTGTTATATCTCTATTACATATGGGACAGCAGTAGTCCTTATCAGGATAAGCATTCTGACTCTTAAGTGTTTTGATTACTGCTGAGTGTCCCTTGATACAGGACTTACATATTCTTTTATATTCAATAACTCCTGACGCATATACTATGCTAGTGAAATTAGAGTAGGGCTGACATACTCCACACTTGTTACACTCAAGCCCATCATTATATACTTGCTCCTCTTCATCAAACTCAAATAACTTTAGCTGCTCTTCTTCATTCATAGAATCTCCTCTAGCTTGGATATGTCTGCCTCTACTTTATATTTGATGTCATCATAAAGCCTTAATGCTATAGTCTCTAACCCTGTGTAAGCCTCTATTTCTCTTTTATATTGTAGCGTCTTGTGTGCTGCATCAGGGTCTAACGCTACGATAACTTTGTAGAAATTATCTAAGTGTTGCATATTAGACACACTGAATGACGTACCAAGTATAGCTAAACCTGTCAAACCAGGAAATAATTTAGCTGCTACGGTAGCACTAATAACATCCTCAACTACTATCACTACGCCACTGGGTTTACCTACAACACGAGTGAATACAGTAGGTGTCTTGTCATAACGCTTCCACTTAATCTGACCTGAGTAAGATGTACATCTACCTATCGCACCTACAAGTCTGCCCCTATCATAGATAGGAAACACTACTCGTGAGTCCATTACATCATACATCAAGTCTTCACCATACAAGCCCCACCTGCCAATGAATCTTTCGTACTGTTTATGTTCTGCGGTGGGTGTAACTATGTACTCAGGCCAAGTGAATAACTCATGTTCTGACTCAGGTTCATCTAGAGCGTTCAACCTACGTTGTATCTCTTGTGCTGTCATGCCTGATGACACGACACCTTTAACTCTACAGTCAAGCTTGTAACAGTTGTAGAGCAATGCACTGCCATCTCGTACAGCAGTGAATGTGTTCTTACCTCTACACACAGGACAGTCACCTCTATGTCTGTAATCTTCTTTTAGATCAAGGGCTTCTAGGTAGTTCTTAATGTTTACATTCATGTCTTATTCCTCTTAGCTAACGCATTACTTGCACCACTAAATGTGTTGACCAAGTATGGCTTGACTGACTCAGGATTTCTATGACCACTGACTTGCATGATCTGAGCTAGGTCAGCGTCACCCTCCACCATCTCAGTGATAGCAGTCCTGCGTAGATCCATAGCAGTTATTTCTTTAGGTAGTCCTGCTTCTTGTTTGACTTCGTTGATAGCTGTATCAATGTGGTCAATTGGGTAAGGTACATATGCACCTGCCACTGGCTTAGTCTTTGGTGCTACATAATCTTGAAACCCAAAGTCTTGGCTCTGTTGTTTGAGCATAGTAAGTAGGTCATCAGGTATAGGTAAGTGTACGTCAGCACCACGCTTACTTTGTGTTAAATCAACACGCTTTGCATCAAAGTTAATGTGATCCCAGGTTAGCATACGCATATCTCCAACACGCTGCGCCCACTCGTATGACATATGTACAATCAACCCAATGCTACGCCACTTGAAGTTGCCGTATGCTGTGTCAAGAAAAGATACTACTTGTTCACGAGTCCATTTGACTTTACGAGGTGCAGTACTTTGTGTCTCAATCAAACGCACTGGATCATTGTCCATTATATCTAGCCTCATGCAGTACTTCCATGCTGTTGAGAGTACAGCCTTACGATAATTAGCTGTGCGTATTCCTGCTTTCAACCACTTAGAATAAGCTAGGTTAGTGTGCCTAGCCTTGATGCTACGCACTGTGTAGTTACCCAATAGCCTACCCTCTACGTTAGTCTTTAACACAGCGGATAAATGTATCTCGTAGTCTCTCTGTGACTTAGCACTAAGCCTAAGAAAGTTACTGCTGTTAAGATAGTACTCAACAATAGCTGATAACTTAGATGTATGTTTAGGTATCTCTACCATTTTCTCCTCACTTTCCAATAAACCCACGACTCCATGCAGTGCCCTCTACCAATCAGCATATCAATCAAATAAACTACGTTAGGCTTTCCCTCTTTTTGCCACTGATAATTTCTTGCGCTGAACGTCTGATTGTTTTGTCCTCCTAGGATCACGTTTATCAGGACGCTCATTGCTGTTAGTATTCTCTTTAGATAGATCCGCAAGCCTATCAGTGATGTCATCATGTGGATCATCTTTCGGGTCAACTTCATCATCATCTATCATACCACACCTACAAACACTAAGAGTATATAAACGAATGGTGCTAATAGATATATTGATATAGCAATTCGTATTACGTCATTAAAACAAAGGTTCATTATTCTCATCCAATACATCTCTCCTAAAATAATTAGTATTACTTCTCCAAGGTAATTCTATATCGTTTACCCCATCATCTTCATGTGAAACAGGTAGCAAACCCATAGCCTCCATATGGCTCAGTAAACTAACTGGCAACTGAGGTATCTCCATATTTGGAAGACTGCCTATAATTTTCTTTGTCTTCATCTGTCTCTCCAAAACATTCTTTAATATAAACAAACTCATTCTTAGCATACAGATCTTTTAAATACAATATATCTCTACGGCTATCGCTTGAATGATATGCAAACATCTTCTTTGTTGTCTTACTGTATATGTCTAATGCGTAGTACATAGCTGCTCCTACACATTGATATATTGATGTGTGTTCATAGTGTATTCAATACCCATCTCGTAGTCGGGGCAACTAGAATACAACTCTGATAATGCATCTACTGTAACCTTTACATTATTTAGAAGTACTCCCTCTGAATCCTGGTAATCACCATCGTCAAAGACAGGTATAACCGTCACTACCTCTTTCCAATGTTTCCATCTGTGATCCTCTGGCTTATCGTCAGGGTTCAAACACTTACGGTGTCTCTCGTACACAAATATAACTGCATCGTGATGGTCACCTACTTTTACTTTATATGTTTTATCCTCTAACATTTTAGTTCCTCCTCCTCTATGTATTCAACTAAATCTAAATTATGTATTTTAGCTATGCCAGTAAGAGCAAAGTGTTGCATGTCTGTAGGCACATCATCCCAATGGGAATTATCTATTATATACTGTAACTCTGATGATTCTTTAACTAACACCACTTTAGTATGACCTTTACTATTCAAATCCCACACTAAATGATTAAGAGCGTAGTCGCCTGTGTGATGTTTTCTTCCTAGCACAAGTGTTATGTCACACGCTGCTGAAAGTGTTTCATACATACTTTTATCTACCATTACTTCCTCCTCTTATTAGCGAAGTTCTCTACTATTCTTTTGTTTCTGCATATGACAATGACATACCCATCCTTGTCATACGCTACCCATTTCTTTTTGCGTTGCATAATGACTACTCTACTTGTAGTTCTAGGCACGCCACTGTCTCACTCTTGTTTGATACCAAGATAGCAGCTTCACTCATTGCCGCAAGGCATTCCTCCTGACTGGCATATGTCTCAACGTGATAGTATTTCACTGTTTGAGATGTGACTAGTAGCTGCATCCATACTAATGCCCAAACCATTATGCTGCATCCTCAGATGAACGCCATACATATCGTGTGTAACGCTGTCCTGTCACTGGGTGTTTACTCTT
>TARA_R100000781_G_scaffold109203_2_pt1 | contig 12820 bp, 15 predicted proteins | sample TARA_R100000781 | Tara Oceans TARA_R100000781 (sample SAMEA2623385) | marine metagenome | biome: marine biome (ENVO:00000447); feature: deep chlorophyll maximum layer (ENVO:xxxxxxxx); material: "saline water (ENVO:00002010), including plankton (ENVO:xxxxxxxx)" | depth 60 m | reverse complement strand
AACAGACCCTATAGAAAAGGCCGGTTGGAATACAATGCAACTTGCTACCAAGCGCGTCATGGCGAGTCTATATGGCTGCGTTGCGAGTCCTTATTGGGGATGGTGTGACTTTGACATAGCGAACGCTATTACTTCTTGTGGCAGAGAGGCTATCAAGTTTCTAATGGAGGAGTCCCAAGCACAGGGTTACGAAGCCTTGTACGGTCACACTGATTCAGCATTCGTAAGCGTACCATTTGATGAGGCACCGGCACTAGCCAAGCACTTGACTGAAAAAGCCCAAAGCACTCTGAACGCCAGTCATTTGGCTGTAGAGTTTGAAGCATACATGCCCTACTGGATTGTAGGCGGTAAGAACCTGTACTATGGTATATGCTCATGGCCTCCCGAAGACGAGGGTAAAGTCAAGAGCGCACGGTGGGGTAAAATCAGCACGCTGGCTCCCATTTCTAAAAACTTAGAGAATGATGTACTGTTGGCTATTTGTACAGGTGCAGACGAAGATACTGTGACTGATATAGTTAGACCATTAGCCAAAAGAATAGACAAGGGTACAGTCGAAATAGAAGAAGTCGCTGGCACCACTCGTATTCAAAAAGCACTCAATGCGTATGCCAAAAACGCAGGTGTGCCCGGAGTAAAGGGTGCAAGGTATTACAACGCACATATTGCTAAGAGTAGGACTGATTACTTCGGAGAGGGAGATAGTGTAAACTGGGTATATGTCACTAGTGTGCCCCAAGGCTTACCGCCCGCTGACATAGTCGCCTATAGAAACGAGGCTGATTTAGAAGGGTTTGAATTAGATTATGAAAAGATGGTCGACAAATTGGTTAAATCTAAAATGAAAAATATATTCAAAGCGATGAATTGGAACCTTGAGTTCGCATCAGGCGCTGCGAGACCTAAGAGGTATTGGTGATAAAATGAGTAGAATAGAAGATGATGTTTGTAAGAAGATTAAGGCCCGCTCAGAAGTAGGCAAAGAGAAGTATGGCGTGACTATGGAACAAGAGGTTCTATCTATACGCGAGTGGCTTGTACACCTACAAGAAGAGTTGATGGATGCAGCAGTGTATGTTGAGAAGTTATTGGGGATGGTAGAATGAATAAACCGACATCTGAAAGAGAATGTACTTGCGGGCGCGTAGTCAAGGCTGATAATTGGTACAGGATGGCAAGTGGTCGCCAAGCGTGGGGCTTTTGCAGCACCTGTGGGACATCTCATGCTTTTAATGAATGGAGGGATAGGAGATGAGTTTGTTTGGTCAAAAGCCGTTTATTCAAGAAGCAGATATGGATTATCCCAAGTGTTGCTTTGGGTGTGGATTACACCGACCATTGTTTACTATTTACGGGCAATGGACTTGGGACCTTTGTTATGATTGTAAAACTGAAATGCGTAATATAGGCATAGAGGAATGGTATATGTTCCATGGAAAAAACATATTGAAGGAGGAGAGCGAATGAGTGACCGTTCTCATTGGACTCCTCTTGATTGGGCGAGCCTTAGATACCATCCATCAATCACCTGCGCTTGTTGTAATGAGCGATTTGCAAAGAATATACCCAAGCCTGTAAAATTAAAGGAGGAAAGCGAATGAGTGATAGAGATTGGAGCGCATACGCCAAGTCCACATATCAGTGGGAGCCGGGACATAAGTTACACCTGCGTATGACAAAGTCTAGCCTAACCAGTGACTTTGACTACTGCCCTAAGTCGTATGAGTACAAGCGTATTCATAGATTACCTGAGCCAAGCACAGATGACATGACAAGAGGTACGAATGTTCACGATGCAATCGAACAGTATTACATCAACTTAGCACCTCTTATACAAAAAGCAGCAGCAGCCCTCCCTGAAAAACCAGCAAAAGCGATGGCAATTTTACAAGAGGCGTTACCGGTACCTGATGAGCCATACACACTAGGTGAAGAGCCTATTATTCAGAAAAGACTTGACTGGGACCTTGCTCGTCTACAATCAGATGGGGTGAAGAACTTCTTGCCTATTATCAATGAGTTAGAAGTACACGCCTACGCAGAGGAGACTATCGAGTTCAATGGTGAGGAAATTACAATTCCAATTCATTACGCTGGTTCGATTGACCGAGGTTTTAGGACAGATGAAGATACAATTGCGATTATGGAATTGAAGACCGGTAAGTTTGTACAGAAACTCAAGAAGGATAAATGGGAAACCGACCGCTACAAGGTACAATCTATGAGAACTGAGATGGCATTTTACAAGTATTTGCTTGAGAAAGCGAACCACAATTTACAGGATGTTACGCACTGGGGCTGGGTGTATCCAGCGGGTTCTACCAAGGTGCTAGATAAACTAGACAAATATGGTTATGAACAAAGGTCGATTGACAACATTACATACGAATCTTGCCTAGGTAGAAACGGCAACACCTACAAGAAGAAGATAATTAGAATGAGGGATGCACTGTTAACCGCGTATCTAACCAGTAACTTTCCACCAAAGGCGAGTGTAGGTAAATGTGCTTGGTGTAGTTTCAAGAGCATATGCCCCGAATGGGGTGGTAGTGATAATCCACAAGAATACTTAGAAAATTATGAGGAGGAGAAATAAATGAATAAAAATATGATGAAGAGAACTATAGAAACACTGATGACTGAAATTGTGAAAAGACCAGTTGTAGTAGACTTTGGGCACTTGGGCCAAGACAGACCCTACACGGTTGCTATACAGAAGAGCCTGTATGAGTTTGACCCCGAAGGTGGGCCTAAAGGACCTATGTACCTTAGTCTAAACAATAACCTGTTACAAGATACGGGTAAACTGACAAAGGTACTTGCTTCGTTCTGCCCTGACCATTCTCATGGTGAGTGATTCCATGAAAATAGTATTTGATTTCCCAAGGGAGGTAATGGAACTCAGTACTGAGAAAGGCAAAGGCTTTAGAAAAATAGTCCGTAACAGTGAAGATTTAGAGACATACTGGGCTGGTAAAAACGGCGTATCCAATGCGTATATGACAGTGTACGGGTATAGAGCGACACAGCAGCCTTACAACAAAAGAGTAGATTTGACTACACCGATTATACGACACTTCGTATTGGACTTTGATGCTAAGAACTTTAGAGACAGGAGGAGACCCGATGTGGAGATAGAAGTAGCGCTATCTCAGACTCTCAAATTACATCACTATCTACTGGATAGAAAGGTATCACATGCAGTTTGGTACAGCGGGGGCGGATTCCATGTATGGGTACAGTTAGACAAAGCATATACTCCCGGTAGCGGAGGTCACTTGTCTTCTATCCAAGAAGCAGGTATGCAGTTAGTGAATGACTGGATTAAAGATTTAGATTTGTTTTGCTCAGACCCCGCAGTGCCTTTCAATACCAGTGGCATGATTCGTATTCCTAACTCCTATAATGCCAAGCGCGGCTATTGGAGTATACCCCTCAACACAAATGACATGGAGAGGGGAATAGAACACATTATGGAAATAGCAGAGCAACCGAAGGCGGGGCTTATGTCATATGGAGAATCAGGTATAGCACTGGATGTGAAAAAGCCTAGCGAGCGCACTCAGATTTTTGACCCAGCCGCCAAGCCTCTTGACCTAGATACTGTCTCGATGGATGGTATAATCATATTACCCTGCTTGAACTCTGCCGCTTGTCAGGTCGGTAGTAACCCTAGCCATGACGCTCGTGTACAGTTAGTCAAGTACTTATCACAGCGCCTTAGAAACTTCAACAAAACGAATCAAATATCTGCCGAAGATATAGAAAAACACAGTGATATGATTGTAGATTACATACGCTCTTTGCAATGGGCTGACTTTGACGAAGGTACTACTCGTTATCAAGTTGGTACAATTGTAGGTACAGACTACCCTCAGACATGTAAAATGTTATGGAGTAAAGGTCTCTGCCTTGGAAAGTGCCGTTACTGGGACAAGACGGGGGCGATAATTTGAAGCAACACTCATTTCATGGCGCTGAGTGCGCCATATGCAAAAAGGGCATCAAAGTGAACAATAGGACCAAGCGCAGCATATGCTTTCAATGTAACAACAAATACCCGCCGCCTCAAGAATACAGGTGTAAAGGGATTAATGCTAAAGGTGAACAGTGCGGCCAATGGGCTAAAGTTGAACTCGATTGGTGCGGCCTCCATATACCAAAGGAGGGTAATAAATGAAAGACAATGTGTGGGTACAGACCGCAGAGGCTATACTAATAATAGCCATTCTACTACCTATTGTAGTGGTACTATACCCTATTTACTGGTTAAAAGAGAAGGTGTTTGGATGAAGATACCTAACCTAATCATAGACTCTAACGAGCGGGGGCCTCTACGAGACTCTGTCATCCGTTTGTCTGAAAAACAAGGCTTTGCAGTTAGTCAAGAGCATTTACAAGGACTAGGCGATTACAAGGTAGGCGCGGGTCATGTTGAGTGCAAGAGCCTAAGTGACTTTTTCCAGTCAAGTCACAGTGGTCATCTTATGAGACAAATGGAAAACCTTGACTCTAATTGCGAGCGAGTTTTCCTAGTGGTACACGGCGACCTCGCTAAGTATGTAGCCATGAGTAAAAAACAAGGTCGCAACATTTCCTATTCCAAAGTAATGAATGAACTACTAGGTACATTCGCAAGAATCATGGCAGACTTCGATTGCCATATCTATAGAGCGAAGGACCACTCAGAAGCGGGTATGTTCATCACTAAGTTACATTCCAAACTACACAAGCCCGCAAGTAGGCACGGTGCAAGGGCAGTTACTCGTGTAAGTACAAACGATGTCCGAGCAGACATGCTTTTAACGGTGCCCGGATTCGGACCTGAGTTAGTCGAGCGGACACTTGAGAAATGCGGGTCGATAGAAGAGATGTTATTCCAAGAATCACTAAAGCAAGTAAAGGGTATGGGGGCTACATTGAGGAAAAGATTACTAGATGTACTGACATCAGAAGAGCCGGTTAAGATTCAGAGGAAATACAATAAGAGAGGGAATTACAATGATGGAACATAGAGCAGATAACTACGAATGCGTGCATAGATACCCAATTCTAAAGGGTTACTTAGAACACTTTAACCAAGTGTCAAAAAATAATGAAATACCGGGGCTACTGTCCTTCTTTTTCATACAAGGTCAGGCGGCCATACCTTATGTCCGCATCCCTGTGGGTGGTAGTAACCTTGACCCTCGTGTGAGTATGTTTTGGATTCAAGGTACTCGTACCGGTAAATCAGCAGCATACCAAGTGATAGAGCAGGTACTGAAAGGCGCTGGCTTACAGTCCACTGACTATGCGTCGGGTAACGATGCTGCACTTGTCGGTACGCTTGTAGACGACCCCGAATCAGAAGATAGGAGAAACCCTGACCAAATAGTAAGAGCAGGTCTACTGGCAGGTAGAAAGGGACTTAACTTTGACGAAGGGTCCATTTTGCTGAAAACCGGCCAGCACAATGAGAATACAACACTGTTCCTTCAAACGGCGCTGAACTCATCAGGTACAGGTCGTAACATACTGGTCAAACACATGGCTAGAGACACATTTGAAATCAAATCCGAAGTATCTCTTTGGATTACCACATACCCGCCTAACGGTATCAAAGAGCATGTACTTGACAAAGGTATTTTCCAAAGAGTACTGACCTACTGGCGACATTGGACTCTTGAAATGAAAAGAGAAATCGCCCACGAATTAGCAGACGCTGTGCACAGTAAGCCCGACTTCACTATGTCATTTGAAAAGGTCATAGAACATTTCATCAACATTCAGAAGAACCTCAAGCAGAGGGTATTCAAGTTGACTGGATTGAACGATATGGAGTGGAATGACATGAATGAAGAAGACCAAGACTCTACGGTTTTGGCAATAATGGATGATTTGTTCACAGTACACCCCTCTTTCCACCCAGCGCTACACTTGGCAATAGACGACTACTATGATTCAATAGAAGACATGGACCCGCAAAAACAAGGCGTATGTGCTTCTTTCATCATGGGTCTACAGAATTACACAAATGTATTGGCGCATCACATGGCTATGATAGAAGGCGTTTGGGTAGTCACTGGTGAACATGTAGACATGGCTAAGGAAATCCTTTACGACCTATATCAGAACTTGATACACTGGCTAGAATCAGAAGTGAAAGTCGGTATGGTTGGTAAGGAAAAGCAGAAATTAGAAGGTGCTTGGAAAGAGGCATTCAAGCGATGTGAAAAGTTTGACTTTGACGATAACAGAGGAGTAGGCTGGGTCAGAAAGAGTTCGATGATGAAGCAATTCGGAGTCATTGCTAACTTGAGTTCAGATAGCGCTATCAACAACAAGTACAATTCATTCGGTGCCAAGGTGTTTGAAGAGACAAACGAAGGCGTCAGAAAATACGCTAGACTAAGGGCTGATTACAGAGACAATAAGAAAGCGTGATAGGTGTCTACTTACTGGGAATACAATAGAGGGATGATATGAATAAGATGCTGGCACTTGATATAGAGACTGCAAATTACTCTCATGAAATAGGAGGCTGGGGTCAAACTCACTTGTTTGAACCTAGCGTAGTCGCTACATGGGATGGTAACGAGGGTGTAGTTTACGCGAATGAAAATGTAGAAAAATATCTACCCGAAGGTACTATCATCAAGTCACTCCATCCTAAAACACTCGGAGAGGACCTTGCCAAGCATGTATCTGATGGAGGAATGGTACTCGGTCATAACTTGAAAATGTTTGACCTACCTATACTCCGAGACGCTTTGGATTGCTGGACTGCAAGAGACATTATGAACAAATCAGCCGAGCAAGTTTTTGACACATCTGCTTTGCTCAAAGGTATAGTCGGTCACGCTGTCCCATTGTCAGATGCCTGTTACCATACTCTTGGTAAAGGTAAACTCATGACTAGTCACGACGCCCCAATAGAGTGGAGAAAGGGTAATCACAGCAAAGTTGCTGAGTATTGCCTCAAAGATGCGGAATTAGTTTATGAACTATGGCGTCACGGCGTAGACGAGGGACTCATAAAAGCCCGGTGCAGGTCATCGGGCGAAGTCAAAGAATACGAAGTAGATTGGTGATTCAAATAACAAAAAGAGAGGGAAATATATGCAAGATAATGATACGAGCGCAAGTGCAGTAGTGCACAATATAAGAGCAGCGAAACGAACAGTTGACACCGTGAAAACAACCCTTGGTCCTATGGGAATGGATAAGATGATGGTTGACGGAGGTGGCAATGTCATTGTAACAAATGACGGGGCTACTATCCTACAGCAATTAGACATCGGCCACCCAGCGGCCAAGATGGTGGTAGAGGCCGCTAACACTCAAGAGAATATGTGTTATGACGGTACGACAAGTACAGTCGTATTAGCAGGGGAATTGCTAGGAAATAGCGAACTTCTGTTCAACAAGGGTCTACACGCTAATGTGATATGCAGAGGTTATAGAAAGGCCAGTAGATGGGCTATTGAGCACCTTGAATCACTAAAAGTGAAGTCCAAGGATAACCTACTACATGTGGCGACCACTTCAATTACAGGCAAAGCGCTGGAATCTAGTATGCATCATGTAGGTGAACTGTGCGTCGACGCTGTCGAGAATGCCAAGGGTGACTACGAGCGAATCCGTGTACTATGTCAGCCGGGAGGAGCGCTGGATGACTCTTCTTGCTTTTCAGGTGTAGTGCTACACAAGGAGTTCATGTTACCCGCAATGCCGCTCAAGCCTAACGGCGATACTATCCTAATCAACACCGGTATGAGCGACATTAAGTCCGATGATAATGTACAGTTAAACTTAGGCTCTGCTGCCGAATATCAGCAATATAAGCGACAATCTTCAAGGGATAACTGGGTCGACAAGGCACAGCAAATCGCCTCACTTTTACCCAAAGGTGGAACTGTACTCGTTAGAGACAGTGTAAATGAGGTAATTGCTGCTACTCTTGCTAAACAAGGTATTTCTGTAGTACAGCGTATCCCTCAAAGCGACATGACTGCTCTATGTAAACTACTGGGTGCTACTATCGCACATACCCCCGATGACTTGATTGAAGCAGTAGATGCAGACATCGAATGTACCACTATTGGTGACATGAAGTACATTGTAGTAAAGGGCGCTGGAGAGGTAACCACGCTCATTCTAAGAGGTGCTACTAAGCAGACATTGGATGAAACCGAGCGTGGATTTGAAGACGCATTGGGAGTAGTTTGCCTCGCTTATCAGACCAAGGGAGTGGTACCCGGCGGAGGCTCTTCATATCAGAACATTGCACTTCATTTGCGCTCTCGTGCAGCAGAAGCGGGCGGTCGTGAACAGATGGCAATTGATGCATTTGCCGACTCACTGGAGTCTATACCCGCTACTATCGCAGAGAATGCCGGTCACGATGCATTAGACACTGTATTGATGCTAAGGAATGAACATCAGCAAGGTAACTCTGATGCAGGTCCTGATATTGAGAATGGCGGCGCTTGCTCTATGTCTAAGGCGAATGTATGGGAGCCGCTGGCTCTTGTTCGTCAGGCTATACAATCTGCTAGTGAAGTTACAATCAGTATCCTACGAATAGATGACATAATCGGCAAGAAGAGTGAATGATTACAACTTCTTAGCCATTTCCCTGAGATATTGGGATAATCTACCGTTAGCCCGTTTAGCAACCCTTTTGCTCTTACGCTTGCGTAAACCCAGTAAACCTAATTGGCCGTGAAATCGTAGGTAACCGCAATGAGAGCACTCGTGCAGTACAGCGGTTTCTCCTGAAATATATCTCCCTGAAATTGAGCGAGGCAGTGCAACTTTAGTGCAACTTTCACACTTTTGCTTGAGCATGTCAATGAGTCTACCCATCAACTACTCACCGTGTTTAAGTTCACTTTATGCCAATCTGCACCATCGTACACGAACTTGCCGCATTCTCCATTAGCGACATCTTGGTTAATCTTAGTGTTAGTACTATGCCCTCCACTCGTAGAATCGAAGTGGAGAGTATGCGCCCCAGCCTTATGGTAAATCTCGACAGTATGACCTGCTGGGAATGTACCAGTTGGATTGAGTTTGCGAGCAGCGTCAGTAGTAATAATCCAAATGTTAGGCTCATCGAACTTGAATGTAACATCTGCTCCTGACATTGTTAGTACTTTTACTTCATCAGGCCCTAGTCTATGGGTATGCATGGCCTTAGTGCCCCCTAGAGTACGAGAGGCGGCGTAATAGAGCATAGAATGAGAATCAGGCGTATGGCTCTGCCAAACTGCGCCAAACTCACTATTAGTCAAATCTCCACCTTCATTACTAGCATAAAGTGCATTCAAATCAGTGTGTAACCTCACTGCATTAGCAGCCGTATGAAAACTAGTACCGGTGGTTATTCCACCCTTTGTCATGTGCTGTATATACATGGGGCTATTTCTGATAAACACACGCCTGTCATGCAAAACAGGAGTGTCATTGAGTGCGTCTATTAAGTTACCAGCGGTTTGGTCTAAACTGTACCTAAGTATACCCAATACAATAGATTGGTGATTGCTACGAGTATTGTCTATCGAAGGGTCAGCGAGGAAACTAGACGGGATTAGGGGAGTACCTACAGCGGGCGCTACAGGTGTACCAACTTCGTATCTAATCCTACCAGTTAGGGTATCGTCGGAGCATATGTAAACTACGACATAGACATCGCTTGCTGCGGTGGGTACCGCCGGTAATTCGCCATTGAAATTAGCAGTACCAGTGGTACCTACAACTATCGCTTGGCTTGAACCCGGACCACCTGCGAACTTGTACAGAACTCCATCTAATACGCACCATCCACCGTGTATTGTCAGCGCACCCGAAGCACCTACTTCGATGTAACCCGGAGTACTTGCGACTAGGCTATTTCTAAGACTAGTCCCAATAGCGGTGTCAGACATACGGATTATACCATTACCATGTAGACCTTCGTATAAGTTAGTCAAACTTGGAGAAGACAAGCCATCTCCGTCTCTTAGTCCTTCGGCACTAGTGCCCATTCCGGTTGCGTTTGTATGCCCTGCTATAGGATTCGTCATGCGTTCACCTCAATAATTGCTGAGAAAATAACTTCATTGTCGTTAGTCTTAGTAATTGAGTCGTATGTATACCTAAGTAAAGCGGTAGTATCGGTGGCATCGCTTGGATTCTTATACTGCACAACTACTTCCCTCAAAGGACTCGTAAAAGAACTATCTAATGACAATTTGGCTTCAATTGCCAAACTATGGTCGTCAATTACCTTAACTGTGGGCGTAACAACGATTGCTGGCTGCGATGCGCCCGTATCGTCTTGGCTGGCAAGATTGCCACCGAATCCGAATATAACTTCGTTAATTCTACCTTTTAGCGTGTCTATCATGTATCTAGTTCCTTGGTTTAATAATGGCATATCAGCCTCTCCTTCTACTTGAGTATGTTCCTTTGTTCAGCCCTATAGTTAAGTGGTTATTGTAAGATTCGGGCAAACTATCTATGGATATTTGGAATAACTCTTCATTATCCTTGACTAAATCAGGTGATTTTTTAGTAATTACGACTTGGTTAGCACTAGCAGAACTGAGTTTACCTAACAAGTTACCATTGGACCTGTAGACAAAGGCATCTGCCTTACCTGCGCTAATTATACTTGATGTGAATATATCGTCAGCATCCGTACCATCAGTTGCAAATGTAGTAGTATTAACTGCATAACCTCCTCCGTTGTTAATCAAAATACCTGTACTTTTCAAATGCCTACCGCCGTGTATGGTAGATTTACTAGGTATACCTATTGCCATACCTTTTGTTGGATTCCTGATACTGCGCTCTTCTACTTGCCAAGACACCTTGATATTGAAACCAAACGATGTAAAGAAGTCTTCTTTGCCAAATTGTCGGTTACGCTCTTCGTTATCCTTTGTACTAGAACTGATGTCTACTTCTTGGAATCTTTGTAAAATATCCTCTAAAGAGCCATCTACTGAGTTGATATTGATTTCAGACTTAGCGTTTATCAAGTCGTGTTTAGTAGAAAGTACTACTTGTCTTTGTGAATCGGTCAATGTGTCGTATGAAATCACATCTCCGGGCTGAACATTAGAAGCGTGAACTACTCCCATCAATTTTTCACCACCAGTCGCTCTTTTAGACATAGAAAGCACCCTACGACCGATATTTCTAGCACTTGCTTTGGTAACAGCAGTAGGTGCGTATATACCGCCCGGTATTTCATTGACACCATCTACTTGAGGGCCTAAGTCATCTATTTGTACCGTATTGTCATCGTTATTAGCCCTTGATTTGCCCCTTACTATGACACGATTAGGTGTGTTTTTACTGGCATTTTTAACAGAGCCTTCTGTCACCATAGATTGGGTAACATAGTGCTCCCTGTTGTGCTTCTTTTGGTGAGAATAATGCAAGTTTCCAAACTGGTCGGTAGTAGTGTTATACCCGTCGTGTTTAGACAAGAACCTCATAGCAGTTATGCCATCTACGCCGTAGAAATCCTGTGCTACGAATGTGCCACTTGGGTTATTTATGCTCAATCCGTTGAGCGAGTTGGTAGTACCCTTGGCAAGCCTAGCAACGAGGTCAGTTGTACGCAATCCGACATTGACTTTCTGACCTATGTGAACCGTTTTGCTAGTAAATCCAACCTGTTTCAATTCTTTACCTTTCATATTACCAATTCGATAACGAGTACCGTCGGTGGCACTCAACACATCGTCTAACTCGGTTTGAGGTGAAACTAATGCCGAGACAACAAGTGACTGTGAAGGGTCATCTCCGCCGATTAACAAAGGAGGCAAGGTGTAACGATTGAGTGAAACTTCGTCGCTATCAAAGAATATACTACCCGTATACTTATGACCGTCGCTTACCTTATGAGTCAAACGGATAGTATCTTCTTCTTCTACAAGTGTGTACTTACGGTCATGCGTCGGTACAAAGTCCGTTGCAGTGGGTGCTTTTACAGAAAACCCACTTTGTACCTTGTTATATTCAGCATGGCGCATACCGTTATCCACAAACTTAGGCTTACGCACGCGCTTCATGACGGGTGTTTGGCTCGCATTGGAACGACCAGTGATTGTGTTCTTACCTAGTGCCATACTCACTCTCCCCTTAACATACCAATGGCCTTGTTGTATCTCCGAGCGAGACTCTCATGTGGTTGCCTCTTTAGATTAGCATGTAAGTCGGCCAATTTCACTTGCCTTGCTTCGGGGTGTTCGTTGGCTCGTTGAATGAAATCAAAGTATTGTTCTCCTTCACGACGAGTCAAAGCATCAATTGCTGAGCCTACTTCGGGACCAAAGCGTTCATGGATTTCGTCTAAACTCACTCCCGTATCTTCTACCACATCATGTAAGTAAGCGATGCGCTGTAGGTACGGGTCAGTGAAACCACTGGCAACATCCTCTACATGCGTCATGTAAGGTTGGTCTCCGTATAGTTGGTCACCGTGTGCTTGAGTAGCAAACTCGCGGGCTTCTTGGGGCATTTTCAGAATCCTCCAAGCCTTATCCATTGGTGTCATGCCACTCACTCCCCGCTATGGTCTCCTGTATTATAAGATGCATCACCGTCACTACCCTTTGGATGCAATGTTTGACTGTACCTTGGCTGTACGCTGTAATCGCCTTCTTCATCATCAGGTGATTTACGACTTGCATCTGCTCTAAAGTGTTCAAGTGTATTTTCAGTCATAACTACTCTCGCCACAGGTGAGCGTATGTCAGCCTTGTTATATCCTGTTACATCTACACCCTGAATCTTAGGACCTTGGCTTGTAGGTACAGTTGTACTGGAAGTAGGGGTA
>TARA_R100000781_G_scaffold22793_1_pt1 | contig 12872 bp, 5 predicted proteins | sample TARA_R100000781 | Tara Oceans TARA_R100000781 (sample SAMEA2623385) | marine metagenome | biome: marine biome (ENVO:00000447); feature: deep chlorophyll maximum layer (ENVO:xxxxxxxx); material: "saline water (ENVO:00002010), including plankton (ENVO:xxxxxxxx)" | depth 60 m | reverse complement strand
TGGTGAGTACGGTTCCTGTCAAGGAACAGAGACTCGTCTCTCACCATCTGATACAAGTGGCGGAGGCAGCGCATCAGCTGTCGCGTCTACCACTAAAAATTTAAGACTAGCATATGCAACCGTAGGCGGATCAGGCGTAACTGATACCTGCGCTACAGTTGCTGGGCAGTATACTTAACTCAATAAGGGGGGTCCCCGTACCTCCCTTTTTTTTATTCACAAATATTTATACCTATGACTACCACGACTGTAACCATCGATACCGAACTATCCGCTGTGAATGCAATCTTGGGTAGCATTGGTCAAGCTCCAGTTTCATCAATCGATCATACTAATCCAGAGATATCTTTTGTATATAATATACTAAAAGAATGTAATCAGGATGTTCAAAATGAAGGCTGGACATTTAATATAGAATATCATATCAAAGAAACAACAGATTCAAGTGACAATATAGTTATTGATGCTGATGTAATGCGTATAGATATGGAGGACGGACATGATCGTACCCGTGATTTTGTAAGAAGAAAAGATAGCTCTGATAGTGATAAATGGAAACTTTATGATAGAGTAAATCATACCTTTGCATTTCCTGATGATGATTATTTCTATGTAAATAAAGTAAGGTTACTTAGTTTTGAAGATATACCAGCACCCTTCCAACGTTATATTATATATAAAGCTTCAGGTAGAGCAGCTGTACAATTAGTTCAGAACCCACAATTACAGCAAATGTTATCTACATATGAATTACAAGCACGAGCTGCATGTATGGAGTATGAATGTCAACAAGGAGATCACACCATCTTTGGTTGGCCTGATGATTCATCTTATCAATCTTATAAACCTTATCAAATGCTGAGACGTTAATGGCAAATGTAACTCAAACAATTCCTAATTATGTTTTAGGTATTTCTACACAACCAGATGAAATGAAAGCACCTGGTCAAGTAGTAGATTTAAAAAATGCAGTACCTGATGTTGTAAGACAATGCATCAAAAGACCTGGCAGTCATTTAGTTTCACAGATAACACCTGACACAGGTGCTAATGCTAAATGGTTTCATATTTATACAAATGAAAGTGAACAGTACATTGGACAAGTTGCTAGTGATGGGGATGTTACAATATGGAGATGTAGTGATGGTGTTGAGATACCCGTGGATTATGCTGATGTTGCAGGTACAAACGTAGCTACATATTTAGATAATAGTGCATTATCAGATGAGAGTTCTTCTGATATACAAGTATCAACAGTTAACGAAACTACCTTCTTTGTTAACAGGCGTAAGACTGTTGCTATGAAAACAGATCAGAATGATAAGTCCCCTAAATTATTCAATGAAGCTTTTGTAGAACTTAAGACTGTAGCTTATGGTAAACAATATTCGTTAGATTTTGCTACTCCTGGTGATACTAGTGAAATCACATATAAACGTGCTACAGCTATATATTGTAATCCTACTATAGATACAGGTTCAGTAAGTGGTTATAGTAGTAATGGTGCATGTTCTTTAGCTGCAAGAGAGATAGCAGTACCTGGAGTGTTAAACGCAAACGGTACAACCTCTGCTACTCAACAAATAGGCACGAATACTCAGGTTACAGCAGATAATCAATACGGAATGTTTGATTGTTCTCCTCCTGCAACTGGAGCCTCTGGAAAAAGAAATTTACAATTTGCAATAGATTTACGTTGTGTTCAACGTCAGATTGCTAATGATGGTGGAAGTGATGACTTTAATGATTCATACCACCCAAATGTATCATTACAATTTGGTGGAGAAGGTTGGGATGATGATGATAACTTAGATTATAGGATGGGTAATGATGCGATAGTTAACGTCTTTATTCGATCACATGTACAGGTTAGTTGTAAAGCAGGTATATGTGGAGTTCGTCCAGCACCTACTTCTGCTACACAAAATGAACATGTATCTGCAGCATCAATATTAGCTGGTATTAAAACAACTCTGGATGGTATAAGAAAAGCTGCCACAGGTGAATATGGTACACAAGGTATAGGTGCTCATGGTATAGCAGCTACTATTGCTGGTAATGGTATCCATTTTCATAGAGACGATCCTTTTGTAGCTACTACTAGTGAAAAAGAATTAATGAATATTATCACTAGTGAAGCTAATAATATATCTGAATTACCCCGTGTTTGTAGACATGGTTATACTGTAAAAATTCTTAATAGTGGTGATGATCAAGATGATTATTACTTGAGATTTCAAGCAGCGGGAGTTACAAATGATAGTATTACAGGGAGATCTGATGGTGTTGATATCGTTCAACACGGTACTTATACAAGAAGTTCAGATGATGTAACTATAACTGCAACTGGTCATGGTCTAGAGAATGATGATTATGTTATAGTAATGTTTACTAGCCCATCAAGTGGTGCTCCTAGAGGTGGTATCTATCAAGTTAGTAGCAAAAGTACTGATTACTTCCATCTTCATCACGCCGATATAGGCGATGGTACTATTGATAATACTCCTGATGATTCTTGTACATTCAGTAAATTCCTTTGGGGTGAAGGTGTATGGGAAGAAGTAGCTGCACCTGATACAGAAGTAGAATTTGATAATACTACAATGCCTTTGAAACTTACTAGGGTATTACCTGGTACTTTCTCAATTAATGGTGGTGGTTCTACTACTTACTCTAATGGTGCCTTTAGATTCGGTTATCCTGATTGGGGCAAAAGAGAAGCTGGTGATGATACAACTAACCCTAAACCTTCTTTCGTAGGTAATACTATTAATAAATTAGTATTCTTTAGAAACAGAATAGGTATACTTAGTGGTGAAAATGTTATCTTATCTAGACCTAATGACTTTTATAATTTTTGGGCAAAAACTGCTTTAACAATTTCTAATGCAGACCCAATTGATTTACAGTCAAGTTCTTTATTCCCAACAAAATTTTACGATGCCGTTGAAGTTAATTCAGGTTTAGCTATATTCAGTGCTAGTGAACAGTTCCTATTAAGTTCAGGTGCTGAAGCATTACTGACACCTGAAACAGCTAAGATTAGTTATTTATCTTCTTATGCTTTTAATTCAAATACCAGACCAATTACTTTGGGAACAACTTTAGGTTTCTTAAATAGTACTGGTAAGAATGCAAGGTATTATGAGATGGGGAATATAAGTCCTACAACTGAACCTTTAGTAGTAGAACAAAGTAAAGTTATAACTAAACTATTACCAGATAAAATAACTATACCAACAGAATCGAATGAAAACAGTTTAGTTCTATTCGCTATTGATGGTACTTTAGATAGCCATACTAATTCAAAAGAAGTTTGGGGTTATAAGTGGTATCAAGTAGGCGAGAACCGTGCTCAATCTGCATGGTTTAGATGGGAACTACCTAACCCTGTTGTATATCATACAATATTAGATGATACATATTATGCAGTATTAAGTCCAAACGATGACCCACATTCAGGTTTATATACTTTAGAAAGATTTGACTTGAAATTAGCTGATGATACTTTATTAATAGGTACTGATCCTGATACAAATAGAGTCCATTTAGACACCAAGAAGACTATTACTTATGCTAATCTAACTTATGATAGTTCTAATGATTTAACTACATTTACTTTAGGTGACGGATATAATAGTGCAAATACATTATCAGTTTATTGTACAACAGATAGCCCTAACATTGGTAAGAGCTATGATGTGCCGACAAAACATATAGATAAAACTTTTGTCCCTGGTGATGTAAATACTACTGCTAATACCATTACTATATTAAGTCATGGTTTAGTAGAAGGTAATCCTGTAACTTTCCAAGAAGGATCATCTGCTCTCTCTGGACTTACAGATAACACTGTCTATTATGTTGTTGTAGTAGATACTGATACTATTCAATTAGCAACAAATCGTGCTAATGCTGTCGCTACTACACCTACTGTTATAAGCCTATCAGGCACTGGTGCAGGTACTCATACACTTGAAACTCCTACAGTTACATTACCAGGTAATTGGAAGACTTCTAATGTTTCAGTAACATCCTCTAATGTTGATGTCGATGCTAATACTATTACAGCAACAAACCATCAACTTGTAACTGGTAGTGCTTTAACTTATCAAGAAAGTTATAAACAAGCAATCGCTACTTCTGCTGTCAATACTACTGCTGATACAATAACTTTCACTAGTCATGGTTTATCATCTGGTGATGAGGTATATTATGATGATGCAAGTGGTACGACTTTAGCAGGTTTATCAGATACTACAACTTATTTTGCTGTTAAAGTAGATGCTAATACTATTAAGTTAGCGGCTTCTAAAGCAAATGCTATAGCTTCTACACCTACTATTATCAATCTAACTGGTACTGGTAATAACTCTCAAACTTTAGGAGGTATTATCAGAGGCCTTACTGATAACACTACATACTATGCTATTAAAGTAGATGCTAATACTATCAAACTGGCTACTAGTACGTCTAATGCCTCAGCCGGTACTGCTGTTGATTTAACTAATATAGGTTCAGGTACTCATACCCTTGAAGTACATACAGATCTTATTGTTGGTTATGAGTATGAATTTGAAGTTGAATTACCTAAAGTGTATTTAACTCAATTAAAAGGAGAAAAAGTCCGGTCTGAAACACGTGGTTCATTAGTTCTACATAGAATGAATTTTAACTTCGGTGATGTAGGTGTTATTGATGTTACATTAAAACGTAAGGGTAGGACTGATTATACTTCTACTCTTGAATCTAAAGAATGGAACAGCTCTGCTACTACTGATGAACAAGCTATTTCAGATGGATATATTCATACTGTACCGATATATGAAAGAAATACAAATTTAAATGTACATATAAAATCTAATCACCCATCTCCAGCAACTCTTAATTCTATGAATTGGGAAGGAGATTATTCACCAAAATATTACAAACGTGTCTGAATATATACATCCAATCACAATGGAGGCTGCAGTTTATGTGGCCTCTAATTTACGACCTGATGACTATAGAGAAGTGTACGAAGGCCATGGGCACTTTCCATTATTTTCTATACCTCAATCAGCTTTTATTGGAGACTCTTATTATTTTAAAGCACCTAACGGCAAGATTGCCGCTATAGGAGGAGTACAAGAAGACGGTAGAATTTGGATGCTTTGCACACCTACTGTTGAAAAATATCCAATAACATACGCTAGATTTTGTAAGCAATTTCTAGAAAGCAGGGATGAACCTTTGCTTTGGAATATCGTAGATAAACGTAATATTATCCACTTAAAACTTTTAAAGTTTTTAGGATTTAAATTTCTACGAGAACTTAAATATGGTCCAAATAAATTAACCTTTATAGAATTTTGTTATGTGTCATCCAGCAGTAGCAGTAGCGGCAGTTCAGTTTGCTCTCCAAGCCGGAGGAGCGGTCGCAGCTCAGAGCGGTAAAAATAAAGCCGTTGAACAACGCAATCAAGGTAAAATTGACAATTATCATTTAGATAATCAGCAGTATGATCGTGAAGTAACTCTTAGAAATAATAATTGGAAGAACGACGTTTTAAATACAGAAATAGAGTTATATAATCTTATACAATCAAATTATGATCAATGGAATCAGCAAGATGCTGAGCTTGAAGCGTTGGCTCTTGAATATAGTTTCAAGCAACAAGAAACTATGGTCAACATGTATAAAGATAGTTATGCTGGAGAGATGACTGGCGTTACTGCTGCAAGATTTGCAGCTCAACCTGCTAGATTAAAAGGACAAAAAGATACAGAAGCATTAGCTAAAGTTATGCTAAAAGAAGATCAAACAACTTCAGCTAAAGAGCGTATCTGGGATGATACTAGACGGAAGCGTTTGAGAGCCTGGGGGAAAACACAGCATGCTCCTGAACATGGATGGAGACCAACACCACCAGTATTAGAAGGAAAACCAGGTCCAGGTCAGATGCTTCTAGATATAGCAATAGCCGGTGTTGGTGCTGCTGGTACCGCATACGCTGGCTTTCAGCAAGCTGATGCTGCTGAATCTCTAAAGAAATTAGCTACAAAGCCAGTACCAAAGAAGTAATCCAACTATTTATTAGTATATAATGTCATCATACGCATCTAATGTAAACTGGTTAATAAAATCAGGAGCTGAAAACACTAAACAGCAACAACTAAATAACACTACGATAGCTAATTACTTAGCAGAAGCTTCTGAGGCAGAAGGAAAGCTCGTTCAAAAATTTTCTAAATTAGCAGCAACAGAACTCGGAAAGGCTCACAAAAAGTGGGAAGAAGGTCAACAAGCTCAAGCTGTTGAAGATTGGTATGCAAAATCAGAGACTTTAGATCCAGATGGAGAAGCAGCGAAAGCTACTAAAGGAGTAATTGACGGAATTAATCAGGACGAACAGCGTGATAATATAAACAGTCTGGAAGTTAGAAAAGCAGGTGGTGATATTAATCTTTGTAACCTTATTCAAGGTAAGTCAGCTGCTTATACAGCAAAAATTGCTGAATTACATTTAGGTAATTGTGCGGCTAGGTATAAAGCTGATATATCGTCGTCGTTACTTAACAGCAATGAGGAGATAAAAATAGGGGATCAGTCCTTTCGAATTAATCAAGTTTCCGGTTTATCAAACCCTACTGCACAGATTGTAGCTCGTAGGCACTTAAGAAAAAACTGGTGGCAAGAAAATCATATAGGTGAATTCAGTCCAACATATTTAAAGCAAATTGGATTTTTTGATACAATTAAAACTGCAGATGGAGAATTACATGCTAAATGGACTGGAATTTCTGACCAAATATTTGCTAACGAACGCCTTCAATTAGCAACTGAAGTACTGCTGAAGGATTTTAATCCAGACACTCTCTATAGTTATATAACAACAGCTGCTAATAGAACAGATGGTAAAAATATTGTTGGTTTTGAAGGTGCTTGGGGAAATAAGTATTTTAAAGAAGTCGTTGATAAAGGTATACGAAGCAAGCAAATTAAGCTTGCTGATATAATAAAAATGGGTGATATGGAAATACCTGAAGAAATGAGAATAAAGTTAAACGAGAATAGACCAGCAGGTAAGAAATACAAAGTCGAGGATACATTTAAAAAAGTCCATCCAGGTAGATGGGGAGTAAATGGAGAATTAGCCGCTGTAGCTGCTAATGCAGAGAAAGAAGTTAGTGAAATATATAATGATAAACAACAAGCAATCAAGAACAACATTAATGGAGAGGCAATAGAAAAAATACAAGAAATAAGGAATAGTGGACGTCAGAATGCTGAAGAAGAAGTCAAGGAAGTATACATGGAGGCAATGAAGCAATTGCAAGGAGGTGGTTTTGAAACCACGCGGTTGGATAGGCTGTTTCTATCAGGAAGTCCAACATCAATAAATAATATTAAAAGTAAAGCTGAATTTATTACAGAGTTTAATAAAGGAAATATAACAATTGATGATTTAGGTAATTATCCCGATGCTGTATTAAACGATCAAGACATTAAACCTTTAGTAGAATCTCTTCAAAAAGCCTTTAAAGGTGAAGAGTGGAAGGAGTATAAAAATTTTACTGATGGCTTATATTCAAAAGCTTTTATGGATTTTGGATTGAAGACTACAGCAAAACATTCAAGTGGAAACCAAGTAAGTGCAGAAATGGGTGTAAAAGCAAAAAGTTTATTAATTCAAGAGTTAAACAATAAACGCAGACTTAAAGAACAGTATGGTAAAAATAGTCCCTATGTTAATGCAGCAACACTTCTACAAAAACACTGGATAGATACTGGCGGTGGTGGTAATGACGAAAGCAAACGTTATTATATGAATTGGCAAGGTGTGTTTCCAAATATTGTAAAAGAGCAGAAAGACGTAATACTTAACCCAAGGTATCAAGACCGACGAAATAGAGCACTACAAGTTATAGGATTAAGAGATGATATAAAAAAATTTGGTGGTGTGGACAATACTCTTATGAGTCCAGAATTTTGGGCGTCAAGGGTTGATGCTGGGACTCCACCGACGGATATGATAAACTATTTAAGTAAGTCAAAAGGAAAGTTACCACCTAATATCGTAGAACTTTCTAACATTATTAAATCACATGATGGTAATTCTAAGATATCTCCCTTAGATCTTGCTAACTATTATCATAAAGCTCATACTGGAGAAGATTTACCACCAGAACTTCAAACACAGCAAAAACAAGCTTTTAAAGCAAATGGAATTGATTGGACTAATCTCCACACTGATACATATTCAAATACATGGAATTCAAACCAAACTATTCTAAAGAATATTCCCTTAGAAGATGCGTTGGAAAGTGGTATTTATGGTGATCTTGGGATGGAAATATTCAGTGCGACTGGTGGAGATGCTGAGCAATCAGCAAAAGTATTTGCAGGATTAGCGGCATTCCAAAGTCTTGAACCTAATGCTCTTAATGATTTAACGCCAGAAGGAGCAACTATATTTGCAGAGTTGATGAAGAATAACCCTACTATATGGGAAGAATTATTTGAAATTCAAGAATGTAAGTATGCTTACTGCGCTTTAACTGGTAATCTATCACCCTTACTAAATGAAAATATTAAGCCTTCACTTACACCACAGGCTCCAATCATAAATAAATAATATTATGTCAACTCCTTATGAGGGTTTAACTGAAGTAACTTCAGCTGAAACTAATGAACTGGACTCTGTTCAAAACAGATCTCCAGTAGATGAACAACAATTAGAATTACCTACTATTGAGGAGATTCTAAATAATCCGCTTCCTGAAGAATCTCAAGAACCAGATCTTGAACAAGTTATACAACAAGCTGGCCAACAAGAAACTCCTACCGAACCTTCTCCTGAACCTGAAGCAACTGAACCTGCTAAAGCTTCAAGTAATGAAAGCTGGACTGATTTACAAGCCTGGGCTAAATTACCAAATGGTCCTGAGAAAACAGAAGCTCAAGAAGCGTGGGCAATGAAATATCATGGCATGTCCTATGATGAATACAAAGAAACAAAAAGAAACCAGGGATTTTTATATGGTGGAGGCCAATCACCCACTGAATTTTATGGTTATGGAGGCCAATTCCATCAGCGATTAGGTGCTGCAGGAACAGGTTTAATGGACACGACAACTGATTTTGTCAATTTAATACCTGGAATAAATTTACCTAAAGCTACACCATTTGAAGATGGTTTATCACAAGGTATACGTAATATAAGTGGTATTGTACTACCTGCATTATTTCTAGAAGGGCAGATTATATCAGCAGGAGCTAAACTACATGCAACCGGTAAAGCTCCTTTATGGTTACAAAAACTAGGTAACAATCCTATCTTCCAACGTTTTGCTTATAAAGGTATTGGATCTGGAACTGATATAGGTTCTAATGTATTAGTTGATGTTGTAGCCGAACAAAATAGATTTAACGATACACTCGCTACTGAATGGAAAAACAATCAATGGTTATTTCACCAATGGATTCCTGATAGCTGGACTAGTGATAAATTAAGTCCTGATCAAAAAGCAAGAGCGAATGCTATGGAAGGCGTTCGTATAGGATTTGTTGCTAGTATATTTAAAGGACTAACAAAAATTATAAAATCTGGCAATAGTGTAGAACGTGCTAGTAAATATGTTGCAGAGTCTAATATGAAACAAAAGGATCTTGATAAATTAATTCACGATCCATTAGACGATGTTAAGTATTCTGACAATCCAATAGAAGATGAAATATTACGTCAAGAAGCTAAGTACCAACGAGAAAAAACTAATCTATCTAATTATTTAGAAGGTAAAGGTCCTTTAACAGATTTAAAAGAACCTACATTAGGAGCTCATGATTTAGGTGAAGGTTATGATACTGCTCTACGTACTAAAGATTCTGATGGTGTCGTAGGAGCAGCAACTGATCAAGCTAGAATAGCTAAAAATAAAGGTACTACAAAAGGTCGTTTAGCTAATACGTTATCAGAAGCTACACGTAAACTTGGTTTAGAAGCCGATTCAGCAGCAGAGAGAACTTTGGTAAAAGGCTTAACTAAAGATATAAAAAAAGCTGGTAAATATAATTTAAAAGGTACTACTAATGTATCTTGGAAAGAAATAGATGAAGCTGGAACAGGTTTAGCAAATATACTTGTTAATCCACAAACACCTACAAATACTTTAAAAAAGATATTAAATGAATTTAAAGTTACAATAGATGGTGTTAAGCAATTAGATGAAATAGGTTTTAATGCTACTAAAAAAGCTATGCAGAAGTATATGGATGACTTCTTAGATATAGATGCACAAAAAGCAAAAGCTTATTTAATAACATCTGAAGCTGGACAAGTATCTGATATAGCTGAAGGTGCTAGACTTGTAGATGTACCTGCTGCTGTAGCTAGAGCACAAGAACAAATATTAGATCGATTAGAGTTACTTACAGTAGAAAATAGTATAGCTGCTTATGAATGGGGATTAAGAAAGAATGCTTTAAGAACTTGGAAAAACTACGTTAAAAATGGTAAGAAAGAATCAGTAAGACAAGCTAAACAAATAGTCGATGATTTAGACAGTCAAATCGCTGGAATTATTCCTAATGCTAAAAACTGGATAGATACTTTAAGAGCTACTGCAAAATCAAATCCTGAATATCTTAAACCATTAATGCTTGCTTATGAATTTTCCAATGGTGATATTCATTCTATACATAAATTAAATAAGTATGTTGAGAATAGTTTAGGTACATTTTCAAAAGCATTTGTTGATTTCAACCCTGAGATACCTTCTATTGTTAATAGAGCTTATTGGAGTACTATTTATAATTCTATATTAGCAGCTTTTAGTACACCACAGAAAGCTTTACTTGGTAACTTTGGCGGTATGGTCAGTCAAATGACAGGTAATTTCTATGGTGCCTTAAGAGAAGGTGATGGGGAAATGCTTAGGCGTGCATCACATCAATATTTAGGATTAGCTGATACACTTCAAGTAGGTTGGAGACATATGGGTGAAGTCTTCTCTAAAGCATCAAAGGATCCTAATTCTATATCCTATGTTATACGTGAAGATCTTATACTAAAAGAAGCTGAAGGGCTTGATGTATTAAAAGCTACTGCTAAAGCTCACGAAGAAAATGGCGAATATGGTGCCAGTGCTATGATAACTCTTTATGAAGAGCAAGAAGCATTAGCCAGGCATCCTTGGTTACGTTTCGGTCCTAACGCTATGACAGCATTAGATGGCTTTTCACGAGCTGTTAATAAGCTAGCAAACGATAAAGGGGAAATGTTTGATTTACTACTTAAGAAATACCCTGATGGTAACTGGACTCAAAAAGAATTTCAAGAAGGTTGGAAAGCTTTATATGCTAAGAATTGGGATGAAAATGGCATGATCACTGATGAAGCAGTAGATTTTGCTACCCGTGAAATAGCTTTAAACTTAAACACTCCATTTGTTGAAGGGTTGAATAACATAATGAAACATGTACCAATTTTAAGGTCAGTAATGATGTTCCCTAAAACTGCAATGAATGTATTAGATATATTTACCAAATATAGTCCATTAAGTAGAGTACATTTAGGGCATAAATTCGCTGGTGATTATGCTAAATTCTTAGGTTCAGTAGGTAATAAAAAGGTAGAAAGTTTCTCACTTGAAGAAATAAGAGAACTATTATCATCTCGTGGTATTAGTATGGATGGTAATTATATGAATAAATTTAAAGCTGTTCGGAATGAATTAAGAGGAAGAGTCGCAACGGGTTCTGTGGCTGTAATGACTGCCTGGACTCTTTCAACACAAGACAGGATACGTGGTAATGGTCATTGGGATCGTCAAGTACAATCTTCTCGTAGGGCTGCAGGATGGGTGCCTAAAACTTATCAAGGTTTAGATGGTAACTGGCATAGTTACGAATGGATGGGACCTGTTGGAGATTGGTTAGCGTTGACTACTGATATAATGGATAATTTTGATTCAGTCAGTACAACACAATTAGAACATATAGGTAAGAAACTTTCATTCATATTAGGAGCAAGTGTTACAAATAGATCAATGTTAGCTAATTTAGAACCGTTAAGTGATATCTTTAATGGAAATCCTACCGCTGCAGCAAGATGGGCGTCTAATTTCACAAATGCTATGCTACCGCTTGGTGGTCAACGTAATGAGTTTGGTAGAGCTATGTATCCAATGCTTAAAGAATTAGATAATGATAACTACCTACAGCTTATTCAAAACCGTAATAAATGGGTTGAAGCAATAGATCCTGAAGGTGCAAATCCTACTATGTATGATTGGCTTACTGGTAAACCTATTGTCCGTGGCACCGGTACTTGGTTTAATAATTTTAGAAATAGTTATTCACCATTTAAAGTATACCCAGATAATTCTAAAGAACAAAAATTCTTAATAGATATTGAATATGATAAAACACCACACTTTAATGTATCTTCTGGTGGTGTGGAATATACAAACGCAGAAAGAGGTGAATTAAGTAAACTTGTAGGTACACAAGGTTTATTTAGAAAGAAATTACAACGTATAATGGTTGATGCTAACAGGATAACAGTTGAAATTGACGGCAAAACTATTAAAGGTTATAGAGAAATTCTACTTCATATAAGAAGAACTGGTAGAGGATCGGACTTTTTCAAGTCAGATAAATTTGCTAATATAGAACGTAGAATTGATTTAGCTCTTTCTGATTCTATTCGTATTGCTGAAAACTATTTAAGCAATATAGACGATATAAGAAGGCGTAAAGCTGAAGCACATTTAAAAGAAGCTGCTACAATGGAAGCGGATATACCAAGACTTTTAGAACTTAACCAACCTTCCTTACGTAATTAATATGGCACACGCACAAATATCAAAAGCTTATTCCGCTAATACCG
>TARA_R100000781_G_scaffold109460_1_pt1 | contig 12887 bp, 6 predicted proteins | sample TARA_R100000781 | Tara Oceans TARA_R100000781 (sample SAMEA2623385) | marine metagenome | biome: marine biome (ENVO:00000447); feature: deep chlorophyll maximum layer (ENVO:xxxxxxxx); material: "saline water (ENVO:00002010), including plankton (ENVO:xxxxxxxx)" | depth 60 m | reverse complement strand
AATGGGAGCAGATTTCTTAAATCCTGCTGCTGCTGTTGAATTAGTAGCCGGAGTTGACGTATCCGCTAACTGGAACAACACTGCTGTTTCTAACGCTTCATTCACCTAAGCTTATAATTTTAACCAACATACAGGGAGTCTTCGGGCTCCCTTTTATTTATTATTAACCTATGGCTGCCACGACAACTGACACCGATACCGAACTATCCGCTGTGAATGCTATACTGGGAGCTATCGGACAATCACCAGTAACAACATTAGGTACTGTAAGCACTGTAAGTGGAATCAGTACTTATGATAATCCAGAGATATCATTTATATATAATTTATTAAGAGATGCTAATATTGATGTACAGGCAGAAGGCTGGCACTTCAATACAGAAAAGCATGTAACATACACACCTGATTCTACAACTGGTAAAATAGATATCGGTAATGATATACTTAAAATGGATGTAACAGAAGGTTGGAGAAAGAGATCATATGATGTAGTTAAAAGAGGAGGATACTTATATGATAAATATGATCATACTGATGATTGGTCTGATCATACTGAAATCAATTTAGATGTTATAAGAGCTTACTCTTATGAAGATCTACCTGTTGTATTTAAAAGATATATAACTTATAGAGCTTCAAGGATGGCTGCTACACAATTAGTAGCTAATCCACAATTAGTAAAAATGTTATCTCAACAGGAAGCTTTAGCTAGAGCTGCTTGTTTAGAGTATGAATGTAACCAAGGTAATACAACTATGTTTGGATTCCCAGAAGATTCATCTTATACTACTTATCAACCATGGAGGAATCTTAGAAGATAATGGCAAGTATTAAACAATCTATCGCAAGCTATACTGGTGGTATATCTCAACAACCAGATCAGTTGAAGAAACCAGGTCAAGTGAAAGATGTTGTGAATGCTATACCTGATTTAATACATGGCTTATATAAAAGACCTGGTTCTAAAAGAGTAGGTACATCTAAGCTGGCTAATGTTTACTACGATGCTAGTCATGCTACTAATAAACATGGCTCCTTTTTTCATTACCATAGAAGTGAGGAAGAAGGTAGTTATATAGGACAGATAAATGATGATGGTAATGTACGAATATGGAAAGCTGAAGGAAATAATCCAGGTGCTGAACAGACAGTAACTTATGGTACTGGTGGAGCAACTGCAGTTAAAGCTTATTTAGCTACAACTGATCCTGAAAATCTACAATACTTAACTCTTAACGATACTACATTCGTTACAAATAGATCACAAGTAGTAGCAGTTACAGGTACTACAGCTGCTAGACCTGATCAGTACTTTGCTTTTGTTGATTTACTTAGAACTCAAAATGGAAGACAGTATGGACTGAATGTATATAGTAACAATACAGCTGGTGTAACTATAAATAGAGCTACCAGAGTTAAGATCACTGCTGATGACTTAGCAGAAGGTGATGGTACTGGTCACTGTCCAGGTATAGGTACTCAAGTATTTGCTGTATCTGCTGCATCTTCTTATGGATCTGATATAACTCATGTTAAAAATGTTTCTGGTACTACGATTACAACTGGTAAAGATAACTTAATATTCAGGTTAACTACAGTAGGACAGCAAGGTAATAGTAACCAAGATGACGATGTATCTGATGCAGGAGGTTTCCGGTGTTCATATAGTAGACGAATTGAACTACTACATGGAGGAGAAGGTTGGGAAACTGGTGATGTTGTAAGAGTTAATCTAACTACAGCACAGACTACATATTATTATGATGTAACTATAGATAAGCATGAAGCTGCTACTGTTAAAGCTGATATAAAAGCAGTAAGACCTGAGCCAACACCCTTTGATGCTCAGACTGCTGTTACTTCAGATACAATCTTAGGTGGTATAATATCAGAATTAACTAGTACTGGTGTAACAGCTACAATTATAGGTACTGGTTTATATCTAACTAAGTCATCATCATTTAGTGTAGAGACGGTAGGGAAAGACTTAATGAGGGTAATGCAGGATAGTGTTAATGACATATCTGATTTACCTATACAATGTAAGAATGGATATATAGTCAAAGTTACAAACTCTAGAGAAAGTCAAGAAGATGATTATTACCTTAAATTTGTAGGTGATAATGGTAGAGATGGTACAGGTTCTTGGGAAGAGTGTCCTGCTCCTGGTATATCTTTAGGGTTTAATGATGCTACAATGCCTCATGTTATACAAAGAACAAGTATAGCGAATGGTGGTACTTCATCTGAAGTAGCTACTTTTACTGTTAAACAGTTTGACTATGAAGATAGATTAGTAGGAGATGATACCACTAATCCAATGCCTAGATTTGTAGAAGCACCTATTAATCAAGTACTATTCTTTAGAAATAGAATTGTTTTCTTTTCTCAGCATTACATTATATCTTCTCAACCAGGTAGTGCAGATAAACCAAATTTCTTTAAAGAGTCTGCTCTAGCAACTAGTGCAAAAGATCCAATAGATATAGCTAGTAGCTCTACTTTTCCATCTGATTTATTTCAAGGAGTGGAAACTAATATAGGATTACTAGCATTCAGTAGCAATCATCAATTCTTATTTACAGCTGATGATACTATATTAAATCCTGATACAGCTAAAGTTAAGAGTGTCTCTGTTTATAATTGTAATACAGATATACCTCCGCTACATTTAGGGACTACTATAGGATTCATAGATAACTCAGGAAAGTTCAGCCGTTTCAATGAGATGGTAAACTTAAGAAGAGAAGGAGAGCCTACTGTAATTGATGTTAGTAAAATTATAAAAAATTTATTAGAGAAAGAAATTGATTTAATAACTAACTCGAGAGAGAATGGGTTAATGTTCTTAGGTAAGACTGACTCGGATACTGTTATTGGATATAAGTATGTAAACATTGGAGATAAACGTCAGCAATCTTCTTGGATTAAATGGAAGTTTAATAACCCAATTAAATATCATTTTATTATTAATGATCAATACTTCTATTTAGATACAGATGATTTTCTACAGAGTGTAAATCTAGTTCAAGCATCTGATGATCCAAGTATTGATGATGTAGATGATAGAGGTACAACAGATACTTCAGACGATATAACTAATAACTTTCTAATACACCTAGATAATTATACTACTGTAAGTAATGGTTCGTATAATGCTGCAACAAAAATCACTACTTTTACTGGGCAGACTGCATGGGTATCTGATGTAACTACACCTAATGGTGCTCTTGTTCTAGTAGATACAGATGGTAACGATACAAGAGTAGGTAGATATGCTGAATGTACTTTAGCTGGTGCAAACTTTACAGTACCTGGAAACTGGGAATATAGTCATGAACTTAGCTTTGCACATACTGCTGTTAATGCTAGTAATGAACAGATAACATTAACTACTGGATCTACAGATCATGGTCTAGGAGTAGGTGATCCTGTGAAATTTATAGCAGGAACTAGTACCCCAGGGGGACTTGTTGATGGTACTACTTACTATGTTATTGATGCATCTATTAATAATATAGCATTAGCTTCTAGTGCAAGTAATGCGACTGCTGGTGTAGCTGTTAATATAACTAGTCAAGGTAGTGGTACACATAAAATTAGAAAGTTAATCACATCCTTACACATAGGATATCTATATGATTTCCAAGTAGAATTACCTACTATTTATGTACAGAAACAAAGTGGAGAAAGTTTTAGTTCAGATGTTACTTCATCTTTAGTTATACATAGAGCTATATTTAACTTTGGTAAAATAGGTTTATATGAAACAACTTTACATAGAATTAATAAACTACCTTATACACAAGTATATGAATCTACAGTATTAAGTAAGTATAATGTATCAGATGCTCCTTACTTATTAGACGCTCAGAAAACAATTCCAATATATGAAAAGAATACAAATGTAGGAATAACACTTAAATCAACTCACCCATCACCTGCTACCTTGATATCAATGTCATGGGAAGGTGACTTTTCACCTAAGTATTACAAACGTGTCTAAATACATCCATCCTGTTACACTAGAGGCTGCTATCGAGGTAGCCTCTAATCTACGCCCAGAAGACCGCAGAGAGGTCGAAGAGGGGCTTGGGCTAGATCCTATGGAAAGGCTAGTCTACGCAGCTCACAACCTCGAATGCGTGTATTTTGAGGTGCCTAACGGCAAGACTGCTGGCATGGCAGGGGTAGATCCTCCTGGTGCAATATGGATGTTGTGCACACCTGCTATAAATGACTATCCACTTACCTTTGCTAGAGAAGCTAAAAGGTATATAGATAGTAGACAAGAACCAATCTTGTATAATATAGTAGATGAACGTAACACAGCACACTTGAAATTACTTAAATTCTTAGGGTTCAAATTTTTTCGTAGAAATTTTTACGGACCTAATAACATATCATTTATCGAATTCGCAAAATGGCAATCCCATTCGCTGCAATAGGCACAGGTCTCAGTATCGCCTCCAATCTTTTCGGATTAGGGAAAGGTGATGACTCAGCTTGGAAAGCACAACACAATAGGAATATCACTGAATGGCATATAGGTAAAAACAAACATGATAACAGTCTAGCTGCTTTAAAAATTAATGAAGCAGGAAGACATTTAGGATATTCTAAAACAAAGGGACAAATAGATCACAATAGACTAAATAGTATTGGTAAAACAAGGAGAGATATAGTAACACTTGAAAGAGAAAGATTCGGGAAACAGAAAGTTGCAGATTTAAAAGGTGGAGGTACTAGAGCTAGAGGGTTTGGTAAATCAACCAATGTATATGCTTATCTTGCCAAGCGATCTGATATGGAACAGAAAATAAGAAACGAAGATGTTAAAGCAGCTATACTATCAGAAGGTGCAAAAGAACAATTTAGACAACAAAAGAAATATCCTGGTATAGCACCTGCTTATCATGAAGCAATATATACACCACCAAAAGTAGGCTTAGGAGATGTCCTAGGTGCAGTTGGATCAGGCATGGAATTCGGAGCAGGGTTAGATAAAAGTATAGGACAAATGGCTAGCAGTAAAAATAATATGCTAGCAAGTTTTGGTAAATTCTTAGGAGGTTAGCATGACAACATTAAAAGATTTAATAAGCGCTACATCTAAACTCCCTGATATTTCACAGTTTAACTATGCGAAAAACAACGCTGCAGATATAGATAAGGCTTCTGCAGATCAAGCCTACAGAGCATTTGTTGAAGGACATGCTAGACAGATTGCTATAAGAGGAAGAGAAGACAAAAATAGAAAAACTGTTATAGGCGGAATTGCTTCATTACTTTCAGGAATGGGTTCACTTGCTGAAGCAGCAGATGAAAAAGAAAAAAGAAAGATAAAAAGAGAGAATATAGCAAAGATGCAAGAGGGGGATGAAGGAATTAGAAGAGCTAATATTTCTGAAAAGTATAATCTTACTAATTTTAATATAGGAGCTTATGATTCAGAAACTAGTAGCCTCCCTCCTTGGGATATAAACCTTCAAGTTTCTGATAAAAACTATACTGATGCAATAGAATATAATAAACTTAATCAAGCAATTAAAGGAGAAATAGATACTCTTCCTGATAGTTGGGAGAAGCATGATCTCCAGCTAGACGATCAATTGAAAGTAGCTGAAGCTGCATTTAGTAAGGATGCTAAAACATTGCTTGAAACTACAAAAACTCTCATGAACCAATTGAGGCATGAAGAATTTTTTGTAGAAGGATATAGTGAAAAGAACGGTTTAGTAACATTAGAACAAGCTGTTGAAAACCGATTAACTGCTGAAGATGGTAGTTCAATAGCTGAAAGATTAAAAGATGAACTTTACTCAGAAATATTCCATAATCTAGGTGGTCATAAAATACCTTATTCTGTATTACAGGGTCAATACTATCCAGAGATTAGTAAGACTCGTGAAGTAGAGAGGATGCAAGAAGGATTAGAAGCTAGAGCTAGAATAAATAAAGCTCACGAATCTAAAGAACTAGAAGATTTTATTTTAGGAATTACAGGTGGTGACTTCGAAAGTTATTTAGCAGGTACTTCTCAGTTAAAAGGTACAGACGGTGCATTATTTAGACTTCAAGGAGCATTTGATGTTAATTATGCTGAAGATGAAATAATAGCAAATCTGGAGAAAGCATATGAATCTGGTGCACTTAAGGCTGAAGATTTTACTAGAATATTAGGTGGACTATATTACCATAAAGGTAGTAAAGAAAGAGTATCTTTAGAGAAATTAAGTCCTAAAATTTTCAGAAAAATTGATCGAATGCTGCAGAATGCTAAAGGTGAATTAGCATTAGAAGGTGTAAAATTTAGTAATTATTTTCAAAATAAATATCTTGGAAAAATGCGAGATGCTATAGCATCATGGCAAACAGAGAATGATGGTAGAACTCCTAAGTTAGAAGATATAACAGAGATAATGAAACGGGTTTTACCAGAAGCTAGAAATGATCCATACTTTCAAACTAGTCCTACAGGTACACTTTTTGTACAAAATCTAGGGATGCATAGTCCTGAAATAACTAAGATACTTAATGCATTACCTTATCTGGAACAGCAAGAAGATGCTACTACTTTAAGTATGATAGCAGATGCTAAATTAAGAGGGGACTGGTTAGCAGTAGAAAGATTACAAGGAGAATTAAATAACCCAGGTCTTTTAAAAGATAACAAAATATCTAAGGACCAAGCAGTTAATAACAATGCAATAATAGATGATGCTTTTAATACAACAGATGGATTCCCTTCAGTAATAAAACAATACATAGAGGATAATGAGGTACCTAAAAGTAAGGCAAGACAAATAAGAATAAATCTAGAGAAATATTATAAAGCTAGGTATGCACATTACTATGATATTGATCCAGATGGTGCTAAACAAAAAGCATGGGACGAAACTATAAAAGCATTAGAAGCCGGAGAGTTTCAAAAAACCACACCAACTAAAAGGTTAGAAAATAAAGAAGATAAAGAACTAGTTCAAAATAATCTTAGATTAGCAAAAGAGCAATACACACAAACACCAAATAAACTTGATTTCTTAAATCGAAATGAACCTTATCCTGGAGAAATAGAAGCATTAAATTACTACTCTCAAACAGGTCAACTGCCTCCTCTATATAGACAACTAGCTAAACTTTATGGTAATCTAAATGGTGAGCAGTTTATGCTTATTAGGATGGATAAATTTATAGAGATGGAGTATACTGATGAGATGAAAGCAGCGTTTGCTGAAGCTTATAGTTATACTACAATAAATGATAAAGGTCAGGAAGTACTTGTACCATTTAATGTTGAGAGTGAACCTTGGTTTAGTAAAAAATCATTAGGTATGCTCAAGTCAAATGTAGAAGAAAACTTAAATGAAATAGAGAAAAGAGATCAAGCTTTTATAGAAAGCGGTGGTGTTGATGGAGCTGCCTGGACTGTAGAACAGACAATAGAAGCTAGGAAAAATCTTGATTTCTGCCCTTTAGGTAACAGTGTAATGCAATATGCTGTAAACTCTAAAGATATAAATTTTATATTTGAAACTTTAAAAAATAGAAAAGCAGTTAAAACTACTGGATATAATTACATTGTAGATAATAGAGGTAAGCAAATAAAACTTGATAAACCTCTAGAACAGCATACTTTAAGTGAATTAGCAATAGTATTACAACAACAACCTATTGGCGGTATAGGTATATTTGGAATGAAATTACAAGAGATAGAACCACTCTTAGCAAATATGGATAATGATTCAAACACTCAATTATTTGATCAATCATTCCAAGAAGAACTGATGTTTGAAAGAATGAAGTACGTAGCCAATACGAAAAACCAATTATCTACTATAGATTTTCCTAGATTATCTAGACATAATAAAAAAATACAAGAGAAATTCTTAGAGATAATGAATAAAGGTACTATTAAAACATCAGAGTTCCAGGAGGCACCAGAAGGGTACGATCAAGGAGCACCTGTCTATGTAGATTTTGTAGAGTCACCATGGCATGATGTAGAATTGCTTTCACCTGCTATTGTTGAAAAATTAAACGAACGTATAGAACAAAGATCCAGACAAATGGGGATGAACATCTAATGGATGAAGAATTACAACAAAATATTCAGATTAATCCAGAAGGGGTTCAAGAGATAGAAAATACCCTTGCTGGAATGTCTGATATTATAGCTGAAGATGAGTATCAAGAGAATAGAAGAGCAGCTATTGCAGCACAAGATCAGCAAGGATTACCTACAAATGATCCTAGATCAGAAGATGATTGGGGAGTTAAAGGGCTTGCTAAAGAAGGACAATCTATCCTATCTGGTGGCTTAAGAGATACATGGGAATCAGTTACACAATTTCCTGAACGCACCTATGATGCACTTTCAGGTCAAATGCTAAAGGAAAGGCAGGAGCCAGGAGGGTATCAACCTGAATGGACTCCTCTTGTTAATCCTGAGAATCCTATTATTACTAAGACTTGGTGGGGACAACTAGCTAGAGGTACAGTACATTTCGCTACTTTAGCTGTAGGTACTATTCTTACTGCTAAGGCTTTAGGAGTTACAGCACCTGTATGGTTATCTGGTATGGCTGGATATAGCTTATTAAGAGCTGCTGGTATAGGTGCTGTATCTGATATTATATCTAAAGAATCAGATGCTCATAATGCATTAGGATCATTAAGAGATAGATATGGTCTTATGGATACACCATTAAGTACTAAAGATACTGACCATCCTGTAATGATGAAATTTAAAAACGTTGTTGAAGGAATGGGTATTGGTGTTATATTTGATGGTGCTCTAATGGCAATCGGTAAAGGAAGCAAACCTGTAAGAAATAGGATATTTAAAAGAAATGAATCTATCAAATCTCAACAGTTAAAAGCAGGATTAGAACAGTTAAGAAGTGATGAATTCCGTGCTGATAAAAACAGACCAGTAGCTGATCCACATCAAGGTGCTCATCTATCAGAAGAAGATCCTTTTATTGTATGGGAAAATCAAAAGAAGATTAGAACTCAATGGGGTGCTGAAGATGGTGATGCTGGTAGTGTAACTACTCCAATGCAAAAGGAGAGGATAGCTAAAGAAGGTAACTTAGAACCTGAAGTGATAGATGATGTTTTGAAAAAATTATTATCTAATGAAAAGTATAGCAGGATTATAGAAGAAACTAAAGGTAGTAGAAAGAAACTAGTTGAATGGTTTGGTGATTCAGTAGCAATGCATCAACGCATAACTAATGGAAGAAATCCTGCAGATATGGATGCTGAAGAGTATTTATCTGAACTATTTGAATCATTTAATGTTTATGATAAAGGTACTCCAGAAGAAATAGCTACTATTACTACTAGAAATGTAGTTGCTGCTGACTTAGTTGTTGGTACATTATTACAAGAAATACAATCTAGAGGTATAGGTGCAAGAGAATTAGCAGGATTCGCTGATCTAAAAAGTGTAGATGGTCCCTTAGATCAAATACTAGATACTTTATTAACAGCTCTTACAGAAACTAAGAGAGCTAGAATAACTATATCAGATGCATTTAGACAGTTGAAAGGAGGGAAGAGAGCTTATATGGAGAAAACTCTAGCTAAAGAAATGGTAGATACTAGAGAATCGATACAGTCTATACTACGAATAGCTAAGGATGAAGAAGGTGAAGAACTTTTGATGGCTTTGTTTGAAGCTTTCTCCTCAATGAAAACTGTTAATAGCCTAGATGATTTTGACAAATGGGCTAGAAAGATGATCAAAGGGGGAGAAATAGAAGGTAAGCCACAGATAGGTGCCTTAGTCCGAGGATTAGAAGAGATGGCAATCCACAGTATATTAAGTGGTCCCAAGACTCCGATAAGAGCTATGATGGGTACAAGTACTGCTACATTCTTACGACCTGTTGCTACGGTAATAGGTGGTACAGCTCAGTATCCTTTTACTGGAGATGCTGCTACAATTAGAGGAGGTTTAGCATCACTAAATGCTATGATGGAAGCAATTCCAGAAAGCTTTGAGATATTTAAAACCAAACTAAACTCATATTGGAGTGGTGAAGTTTCGACTATTAAGACTAGATTTGCAGAATATACAAGGAGTGATGATAATTGGGAGATTATAAGACGCTGGGCTGAAAGTGATAGAGCTTCTTGGGGAGATAAGATTTGGTTTAAGATGGCTAATCAAGCTAGAGCTTGGAACAATAATAGTTTCCTTTCATACTCTACTAAGCTTATGGCAGCTACTGATGACTCCTTTAGACATATATTAGGCAGAGCTAAAATGAGAGAAAAAGCTCTTCGTTCTGCTTTAGAAGCTCAAGATAAAGGTATCTTAACAGCTTATAGAGAGATAACACCAGATCTAATAAGGAATTATGAAAATGATTTCTATGGTCAAGTATTTAATGCTGATGGTAGTTTAAAAGATGAAGCGACCAAGTTCGCAGCCAGAGAAGTGACTCTTACCAAAGAGTTAAAAGGTATGGCAGGTTCATTAAACAAAGTATTTAATGCTCATCCTTTAATGAAACCTTTCTTTTACTTTGCTAGAACTGGTGTAAATGGTTTAGAATTAACTGCTAAACATACGCCTGGGTTTAACTTTTTAGTAGAAGAATGGAATCACATAGCACGAGCTACTCCTGAGAACCTAGAAGATGTAGTACAATATGGTATAACTAATGCTGCAGAACTTGCTAATGCTAAGGCATTACAGACAGGTAGATTAGCTATGGGTACTTCTCTTATATCAATGACAGCTTGGCAATGGATGAATGGTAATATTACAGGTAATGGTCCTATTGATAGACAACAAAGACAAGTCTGGATAGATGCTGGCTGGAGACCACGGCAAATTAAACTAGGAGATGTATGGGTATCATATGATTCCTTCGAACCTTTTGCTCAAACAATTGCTGCAGTAGCTGATGTAGGTGATGCTAGTCAGTTAATGGGTGATGAATGGACACAAGATAATCTATTGAAAATGGGTCTATTATTAGCTCAAGCTACAGTTAATAAGTCTTATCTTGCCGGATTACAATCGTTTGTTGATTTAGTAGGTGCTCGTCCTGGACAAGCTTCTAGAATAGTTTCAGGATTAATGAATAACCAAGTCCCTATGGCTGGTCTTAGAAACTCTTTAGGTAAAGTATTAAATCCACATCAAAAAGAATTATCTTCTGGTATAGCAGATGCTATAAGAAATAGAAACCAAATCAGTGAATATCTTTTACCTGCTGGTATGAGACTTGCTGTTAAAAAAGATTTTCTAAATGGACGTCCTATTAAAGATTGGGATTTCATGACTAGATTATGGAATGAATTATTCCCAGTAAGTTTTAATTTAGACTATACTCCAGGTCGTAAATTCTTATTTAATAGTGGATTCGATATGAGAACAAGTACTTACTTTGCTCCAGATGGTACTGATTTAACTAAAGAACCTAGAATAAGATCTATGTTTTCTGACGCTATGGGTACTCAAGGCTTAGACGCTATTTTAAATGGATTTGCTAAGAATCCTAAAATGCTAGCTTCATTAGCAGAAAGAGCCAAAGATATAGAATCAGGCAAAAGAACACAATATGAAAATAAGGACTATTATCATAATAGAATACTAGCTAAAGCATTCCGAAAAGCAGAAGGTAAAGCTTGGGCTACAATAAAATCTCATCCATTAATAGCTCCATTAATAGCAGAACAGAGGCAAACAAGAATTGCCAGAAGGCAGAAGATACAGTCTTCAAATCCCTACTCCATCCTTAACATGCAACCAAAATAAATTATGGCACTAACATTCGTAGATTACGATGGGGATGGAGTCGCATCGAAGGCTTTCTCATTCCCATCTTTAGCTGAAACTGATGTAAAAGTAGAAGTAGATGGTGTAGTAAAGACAGCTACTACACATTATAATATAACTAGTTATACCACTACTGGAGGCGGTAATGTAGTATTTACAGCAGGTAATATACCTACAAGTTCGCAAACTATGCGGATATACCGTGACACAGATATAACTACTGTTGCAGGAGATTATGATCCTCAAGCAACATTTACTGCAGGTGCATCAGTTAAGGCAAATGACTTAAATAATAATCAAAAGCAAGCATTATATGCTATTGCTGAAGAAAAAGATCAAACAATAACTGCTCAAGATATAAAAGATAATAGTATTACATCTTCTAAGATTGTAGCTAATGCAGTTAATTCAGCACATATTGCAGATAATTCAATAGGATCTTCAGAGTTACAAGCTGATTCTGTAGGTTCAGTGCAAATAAAAGATAATGCTGTAGGATCATCTGAAATAGCAGCAAGTGCAGTCGGTGAAACACAGATAGCAAACAATGCAGTAACAGCATCAAAGATAGCTGGTAATGCTGTAGGGTCTGCTCAAATTGCAGACGGAGCTGTAGGTCCATCTGAGATAGCAGCTAATGCTGTAGGTTCAGCTCAAATAGCTGATAGTGCAGTAGGCTCATCAGAAATTGCAGCTAACGCTGTAGGTTCTGCACAGATAGCTGATAGTGCTGTAGGGAGTTCTGAGATAGCTGCAAATGCAGTTGGTTCAGCACAGATAGCAGACAGTGCTGTTGGCTCTTCTGAGATAGCAGCTAATGCTGTAGGATCAGCACAGATACAAGATGGTGCAGTAGGTAGTTCTGAAATAGCTGCGGATGCTGTAGGTAATGCTCAGTTAGCAGATAACTCTGTAGCAGCTGCTAATATAGCTGGTAATGCTGTAGGATCTGCACAGATTGCAGACGGTGCTGTAGGTTCATCTGAGCTTGCTTCAGACTCTGTAGGTAATACTCAGTTAAAAGATAACGCAGTTACAATGTCTGAGATAGGTTGTGAAGAAACAACCATCACAGATGATGATACAA